>Ga0163108_10001895_pt1 | contig 15306 bp, 13 predicted proteins | sample Fk1155metaG_FD_109644 | JGI IMG/M metagenome (GOLD analysis project Ga0163108, IMG submission 109644) | Marine microbial communities from the Central Pacific Ocean - Fk160115 155m metaG | ecosystem: Environmental > Aquatic > Marine > Oceanic > Photic zone | place: The Central Pacific Ocean...
ATACCTTTTAGGTCTAAGCGAAGCTTGGAAAAATTTGGTTTTTTAACTCTTCCGGCAAACAAAACTTTCTTGCAGTTATTTTCTTTTAATATTTTAATGATTCTGCCGAATTGTCCTATGGAAACGGTATGAGAATGTCTATCTTTTTTAAAAACTCTGCTTTTTGTTAGATCAATAATTAAGTATCTAGCTTTTCTTTTTTTGATTTTTTTTAGAATTTCCTTTGGAAAATGTGTTTCCCCAAATATTAACCCAATCATTATTCAGATAGTGGTGAACAAATAGGTCTTTTTTTATCCTTTTCTATAAATTTTGTGACCTCTTGCACTAATTCATTTCCTTTGTATTCACCATTGATTTTGCTTAGATTTTCGTGAAGATTGCTAGAAGAAAATATTTTTTTATAAGCCTGGTCTAATTCCATAATTTTTTTGTTATCGTATTTTTTTCTTCTCAAACCTATTAGATTGATGCCTTTTAGATAATTTCTGTTCCCAAAAGATAAACCAAAAGGGATAACGTCTTTTAAAACACCAGTCATTCCTCCAATCATCGCTAATCTACCTATTCTGGTAAACTGTTGAACCGCAGAATTTCCTCCAATAACAACGGAGTCTTCAATCGTAACATGCCCCCCTAGAGGTACATTGTTAGCAATAACAACATTATTTCCAATTTTACAATCATGGGCAACGTGGGAAGAGATCATAAACAAACAATTGTTTCCAATAACTGTTTTGCTTCCGCCTCCGGCTGTACCTGGATTAATTGTTACATATTCTCTGATAACATTATTTTCTCCAATCTCTAAACTATTAGACTCACCTTTGTATTTTAAATCCTGTGGAGCTGTTCCAATGCTTGCGAAAGGATAGATCTTAGTTCCTTTTCCTATTGTTGTATTTCCTTCAATATGAATATTTGAAATTAACTCAACACCATCACCTAATTGAACGTTAGCTCCTACAAAGCAAAAAGGTCCAATCTTTACGTCTTTTCCAATTTTTGCTTTTGAATCTATTACGCTTGATTTATGTATCATTTTTTTCTTTCGACTATAGTTGCAGACCATTCTGCATCGGCAACTTTTTTTCCATTAACTTTAGCAATTCCTTTGTATTTCCAAACTCTTCCATGTGATCTAACTGCTTCAATATCAAGATATAATTCACAATCCGGCATCACTGGATTTCTAAAACGAGCTTTTTCAACACTCATTAAATAAACAAGTTTATCTTTGTATTCTTTTGGATCAATTCCGTGTGCTGTAAGTGCTGCAGCAGCTTGACCAAAAGCTTCTACAATTAAAACTCCAGGCATCACTGGTTGATCTGGAAAATGTCCGTCAAAATAAAAATTTCCTTTTTTGACATTTACAATTGCGGTAGCAGATTTTAGTGGAACAATATTTGTTAATTTATCTATTAAAAGCATCGGCTCTCTATGAGGAAGAAGTTTTTTTATTGTTTCTTTGTCTATAGTATTACTCATTATTTTTATCTTTTTTTAAAAACTCCTTTAATGGAACAGCAGGATAGCCCATTACTGTTGTATTATTTGGAATGTCTTTAACAACTCCGCTGCCTCCACCAATTCTAACATTGTTTCCAATTTTTAAATGTCCAGAAACTCCCGCTTGACCTCCAATTGAAACATTGTCTCCAATTGTTGAACTTCCCGCAAAACCTACTTGTCCTGCTATCATACAATTTTTTCCAAGTTTAACATTGTGAGCCATATGAACCTGATTATCTAAAAAAGTATTTTCACCTATAACTGTGTCTCCAATTGATCCTCGATCTATAGTACAATTTGCTCCTAGTTCCACATTGTCTTTTAAAATTACTCTTCCAATATGAGGAAATCTAAAATTTTTATCCCTCAAAGGAACAAATCCAAAACCTTTTACACCAACTTTGCATCCATCCTGTATCACAACATTATTTCCAATTATTGAATTTTTAATTGTAACATTGGAACCAATTAAGCAATTTTTACCAATTTCTACATCGTGTTCAATAACGCTGTTAGTTCCTATTAAGGTCTTAGACCCTATTTTCACTTTTTTGCCAATAAAAATATTCTTACCAAATGTGACAGAAGAAAATTTAGAAGAAATTTTTTTTGAATCTACAAGAGATTTGTCTGGATAATCTAAATCTGCATCAGGATAAAATTTTTTTGAAATTTTAGCTGTAGAAAATAACACGTTTTTTACCAAAATCTTTACACAACCTTTTGGCAAATACTCTTCTAAGTTTTTTGTTGTCACGCATGCTGCAGCCTTTGTTTTTTCTGCATGAGATTTGTAATCAATAGAATTAAAAAAAGTTATGTCCTTTTTGGTAGCCTTATCAAGAGTCTTTATATCTGATATTTTTAATTTATTGCTTTTATCAGATAATTCATCGGATAAATCGTTAAGATAAAATGGACCTTTGGGTAGGAAAAAAAATGTTTCTGACATTAAAACTTAGTTTAAATTAATAGATTTTAATTCTTTGTCTAAAATTTTTAAAATTGTATCTGTTAAATCGAAATTTGAATTAGCTAAAAGAATATATTTTTTATCAACTATCATTTCGACATTGTTTTCTTTCATGTACTTTTGCATGATAGGATTTAGGGCCGCTAAAAGTTTAGCTCTTGCCTCGTTCTTTTTTTCAACCCAGTTGTTTGAAGCTTGACGTCTCTTCTTCTGATAATTGACACTTTTGTTTCTGAGAGAGTTTAGGTTTTTCTTATATTCTTCAGGAGAAATAATTTTCTTTTTTGCTATAAGATCAGCCTCTTCTTTCCTAATAGCAGTCCCTTCTTTTTCAAACTTTTTATTTTCACTTTCAAATTTTTTCTTTAAAAAATCCTGCGCTTTTTTACCAGCTTTGCTTTCATTTAAAACTTTCTTTAAATCAATAAAATAAATTTCTTTTGAGAAACTAACATTGTGATAGCTGAGAACAATGAGTGTAAATATAAGTATTTTAAAATATTTCATGTGTTTAAAAAGATGTCCCAATTTCAAATTTAAAAGTCTGTGTAACGTCACTATCTGCCGATGCTAATTTTTGAGCAAATACAAAATTAAGTGGACCAATAAGAGTATACATGTTTGTAGCAATTCCAATTGATGATCGTAATTTACTAGATTGAGCTACTTTAGAATCATAATCTGTGTGCCAAAGGTTTCCCAAATCAAAGAAGGCTGCAATATCTGTCTGTGTTCCTTCTGGAAGCAAGTTTGGCAAAGCGGCTTCTAAGTTAAGTGCTGTTGCGTAATTACCTCCTACATAATCTGCACCATCTTTAGGTCCGACCTTTTTACGCTCAAACCCTCTTAATCTTTTTGTAGGAATATGTAATCTCTTACTTATCCTTACGTCATCTTCTACAGCTACGATTGCTGCTGCATAAAATTTTACAGCCCCTATAAAATCATCACTAAATCCATGATATTTATTTATGCTAATTTTGTTATAGAATGAAGCCTGTTCATCTGCATAAAGTGGAATACCTTGTCTGAAACCAATTAAAGAACCGTCTGTTGGCATAAAAGTTCTGTCACGAGTATCTTTTTCTATTCCGTAGCCAAATGAAAAGTCAACAAAACTTCCCGCTTGCTTTTTTATATTGCTTGAGGCAGTCCCATCAACTTTTAAATCATCAAAGGAAAGTTGTAGAGAGGGAGAAAAAAATATATTATCATATTGTTCAAATTTAGTACCAATATTAAAAGAGTTCAGAGTGTTTTCGTAACCAGAGTCAGGAGCATCTGTTTTTTGACTACTAATTCCGCCAGTAACCATGTTTCCAGAATATTTATAATTTGGATCGGTAATATCCAACCCACCTCTAATTGTAGATTCAGTTACTTCTAATGATCCATCCACTCTTAAACCTTTACCTAAATAATTATTTTCTGCTAAGGCAAATGAAAGGGTGGTTCCCTCAGTACCAGTACCAGCACCTGCCATAATTTCTCCTGTAGGCTTTTCCTCAACAGTAATTTCTAAAACTTTTAAGTCTTTACTAGAACCATTAAGCACTTTTTGTTTTACCGTCTTGAAAATATCTCTGCTTTTAAGATTTGCTATTGTTTTTTCTAATCTAACTTTGCTGTATGGATCACCTTCATCTAGCTCAAGCTCTGCTCTGATAACTGATTCATTTGTAATTGTATTCCCCTTGATGTTTACCCTCTCTATTTGAACCTTACGGCCTTCAAAAATTTTAAATTCTATATCAATATAATTTTCATCAATAGTTTCTGAAACAGAGTGTTGAACAAATTGAAGTTCATTGTTATCAATCAAAGTATCAATATTTTTTAAAATACTTTTAATTTTAAATGGTGAATAATATTCTCCAGCATATTTCTTAAAGTCGGATTCCAACGGCTGAAAAATTGATTTATCAAAAACTGGATCTATGTTTGTAGATATTCTTTTAATTCTATATCTTTTTCCCGCTTCTATACTAAAAGTTAATTCAATACCTTCTTTTTCTTTAATAAAAACGTTACTAGATAAAACTTGAACATCATAATAACCTTTGCTTAAATAATAATTGCTTAAGAGTCTTTTATCTAACTCTATTCTCTCTTCATTTAAATAAACATTTCTTGATATGAATTTCCAAAATCTTGCTTCCTCGGATGCAATAACATCTCTTAGTCTTTTGGTTTTAATTTTCTTTTCTCCAATAAAATATATTTTTGAAATTTTTTGTCTTTCTCCTTTATCTATTTCAAATATTAAATTAATTGAATTTTTTCCTACTTTAGCTTCTTGGGTTCTTGCTTCTACCTTGGGTGAGTAATATCCCAAAGTTCTATAAAAATATTTAATTATTTCTAAATCATTTTTAACGTCACTTTTTATATAAGAAGATTTCTCTTTCAATGAGAGTGCTTCGAGAATTGCTTGCGTAAATTTCTTGGTAGGTTCTCCTTGTATAAGAATTGAGTTTATAATTGGATTTTCTTCAACATTTATTTTTAGAATGCCATTAGAAAAATCCACTGATATTTTAGAAAAAAATTTGGTATCATAAAGTTTTTTAATTACATCGTTTATATCTTCCGGGGAGTAATCTTTTCCTTTTTCAATTCCCCCATAAACAATTACGGTCTCCATTGCTATTCTCTCATTTCCATAAACTTCAGCTTTCTCCAAAACTTCGGCATTAAGGTTTAGAGGAATCAAGGTCAGGATTAAAAAAAAATAAAGTTTATAGAAAAAATTTTTCATAATTGTTTGTTAATTAATTCGATAGTTTTTGTTCTTGCCCATTTGTCAATTTTATAAATTTCTTTAACGTTCGGGGTCTTTTTTATAGCATATTTGTTAAAATCTCTATCCTTAAAAAGCTGCTTCAGGCATTGATAGATAGCGTTAAAAGATATTTTGTTTCTTATAAAACTTTCAACTAATATTTCGTTGCTGGCATTAAGAATTATTGAACCAGAATTTTCATACGTCTTTTTCCCCAATAATGTAACAATTGGAAATCTTTTTTTATCAACCTTCTCAAACTTTAGGTGTTCTAAATTTTTTAGAAAATTGCTTTCTTTTTTTATTAAAGTTTTAATATTAATTTCGTCATCATATATAGCGTTTGCTATTGGAATTTTCATATCAGTTTCGTGATAAAGAAATTTAGTCTGGCCATTTTTAAAAAGCACTATTGCATGCACAAGTGACTTCGGGTGAATAAGTATTTCATATTTTTTTTTATCAAATGGAAAAAATTTATATGCCTCTATAAGTTCGAAAACTTTGTTCATAAGATTTGAGGAATCAATTGAAATTTTCTTTCCCATATCCCAATTAGGATGCTTTGTTGCCTCCTTGGATTTGATTTTTTTAAACTGATTTAGGGGCTTTCTTAAAAAGGGCCCTCCTGATGCAGTGATGTATATTTTTTTAATATCACTGTCTTTGCAGTTTTTTGTTAGTTGATAGATGGAGAAATGTTCTGAATCAATAGGAATTATTTTTGTTTTATTTTTTTTACATACTTGTTTCAGAATATGCCAACCACAAATAATACTCTCTTTATTTGCAAGTAAAACTTTTTTGCTTTTCTTTATAAAATTTATTGTTGGTTCGAGACCAGCGATACCAACTATTGCAGAAATAGTTATATCAAATTTTGTTTTCGAAGGAATGTCAGAAAATTTATTGCATATTTTGGTTTTTCCTTTTTTATATTTTTTTAAAATTTTTCTAAACGCAACCCTATCATTTACAACAAAATATTTTGGTTTGTGTCTCTTTATTTGTTTTTTAATAAGAGAATCGTTTGAGTTAGCAGATAATAAAATAATTCTGAATTTTTTATTATTGTTTTTTAATACTTCTAAAGAAGATCTTCCAATAGAACCTGTTGAACCTAGAATGGCAATTTTTTTTTTAATCATGGAAATAATTTTAAATTATATAAAATATAAGCAAGAATAACTACGGGCATTAAACTGTCAACTCGATCGAAAATTCCGCCATGTCCAGGTAAAAGTTTTCCTGTATCTTTAATTTTTTCTTTTCTTTTAAAGTAAGAAATTAAAAGATCCCCAAGCTGGGCAGCTATAGAAAAAATTATTGCCAAAATAAAATACCTTGGCTTATAAAAAAAATCAGAATCTAAACTAGATGTTAATTCAATAACAAATCCCAGTAAAAAAACAGAGCCTAAAGAAAATATCAACGAACCGAGAGCTCCCGACAAGGTTTTTTTTGGACTAATTTTTGTTAGTTTTTTCCATTTAAAAATTTTTCCAAATACGTATCCGCCTATATCAGAGCTAATAGTTAGAATGATTATCCAAATTAACAGAACAAATGATGAGGCTGTGTCATTTCTCAAATGTAAAATAGAAAGCAAAGATAATACGAGCATCCCGTCTAAAAATATTATAGATGATTTTCTTTTGAATGCTGAAAACAATTCAAAATTTCCTAAAATCAAAACCACATATAAAAAAGACACCATGTAATTTCCACCCTTAATTATAAAAAAAATTGATAAAGGGAAAAGAATAAGGGATGTTAAGATTCTTTTTTGTAAATTGTTCATATATTACCAAAATTTCTTTTTACTTTTTTAAAATGTTTTATAATTCTATGATAGTCCGTAATATTAAAGTCAGGCCAAAGTTTATCTATAAAATAAATCTCTGAATAAGCTAATTGCCACAATAGAAAATTACTAAGTCTTTTTTTTCCACCTGTTCTTATTAAAATGTCAGGATCTGGAAGATTTTTTGTGTATAGATTCCTTTCAAAACTTTTAATCGATATAGGTACTTTTTTTCTTCTTATTCTTCTAACAGCCTCCACCATTTCGTCTTTGGAACCATAATTGATAGCCAAGTTTATCAAAATTTTTTTACACTTACTTGTTCTTCTCATTGATTCAGACAAACGTAATCTTATTTTTTTTGGCAAGATTTTAATATTACCAATAATGTTAATTTTTATATTATTTTTAACCAGATTGTTTATCTCCTTGGTAAAATAATGATCTATTAATTTGAAAAGAAATTTTATTTCTTTCTTTGGCCTTCTCCAATTTTCTGTAGAGAAAGTATAGAAAGTAAGAATTGGAACTTTTATTTTTATTGAATCTTTTACAAGTTTTTCAATTACTCTTATTCCGTTTATGTGACCAAAATTTCTTGATTTTTTCTTTTTTTTACCCCATCGACCATTCCCGTCCATAATAATGGCGATATGGTTAATTTTATTCATAAAGTAAGAATTTCTTTTTCCTTTTCTAGCAATATTTTTTCTATTAGAGAAATATTTTCATCCGTACTTTTTTGAACTTCGCTTTCATAATTTTTGCTTTCGTCTTCGCTAATTTTTTTTTCTTTAAGCAATTGTTTTATATTGTCGTTGGACTCTCTTCGTATATTTCTGATAGAGACTTTTCCTTTTTCACCTAAATTTTTTAAGACTTTAATTAATTCTTTTCTTCTTTCTTCTGTCAATTGAGGTATATGAATTCTTACTGTTTGCCCATCTACTTGGGGATTCACTCCAAGATTTGATTTTTGTATTTCTGAATCTACTAACTTGACATTGTTCTTATCCCAAACCTGAATGGATATAGTTCTGGGCTCAGGAACAGTAACTGTAGCAAGTTGGTTTATTGGCATTTTTTGTCCGTAGACATCTACTCTAATTAAATCAAGCATTGCTGGATTAGCCCTACCCGTTCTTAGTGTACCCAAATCTTTTTTGAAAGATGAAATTGTCTTATTCATTTTTTGAGAAATTTCATTTTTATCAAAAGTACTCATAATTAATCAATTCCTTCCCCAACCTTGAATCTGACAAAATCTAAAATCTTGATCTCTCCACCATCGGAATGCTGTTTGATCACCTGGCTTACTTTCATTTTTGTATCCATTATCCAGACTTGATTTAATAAAGTATTATCTGAAATAAATTTTTTAATTTTTCCATTTGCAATTTTTTCAATCATTTCTGCTTTCTTTCCACTATTTTTCAACTCTTCCTTAATAATTTCAAGCTCTTTATCCAAAACTTCCTTTTTTATACCATTTTCATCAATAGCAATTGGCGCTTGCGCAGCTACATGCATGGCTAATTTACTACCTATTTCTTTTAAATCTTTTTTGCTGTTTTTGCTTAACTGAACTATCGCTACCACCTTTCCAATATTTTTTTCTAACGCATTATGAACATAAGCAAAATTTAATCCTTTATTGTCAAAATACTTGCTTCTTCTGATAGTAATTTTTTCTCCAATTTTAGATATTAAGGCAATTAAATTTTCTTCCACGGTTTTTCCATTTTTCATCTTGCTTGATTTTAATGAATCTAGATTTGATTTATTTTGAAAATTTATTTCAGAGCTTTCTTTGCAAAAGAAAATAAAATCTTTATTTTTTGCAACAAAATCTGTTTCGCTGTTTATTTCTATAGCAGAAACATTTCCTTCTTTTTCATTTAATAGCGCTAATCCTTCAGCTGCAACACGACTCATTTTTTTTGAAGCCTTGGCGATTCCTTTTTTTCTTAAATACTCGATAGATTTTTCTATATCCCCATTATTTTCAGCTATAGCTAACTTACAATCTGAAAAACCTACCCCTGTAATTTCTCTAAGTTTTTTTATATTTTCCAAATTTTTTTTATCAGTCATTTCTTGAAAAAATTATTTAGTATCTTTTTTCTTTGAAGGATTTTTTGATTTTTCTTTTGTATTCTCTTTTTTTTCTATTTTTTCTATTTGATTTGTGTTTTTTCCGTCTTTCCCATTTATTTGCTTTATAGCAATAAATTTTTTTCCATCTAAAATAGTCTGCTTTAATAGCTCGCAGTAAAGATCGATTGATCTTCTAGCGTCGTCATTGCCGGGAATTGGAAAGTTAATACCAGTTGGATCTGAATTAGAGTCTAGAATAGCAACAATAGGTATTTGTAATTTTATTGCCTCTTTTACCGCTAAGGACTCTGTATTTGTATCTATAATAAAAATCATTTCAGGAACTTTTTTCATGTCAGAAATTCCTCCTAATGATCTTTTTAATTTATCTTTTTCTTTCCCAAGTTTTAGTATCTCTTTTTTTGTAAAGCCAATATCTTCTTTTGATAAATCTTCTTCGAGTTTTTTTAATCTCTTAATGGAATTTTGAATAGTTTTCCAATTTGTTAACATACCGCCAAGCCATCTATAATTTACATAATACTGATCGGTTTCTGTTGCTAATTTTAAAACAGTTTCGGAAGCTTGTTTTTTTGTAGAAACAATTAAAATCTTTCCGCCTCCAGAAATGCACTTATGCACCTCTTTCATTGCACTTTTTAACATTACTACGGTCTGAGTTAAATCAATGATGTGTATTGAATTTTTTTCTCCATAGATGAATTTTTTCATTCTCGGATTCCATCTGAGAGTCTTGTGCCCCAAGTGCACGCCGGCTTCTAATAATTGTTTAATCGTTATTGTCGGTATATTCATAACTTTTTCCGGTTTTACCACCACAGCTTTCCTTGCGGACCGGTGGGCGTTTGCCCGTAGCTGTGTGCGAAATCAGCTAGTACTTATAATTTATTAATGTAAAAATCAAGGTATTAAAAACTTACTTTTTTTACATATTCCTTGTTTCTAATATTGCTGAAGGTATTAAAGTTAAATTTTCTAGGCTTTTTTAAAGAAAAAATATAAACTTTAGACTCTCTTTTAACCCTAATCTGAATTTTTGTTTCACCATCTTCTTTTAGTAATTCTTGTAATTCATTTAAGTTTGATTTCCCATTAATCTCTATAGTAACGCTGTCATATGACTTTTTAACAAAGTTGTCTAAAGGGATTATATTTCTAATATTAACTCTTCGTGTTGGTCCTCCTTCGGAAACAAAATCTTTTTGTAGAGTTATGACAAAGGAGTTTGCTGTTTTTAATTTATCTCTATTTGAAATCAATAGGTCAGAAAATAAAAATAATTCAAATTCACTCTTTAAATCAGTAAATTTAATTATGGCAAAAGGGTTTCCTTTTGCGCTTTTTTTTTCTTGAATAGACATTATCGTTCCTGCAATAAGACTATTACTGTCTGAACCGTTCATAAAATCAGCAAAGGAATGGATTTTTGATTCTTCAAAATAATCTTTATAAATATTAAGAGGATGATCTGACATATAAAAGCCGATTGAATGAAACTCATTCATTAATACTTCGTTTTTTGACCAATGTTTTGTTTTTTCTAGTTCAAAAATTGTTTCTTCCTCTTCAGATTTTGTTGAAAAAAGACTATTTTGATTACTAATTTTCTCTTCCCAAAGACTCTTGTTTATTTGTATTAACCTTGGAATCGAATTTAATAAAGAATGTCTGTTTGTTTCTAATGAATCAAAGGCTCCAGCCTTAACTAATCCTTCTAATTGTAATTTATTTATATCTTTCTGATTTGCTCTTTTTATAAAATTATTTAGAGATTTGAACGATCCATTCTTTTCTCTTTCCTGAACTAGATTGGATATCGATTCATGACCCACGCTTTTAATTCCTGATAAAGCATAATAAATTTTATTCTTCTCAGATTTAAAATCTGCAAAGCATGTGTTGATGTCGGGCCTTATTGTATCTATTTTTAATCTTTTTAATTCTTCGACAAATTCTCTCAGCTTATCTGTATTAGATAACTCGGTTGACATCGTGGCTGCAATAAAATCTTCTGGGTAGTATCTTTTAAGGTATGCTGTTTCATAAGCAATTAAAGCATATGCGGCTGCGTGGCTTTTGTTGAAACCATATTCTGCAAATGGTTTGATCTTTTGAAATATAAAAGCAGCAATATCTTTTCCTATACCGTTCTTTGTTGCGCCTTTAATAAATTTTTCTTCTTGTTTTTCCAATTCCTTTCTCTTCTTTTTCCCCATTGCTTTTCGTAAAATATCAGCTTCTCCAGCAGTAAAACCTGCTAGTGTCTGTGCTATTTGCATAACTTGTTCTTGGTAAATAATTATTCCGTATGTTGGTTTCAAAATTTTTTCTAAGCTTTCGTGAATATAGTCGGGTTTTTTTAAACCGTTTTTACAATCGTTATAAATAGGAATGTTGTTCATTGGTCCTGGTCTGTATAGTGCCACTAATGCAATAATGTCTTCAAATTTATTGGGTTTCATTTGTTTTAAAGCAGACCTAACTCCAGAACTTTCAAGTTGAAACAAGCCTGTAGTTTCTCCTGTCGACAACATTTCAAATATTTTATTATCGTTTAGAGGTATTTTGCTAATATCTAATTCGATATTTTTATTTTTTAATATTTGAATTGTTTTGTGAATCAGGGTCAGAGTATTTAAACCAAGTATATCAAATTTTACTAAACCAGCATTCTCAGATGAATGCATATCAAATTGAGTAGAAGGCAAAAGTAAATCTGAACTATTGTCTTTATATAAAGGAACTTCTTCTGATAATTTTTCTCCAGCTATAACAACGCCGGCAGCATGAGTGGCAGAATTTCTATTTAAACCTTCTAATTTTAATGAAAGTTCGATTAATTTTTTTACTTTTGGATTATTTTTTTCTTCCTCCTTAAACCTAGGTTCTCTTGCGATGGACTCTTGTAAGCTTAGAGGTCTAGAAGGATCAAAAGGTATCATTTTACAAATTCTATCAACATGTCCGTAAGGCAAACCCAATACCCTTCCAATATCTCTTAAAGCCATTCTAGCTTTAAGTTTTCCAAAAGTAATTATGTGGGCGACACCATTTTTGTATTTTGATTTCAAATACTCAAATACCAGATCTCTTTTTTCTTCACAAAAATCAATGTCAAAATCAGGCATGGAAATCCTGTCTGGATTCAAAAATCTTTCAAAAATTAAACCAAATTCTATTGGATCTAAATCAGTAATATCTAGAGAGTAAGCAACCAACGAACCCGCTCCGGAACCCCTTCCCGGGCCAACAGGGATATTATTTTTCTTCGCCCATTTTATATAATCAGAAACAATTAAAAAATAACCAGAATAATTCATTTTTTTAATTATGCTTAGTTCATGAGAAAGTCTTTTTGTATATTGTTTTTTAATTTCTTGAGCATTTTTTTTAGTATTTTTTTTCAAAATAAATTTGTCTAATCTATTTTTCAAACCAATTTTAGACTGGAATTCAATTTCTTCTTCCTCTGTACGATTGTTTGAAATTTTTAAAGAAGGAAGAATTGGTTTTGACTTTTTAAGTTTATAATTAAATCGATAAGGAAAATTATAATTATTTTCAAGAGCTTCTGGGATATCTTCGTATAATTTTTTTATCTCATCTGATGATCTTATATAATGTTGATTTGTATACTTTCTTCTGTTTTTTTCATCAACATAGGTTTTTTCGCCGATACACAAAAGAGCATCATGAGCTTCGTGCATATCCTGATTAATATAAAAAATTTCCTGAGAAGCAATTAGAGGTATATTTATTTTTTCTGATAAATTTAAAAAAATATTTTCAAGTCTTTTTTCACCTTCGTCATTATGTCTTTGTATCTCTAAATAAAATGAATCAGAAAAAATTTCTTTTAAATTGACGGCAAGACTTTCTGCTTCTTTGATTTTATTTTTTTTAACTAAATTTGAAAAAAGAGAATCGATACCGCCGCTTAATACTATAATATCTTTGCTATTTTTTAAGAGTTCTTCAATGGAACAATTTGGAACTTCTTTTTCATTAGATTCTAAGAAACTTTTCGAAGATAATTTTACTAGATTGCCATATCCCAATCCTGTTTTAGCAAAAATTGGTAATTTACCAATTGTATCGGAATATTTAAAATTTATTTGTGTTCCGATAATCGGTTGAGTTCCAACCTTGCTAATTGATTCAGAAAATTCCAAAGCACCACAAAGGTTTAGGCTATCACTCAATCCTATAGCTGGAACTTTATTTTCTTTGCAATATTGAGCTAAATCCTCAATTTTAATTGCCCCTTCACATATGGAATACTGAGTGTGTATTTTAAAATTTGTAAAGCGAGAGTTTTCATCAATCATTAATTCTTTTTATATTACCATTGCTCAGGCTCAAAGTATAATCGGCTTTTTTTGCTAATTCTCTATTATGAGTTGCAATTAAAACTATTTTGTTTTTTTCTTTTAGTTTTAGAAAGTATGAAAAAACTTCTTGAGAATTTTCATAATCTAAATTTCCCGTTGGTTCATCTGCCAAGATAATTTTTGTTTCTGCTATAAGAGATCTTGCGATTGCAACTCTTTGTTGTTCACCGCCAGATAATTCTGACGGAAAATGATTTAATCTGTGAGCTAAATTTACTTCTTTTAAAAATTTTTCTGCTTTTTTTATAGCAAAGTTATAACTGTTATTTCTTATTATTAATGGTATGGCTACATTTTCTAAAGCCGTAAAGTCTGATAGTAAATTATTGTTCTGAAATATAATAGAAACATAATCTCTAATTATTTGATTTTTTTTATTTTCAGACAAATTTAAAGTAGAATTTCCCAGTATAGATATACTTCCTTTTGTTGGTTTGTCTAACAAAGCAAGTAAATGTAAAAAGGTAGATTTACCAGAGCCCGACGGCCCGACTAAAGCAATAACTTTGCCTGACTCTAAATTTAAATTTACATCTTTTAAAACTTTTATAGTTAAATTATTATTTTCAAACTGCTTGTTTAATTTTTTTATTTCAATTAAAAATTTACTCATATTTTAATGCTTTAATTGGTTCAATTTTGGTCACTGCCAAAGACGGGAACAAAGAGGCTAATATTGTAATTCCAATAGAAAAAATTGATATTGATAAAATAGATTCTGCGCTTATTTCACTTGGCATTTCATTTAAGAAATAAACATCTTCTGGAAAAATCTGTAAATTAAATGTGAATGATAAAAATTGTCTAATCTCTTCTATATATATTGAAAATATTACTCCAAAAATTACCCCAACAACAGTAGCTAAAAAACCTATTAAAAATCCTGTTAAGAAAAAAGATTTTACAATTGATTTTTTTGATAATCCTAATGATTTTAAAATGGCTATTTCTTTTGTTTTGTTTTTTATAAGAATTGTAAGCCCAGAAATTATATTAAACGCAGCAACAATAATAATTAAAGTTAATATCAAGAACATTACATTTCTTTCTACTTTTAAGGCTGAGAAAAAAGATTTATTAAGATCGGACCATGAATTAACGTAAAAATTAGAATTCTTGCTTTGTATTTCTTCTTTATATTTGTCTGCTTTTAATGGATTCTGTAAAAAAATTTCCAAACTAATATCATCAACTGTTTTTTCAAAAAAAGAGAGTGAGTCCTCCAAATTAAAAAAAGCAACATTTCTATCAAACTCGTACAGGCCGCTGCTAAATACTGCGGCAATTTTATAAGAGGATTGTTTTGGCATTGCACCAAGAGGCGTTGAAACTGAAGAAGATGACATGATGTTGATTTTGTCTCCAACGACCACACCCAATTCTATAGCAAGATGTTTTCCTAAAATTATTGTTCCATCTACAAAGTCAGATAGGCCGCCATCAATAATATTCTTTTTAAAAAAATCTATTTCTTCTATTTTTTCAGAGTCTATGCCCCTTATCAAAACACCTTTTGCAGAATCATTTCTCATCACAACAGCTTCGCCATTGTGTGTCTTGATAATTTTCATTCCCTTGTATTCTTCTTGCAGTTTAGAATAAAATTTCTCACTAATGTTAGTGCTGTAAGGCTTTATAGTTATGTGTGAATTAAAACCTAAAATTTTTTCGGTAAGTTCCGTTCTAAAACCATTCATTACCGACATAACAATGATTAAAGTTG
>Ga0163108_10001896_pt1 | contig 15302 bp, 16 predicted proteins | sample Fk1155metaG_FD_109644 | JGI IMG/M metagenome (GOLD analysis project Ga0163108, IMG submission 109644) | Marine microbial communities from the Central Pacific Ocean - Fk160115 155m metaG | ecosystem: Environmental > Aquatic > Marine > Oceanic > Photic zone | place: The Central Pacific Ocean...
AAAGCACAAATATCACAAATCCGAAAAAAAACTTCTTTATGACTTTGATAAGGGAATAAAAAAATATAAATCAAGCAATGTAAAATTCTTAAGTTATAAAGAATTTAAAAAAAACAATAGCCCAGAAGAGGTCTTGTCAAAATACAAAGAACTTACTGACGTTTATACTTTAAGAATAGACAAACTACACTCAGGGACTATGAAGATAGGGGCCATACCAATTTTTATAAATCAATTAACTGCAAAAGGCTTTAATAACTCAAAACTTGTAGCTCTTAACTCCTCACTCATTATTCACTGCAAAGAAAATAATTACAAGTGTATAGATGTAGCTTCCAAACTAGATGGTAAATTTGATTTTTGGTGGGATGGCATTCATACAACACCAAAGGGTTCAAAAGAGATAGCAAATATAATAGCACCTAAATTGATTAAAATTTTAGAAGATACAAATGAATAAATTCCCATCTAAAACATTAGAAAAATAAGAAATTTTTTTCTATTACAATATATAGTTGTATTTCTACTCTTACACACATTATAGCTCAAAAATAAATTAAAAGACGAAAAAAAGCCTTTACTGTTCAAATGTTGAACAATATCATGTTCAATAATTGAACATATGAAGGAAAAAGAAGATCATTTTGATGTTTTAAGAAAGATTCAACAAAATCCTGAATCTACCCAGCGGGACCTAGCCGAAGAACTTGGTTTTAGTTTGGGAAAATTAAACTATTGTTTAAAAGCATTACAGTCAAAAGGTTTAATTAAAATAGAAAATTTCAAAAAAAATCCAAATAAACTCAACTACTTTTACGTCTTAACACCCAAGGGGATTGCACAAAAAACTAAGCTTACCATGAATTACATGAAAAGAAAAATGAGAGAATACGACGAGCTCAAGAGAGAACTCAAGGGCAAATAAAATGTGGACAGTATTGAAATTTGATAAAAAAAATCTGGCCTTACTCAAAGAAGACTTGGCGGGAAAATTAGGCAAAGACTTTAAGATCTACATTCCAAAATTACGTATTCAAAAATATAAAAATAACAAATTAATTAACAAAGAGTTTAATTTACTCGGAGATTATTTATTCTGTTTTCATAAAAGCTTAGAATATAAAAAAACAGTTAATTCGTTGAGATTTACAAGAGGTCTAAAATATTTTTTAGAGGGTTTTATAGAATCCCAAAAAGACATAGAAAAATTCATTAGCAAGTGCAAAGATTTAGAAAGCGAAGATGGTTTTCTTTCAAGAAATTTTTTTGATTTAGAAATGAATAAAAAATATAGATTTTCATCGGGACCCTTTACTGACAGAATTTTTCAAATTATTAATTTACAAAGAAATAGAATTAAGATTTTAATGGGTAATATAAAAACAACAATTAAAAAGAAAGAATTTTTATTTACCCCAGCGTAATAAAATGAAAACGAAAGAAAGTTTAGAAGTGTACTTTCCACAAAGTGCGGAGCATTGGTTAAACAGAACATGAAAGATTTCAAAGCGGCAGTAATTACTAAAATCAATAAACCTCTTAAACTTTTGAATATTAAATTTAAAAAACCTGACTCCAATCAAGTTTTGGTAAAGATATTATACTCTGCTTTCTGCTCATCCCAATACGGTGAAATTTCCGGTGTTAAGGGTAAAGATAATTTTTTACCTCATTGTTTAGGCCATGAAGCTTGTGCATTAGTAATTCAAGTTGGAATAGGAGTAAATAAAGTTAAAAAAAATGACTTAGTCGTCCTTCACTGGATGAAATCACACGGATCTGATGCAGGCGGAATTAAATACGAGAGCAAAGATTACCCAAAAAGTATTAATGCTGGTCAAATAACAACATTTAGTGAATATTCAATTGTATCTGAAAATAGATTAACAAAAATTCCTAAAAATAGATTTAATTTGAAAATTTTACCGCTTATGGGCTGTTCTATTCCTGTAGCAATATCAACACTAGAAAAAATTCTCAATGTAAGAGTTGGAAAAAATATTTTAATTCTTGGTGGAGGTGCTTTAGGTATTCCAATGATTCATTATTGTAGGAAAATGTTATTATCTAACATTGAAGTTTTTGAAAAAAGAACGAGAGCTATAAAAAAATGTAAAATTTTTGGATCTTCAAAAGTATATAAGAACACTGGGGATCACAAATTAATATCAAATTTAAAAAACAATTTTTATGACTATATTGTGGATACTACAGGTTCAGCAAAATTATTATCAAAAATCTTACAATATCCATCTAGAGGCAAAACAGTTTTGGTTGGTGTTCCAAGATTTAATCAAAAATTAACTATTAATACTTTAAAATTAAATTATGGTTTAAAGTTGTTTGGTTCATATGGAGGTGACTTTTCGCCAGAGGATGATCTTTTGAGGTATTTAAGTTTTTTTGTTAAGACAAATTTTAATTTTAAAGAATATATTGACGGAATATATTCTCTTAAAGATGTAAATAAGTTAATTAATGATTACAAAAACCAAAAAATTTTTGGAAAAGCATTAATAAAAGTTGCTAATTAATAATGACAAAAAAAATTTTAGTTACAGGCGGCTCAGGTTACAAAGGAGTAAAATTAATTAAATCCTTATTAAAGCATGGTTATAAAGTTATAAATATTGATAAAAATATCTTTGGTAATTACTTTATAAATCATAAAAATGTAAAAAATTACAAAATGGATATCAAAGATATCGGTAAGATTGATATTAAAAATGTCCATACTTGCGTTCATTTAGCAAGCATAGCTAATGATCCAATGACAGATTTGAACCCCACTTTAAGTTGGGAAACATCATCACTAGGAAGTTACCTGCTTATGGAGCATCTAATTAAAAATAAAGTTAAAAAAATTATTTATGCTTCATCAGGATCTGTTTATGGAATTAAAAAAGAAAAAAGAGTAACCGAAGACTTGTCTTTAAAACCGATCTCAACCTACAATAAGGTAAAAATGGTAACTGAGAGAATTCTTCTATCCTACAAAGAAAAAATAGATGTGATAATAATTAGACCAGCAACTGTTTGTGGATTTTCACCAAGAATGAGATTGGATTTAACTGTTAACATGCTTACCTTTCAAGCACTTAAAAAAAAAGAAATTACTGTATTTGGCGGTAAACAAAAAAGACCAAACATTCATATTGATGATCTGATTGAAGTTTATTTATTTTTTATAAAAAAAAATAACTTAAAGCATGGGATTTTTAATGCAGGCTTTGAAAATTTGTCAATCTTAGAAATAGCAAAGAATATTTCTAAAAGAATTAAATCTAAAATTAATATTAAAAAAAATACAAGTGATAGCAGAAGTTATAATCTTGATTCAAAAAAATTATTAAGAGTTGGTTTTAAACCTAAAAAAAATATAAATATGGCAATTAGCGAGTTAAAAAAAATGTACGAAAACAAGATACTTAAAGATCAAGAAAATTATCATTCTATCAAATGGTTAAAAAAGAAAATAAAAAAATTGTAGTTATAGGTTCAAATAGTTTTTCAGCAGGATCACTAATTAATTTACTCTTGCAAAAAAATTATAATGTTTACGGAATGAGTAGATCTATGCTAAATAAAAAATCGTTTTTACGTTTTAGTCAAAAAAATAAAAATTTTCATTTTTATAAATTTGATGTTAATAAAGATCAAAACAAAATGTTAAAATTAATAAAATCTACAAAGCCTTCCTATATATTTAATTATGCATGTCAAAGTATGGTTGATGAAAGTTGGGAATATCCTATGGATTGGTTTTATACAAATTCTTTTAATACTACCAAACTATACAACAGTATATCTAAACTTAAATTTAAAACTAAGCTTATTCATATTTCTACTCCTGAGGTTTACGGAAGTACTTCTGGAAAAATAACAGAAAATAATCCATACAATCCTAATTCACCATACGCAGTATCTAGAGTTACCCCAGAACTTTTTCTTAAAATTTTAAATAAAAGAAAAAAGATTAATTATTGTTCAATTAGAGCAAGCAATGTTTATGGCGAATACCAAAGAATCTATAGAATTATTCCAAGAACAATCTACTCAATATTAAAAAGAAAAAAAATTAGACTCGAAGGAATGGGTCGTCCAAGAAGAAATTTTATTCATATAGATGACGTTTCTAGAGCAACTTATTCTGTAATGAAAAGAGGGAAAAGTGGGGAAATTTACCACATATGCGGCAGCAAATTTATTTCTATAAAAAATTTAGTCAAATTAATTTGCAACAAAATGAATTATAATTTTGATACTTTAGTTACTTATTCTACTAAAAAACCTGGAAGAGACAAATCATATTATTTATCAAATAAAAAAATCAGAAGAGACTTTAATTGGAGAGATAAAATATCAATTGAAAAAGGAATTGATCGCTCTATCGTTTGGATTAAAAATAATTTAAAATCTTTTTCAAAACTAGATCAAAATTATCAACACAAAAAATAAAATTTATGAAATCATTAGTAACAGGAGGAGCTGGTTTTATAGGCAGTAATCTAGTGGATGAGCTAGTTAAACGTGGTCATCATGTTACGGTTTTAGATAACTTTTCTACAGGTAGAAGATCAAATTTATCTCAACACAGTAAAAAAGATATTAAAATTGTAAATATTGATATTTCAAAAGAAAAAAAATTAGATAGATACTTCAAAGGTATTAACTATGTTTTTCACCTGGCTGCACTTGCAGATATTGTTCCTAGTATAGAAAATCCTGATAAATACTATAAATCAAATGTAGTCGGAACATTCAATGTGCTTCAAGCATCAAAGAGATCAAAAATAAAAAAATTTATCTATGCAGCTTCAGCGAGTTGTTATGGATTTCCAGAAAAATTTCCAACAAATGAAGAAGAAAAAATCAAACCAGAGTATCCTTATTCTTTTACAAAGTGGCAGGCAGAGGAATTAATCATGCATTGGGCAGGGTTATTCAATTTTCCAGCAATTTCATTACGCTTTTTTAATATTTATGGTCCAAGATCCAGAACATCAGGTGCTTACGGTGCGGTATTTGGAGTCTTTTTGGCTCAAAAAATTTCAAACAAACCACTCACAATTGTAGGAGACGGCAAACAAACAAGAGATTTTTTACACGTTAGAGATTTGACAAAAGCAATAATAAAAGCAGCTTATTCAAAAAAAACTGGAAAAATTTACAATGTTGCCGGGGGCAAAGAAGTAACGGTAAATAAAATTGCAAAATTGATTGGTGGAAAAAAAATAAAAATTCCAAAAAGACCAGGTGAGCCCGATAGATCGCTTGGCGATATTAGAAAAATAAAAAAAGAGTTAAATTGGAAGCCTAAAATAAAAATTGAATCGGGAGTAAAAGATCTTTTAAAAAATATTGATTATTGGAAAAAAGCTCCTGTATGGACACCGTCTAAGATTAAAAAAGCTACAAAGATCTGGTTTCAACTTGTAAAAAAACGTAATTCATAAATTGACCACAAAAAAAATTATAAGCCTGTTGGATTTGTCCAAGAAGATAAAATCCTTAAAAAAGAAAAACAAAAAAATTGTGCATTGTCACGGTGTTTTTGATGTGCTTCATATTGGGCATGTAAAACATTTTAATTCTGCAAAAAAAAATGGAGATGTTTTGATAGTAACTGTGACCCCCGACTCTTTTGTTAACAAAGGCCCAAATAGACCAATCTTTTCATTAGATTTTAGAATGCAATGTATAGCTGCACTAAAAAACGTAGACTATGTTGCGGCAAACACATCCCCAGATGCAATTTCAGCAATTAAATTACTAAAACCCAATATTTATTGTAAAGGAAAAGATTATTTAAACAAAAAATCCGATGTGACAGGAAAAATTGGAAAAGAGGAAAAGGCAGTAAAAAAAATTGGTGGAAAAATATTTTATACATACGATGATTTGTTCAGTTCAAGCAAAATAATAAATAACTTTGGATATAATTTAACTAACGACCAAAAAAAATATCTTGATAAGATTAGATCTAATAAAAATTTAAGTAGCAGCAAAAATATATCTAAAATTTTTAAGTCATTTGAAAAACTAAAAGTTCTTGTAATAGGAGAAACAATAATTGACGAATATGCTTACTGTGAGGCATTAGGGAAATCAGGCAAGGAACCTGTTCTAGTTTTAAGAGACTTATATAGTGAAAAATATTTGGGCGGCGCAGCAGCAATTACAAAAAATTTGTCAAGTTTTTGTAAGAAGATAAGTTTATTAAGTTGTTTAGGCGAGAAAAGAGAACAAGAAAATTTTGTTAAAAAAAGTCTTCAAAAAAATATTCATACGAAATTTATTTCAAAAAGAAAATCTTGCACAATAGTTAAGAAAAGATTTGTCGACAATGTTAACAAAACTAAAGTTTTAGGAGTACACTCAATCAATGATCAACCTCTTGATTCTAAACAAGAAATTGAATTCAATAAACTTTTAGTTAAACATGTAAAGAATCATGACGTTGTAATTGTTTCTGATTACGGACATGGTTTGATTTCTAAAGACTCAGTTAAGCTAATAATCAAACATTCAAAATTTTTAGCAGTAAATGCTCAACTTAATTCTGCAAATATTGGTTATCACACGATTTCAAAATATAAAGGTGCAGATTTAATTATAATAAATGAGAATGAAATGCGTCATGAACTTAGAAACAAAGTTGACAGTGTAAATATTTTAATTAAGGAATTATCAAAAAAATTAAAATCAAAATTTACTACTGTAACATCAGGAAACAGAGGGGCTAAAATTTATAATAGTTTTTCAAGAAAAATAACTGATTGCCCAGCTTTTGCGAGCAAGGTTATAGACAAGATTGGTACGGGCGATACCATGTTAGCCTTACTAAGCATTTGTATTTCTAAAAAAATTAATATTAGCTTTTCAATGCTTTTGGCTGCTCTTGCTGCAGCTGAAAATATTCAGTATATGGCAAATAGTATTATTGTGACAAAAAGCAGAATTATCAAAACTCTGGAGTCTTATTTAAAATAAAAAAAGAAAAAAATGAAAGTAAGATACTCTTACCTACCCGAACAGTTTAACAATACATCAAGGTTATGGGCAAAATTAAAAAAATTTGTTAAGACTGGCGATTTTACATTGGGTAAGCCTCTAGCAGACTTCGAAAAAAAATTTGCTACTTTAATAGGTGTAAAATATGCTGTTGGTGTTAATTCTGGAACAGACGCATTAAAACTTTCTTTAAAAGCATTAAACGTAGGTCCTGGGGACGAAGTAATAACTGCAGCAAATACTTTTGTTGCTACAGTAGGAGCCATAAACGAATTAGGTGCAAAGGTAATATTTGTAGATTGTGATAATACTTTTTGCATAAACGTAAATCTTATATCAAAAAAGATTTCAAAAAAGACCAAAGCAATAATACCAGTGCATCTTACGGGATGTATGCCAGAAATGAAAAAATTGATGAAAATATCAAAAAAATACAAAATACCTATTATCGAAGATGCATGCCAATCTATTTTAAGCTCTTATGAAAAAAAACTGAGTGGCACCTGGGGTATAACTGCAGCCTTTTCATTTCATCCACTCAAAAATATAAATGTTTGGTCTGATGGAGGAATGGTTGTTACAAATAATAAAAAAATTTTTAGAAAACTTACCCTTCTTAGAAATCATGGGCTAATTAATAGGGACGAAATAAAGATACTAGGATACAATTCTCGTTTAGATACTTTTCAGGCAATTGTAGGAAGTTGGTTATTACCAAAAGCTAAAAATATTGCCAAACAAAGAATTAAAAATGCTGCTTATTTAGATAATCAGTTGTCAAAAATAAAAGAAATTACTATTCCATCTCGTCCCAAAGAAGTGAACCACGTATTTCATCTTTATATGGTCTTTGCAAAAAGAAGGAACGAATTATATAAATATTGTTTAAAAAAAGGGATACAAGCTAAGATACACTATCCAAAACCTATTTATAGACAGAGTCCTTTTATTAAGATGGGTTATAAACAAAAAGACTTTCCGGTCGCAAACGATCATGCAAAAAAAATAATTTCTTTTCCTTGTGATCAACATTTAAACAAAAAACAAATTCACTACATTATTAAAACGGTCAAAAACTTTTATAGATAAAAAAATGAAAGTAAGTTTTTTAAATTTTATAGAACAATGGCATTCAGAAAGAAAAAAACTTCTTCCAATAATAGACAATATTTTCTCCACAGGAGAATATGTAGGAGTTAATTGTAAAGAAGTTGTCAGATTTGAGAAAAATATTTCGAAATTTTTAAAAATCAAACATACAGTTTCTTTAAATAGCGGGACAGATGCGCTCACACTCGCTTTACATGCGGTTGGAGTTAGAAGAGGAGACGAAGTAATTACACCAGCAAATTCATATATTGCATCAACAGGCTCAATAGCACACTTGGGAGCCACACCGGTTTTTGTTGATGTTTTGCCAGATCAAAATATCGACCCAAATAAACTGAAAAAACTTATTACAAAGAAGACCAAAGCAATAATGGTTGTACACTTAACTGGCAGAAGCTGTGACATGAAATCTATAATGAAAATTGCAAATGAGAACAAATTAGAGGTTATAGAAGACTGTGCCCAAGCATTTGGTTCAAAATATCAAGGCAAGTATTGCGGAACATTTGGGACAGCAGGATGTTTTTCTACACATCCTTTAAAGAATTTTAATGCTATGGGAGACGGGGGATTTGTAATTACCAATAAATCAAAAATTTATAACTATATTAGCAAACTAAGAAATCATGGTCTTAAAACAAGAGATAAGGCAGATCATTTTGGGTACAATTCAAGATTAGATAATGTTCAGGCTGCGGTTCTCAACTTTAGATTAAAGAGAATAAAAAAGGTTTTTAAAAAACGAAGACAAAATGCAAGTTTTTATATACGCAATTTAAATAAGCAATTTATTTTTTCCCCCCCAGAAAAAAAAGATGAATTTAACACTTACCACCTATTTGTTATACAAGTTTCAAAGAGAGAAGAACTGCAAAGATATTTGACAAGAAAAGGTATAACTACATACGTACACTATCCCATTCCCATACATAAACAAAAAATTTTTAAAAATAAATTTCCCAAAAACTTTTTACCTGTAACTGAAATTCAATCTAAAAAAATTTTATCATTGCCTATACATGATGGCTTAACACGCAAACAACTTACATATGTGATAAATTCAATTAATAACTTTTTTAAAAAATGAGAAATTTAAATCAAAATCTATTTGAGAAAATTTACAAAATCAGAAAAATAGAAACTAAAATATCTAACCAATACAAAGAACAAGAGATGAGATGTCCTGTCCATCTCTCTATAGGTCAAGAAGCTGTAGCAGCCGGTGTTTGTCAGGCCTTGAGAAAAGAAGATAAAATTTTAAGTTCTCACAGATCGCACGCACACTATATTGCTAAGGGTGGCAATATTAAATCCATGATTGCTGAATTGTACGGTAAAGAAACTGGTTGTGCAAAAGGATTGGGAGGTTCCATGCATCTTCAGGATAAAAGAGCAGGGGTAGTTGCAGCCGTACCTATAGTTGGAAGCACAATTCCAATTGGTGTTGGAGTAGCTTTAAAATCTATCTCAAATATTAACAAAAAAAAATATATAACAGTAATTTTTTTTGGAGAAGGAGCGACAGAAGAAGGAATATTTCATGAAAGCATCAACTTTGCAGTTGTGAACAATTTGCCAGTACTTTTTGTTTGTGAAAATAATTTCTTTTCTGTTTACACTCCTTTAAAGGACAGACAATCAAAAAACAGAAATATTGTAAATATAATTAAAAGCAATGGAATGTCAGCTTTCTCCGGAGATGGCAATGATGTTACAAAAGTTTATCAACTGGCAAAAAAAAGTGTAAATTTTATTAGAAAATATAATAAACCAGTATTCTTAGAATTTAAAACTTATAGATGGCTCGAGCATTGTGGACCAAATTGGGATGATAATTTGGGATACAGAAAAAAAAATGAAGTAAATAAATGGATTAAAAAATGTCCTCTTAAAAAAATAGAAAAAAAAATAGCTAAAAATAATTTGGATAAAATGAAGACTAAAATTGACAATCAAGTTATAAAAGCTTTCAATTTTGCTAAAAAAAGTAATTTTCCAAAAAAAAATATTTTAAAAAAATTTTATTAAATTTAGGAAGAAATTGAGAAAAATAAAATATTTTCAAGCTATTAAAGAAGCACAAACTCAATTGTTACAAAAAGACAAAAGTGTAATGATCATGGGCCTTGGTGTAAATGATCCAAAAGGTATTTTTGGAACTACGAAAGATTTAAGTAAAATTTTTGGAAACAAAAGAATTTTAGAGACCCCTACATCTGAAAATGCAGTTACAGGTGTTGCAATAGGTGCTGCTATACAGGGTTTAAGACCAATATTAACACATCAAAGAGTAGAATTTAGTCTTTTATCAATTGAGCAGATTATTAATCAGGCTGCAAAATGGTATTTTATGTCAGCTGGTGAATTTAATACACCTCTAGTCATAAGATTGATTATAGGTAAAGGTTGGGGGCAAGGACCCCAACATTCACAAAGTTTAGAAACACTTTTTTCTCATGTTCCTGGATTGAAAGTTGTAGCACCATCAAGCGCTTACGATGCCAAAGGTTTATTAGTTAGTTCGGTAAGAGACAATGGGCCAGTAATTTTCTTTGAACACAGGTGGCTACATAACATTAATGGAAAAGTTCCAAAAAAACTATATTCGATACCAATCGGCAAAGGAAAAGTAGTTCAAAAAGGAAAAGATATAACAATCGTATCTTTTTCCGAGGCATTAATACAGGTATTAAGATTAAAAAATATTTTAAAAAAGTGCGGTATTTCAGCAGAGATTATTGATTTGAGATCTCTCAGACCACTGGATAAAAATTGTATTTTTAGGTCAGTCAAAAAAACAAAAAAACTATTAGTAGTAGATAACGGGTGGAAATCTTATGGTATTAGCGCTGAAATTGTTTCTTTAGTTGCAGAAAAGTTGCTAGGTAATTTAAAAGAAAAACCAATAAGATTGGGTATTAAAGAAGTACCCATACCCAGCACAAGAGCTTTGGCAAAAGAATGTTATTTAAATTCAGACTCCATTTTGAGTGCAATATCAAAGTTAACAAAGACTAAGATTAAAAATAATATTAAGAATAAATATTTAAAACCACTCTCTTTAAAAGAAAGCGATATACCTTACAAAGATTTTACAGGACCATTTTGATTTAAAACAAGAAAATTTATGTTTAAAGTGCTACCCATTATACTTGAAACCAATTAATGAAAAATCTTTCTAAATTTGAAAATATTTTTTTAAAAAAAGGTTTTATTATTGAAAGAGTAGAAAATTTAAAATCATTATCTTACATAAACAATTTAATAAAAAAAAAGCTAGTCAAGATTTTAGGATTAAATATTAGCATTAACAAATTAAATTTGAATAAGCTTCACCTTTTTATAAGAGAAGAAAATTTAAACAAAACGAGATTAGATTTAATTAACTCAATCAATAATGATAAAAAACTTAGAAAAAATTATTTTTCACTGGCAGAACGCATGCTAGAAAATATTGTTGGAAATGAACTAGCTATGCAAAACAACATTAATCTTTCAATTCAGCTGCCTGATGACGAGAACTCATTGTTGCCCATTCATTCTGATACTTGGTCAGGAGACTCACCTTTTGAAAGTGTATTATGGTTGCCGATGGTTAATTGTTACAGAACAAAATCAATGTTTATTCTTAATTCACAAAAAATGAAAAAATTTAATACTGTTTTTTCTAATAAAAAAATTAAATCTGTTTCTGATTTATATAAAAATTTTAAAAGAGATTTAAATTTTGTTAAAATAAACTATGGTAGCTATCTGCTTTTTAATCAAAATCTTCCACATGGAAATTTAATAAATAAAACTAAAGAAACTAGAGTTTCTTTAAACTGCAGATTTAAAGGCTTATTTACTCCGTATCATCAAAAAGAATTCGGAAATTTTTTTTCTCCTTTAAAACTAAGAGCAACCACAAAATTAGCCGTAGATTATAAGCTGCCAGGAGAAGAAAAAGGTTTATGATTTTTAAAGGTTATGTTTCAAGCAGAAGACTTTTAGACGGTTCATTGAATCAACAGAAAGTTCAAAATTTAGTCATAAGAGATGCGTGCCAAAAAAGAGGATTTGATTATAAATTAAGTTTTACAGAATATAGAATGAAAGATTGTTTCTTAAATTATAATGAAATGTTGACTGATATTAAAAAGAATAAGTTTGATGGAATCGCTTTTTACAGTTTAGCCCAATTACCCACCAAAAAAAGCGAAAGAGATAAACTTTACAAGGTAGTCAAAAATAAAAAAAAGATACTTTTTTCATTAGAAAACATTTTAGTAAGTAATAGCAAAGATATAATAAAATTAGAAAATTTATTCAAAATAAAATTATTGCTTAAAAATTCTCCTAAAAATTTTTAAATTAAAAACAAGTGAAATTTGCATCTAAAGCTATAATTATTAAAAACAACAATTATCTTTTGCAATTAAGAGATAATAATAAAAATATTTTGTATCCTAATCGCTGGTGCTTCTTTGGAGGAACTTTAAAAAATAATGAAAACCCTGAAATTTGTATTAAAAGAGAACTAAAGGAAGAATTATCAATCAAAATCAAAATAATTATGAAAATTTATGAGTGTTTAAATTATAAAACCAATACTTATTTAAACTATTTTTATGTAGAAGCACTTAGCAAAATAAGTAAAAAAAATTTAGCAGAAGGCCAAAATTTAGGCTGGTTTAATAAAGAAAAAATTAAGCAACTTAGAAAAACTCCAGATATTAAAATTTTTGAGGACTATCTAAATTGAACATGAAAAAGGTTAAATTGGGATTTGTTGGAGCCGGATTTAATGGACAAATTGGTTTTTTGGAAAATTTTTCTAAAAATAAAAACTGTATAATTCTTGGTTTGGCAGAATATAGAAGAAAATTAAGAAGAAAGGTTTGCAAAAAATATAATATTTTAAATCAATACAACTCACATAGAGATTTGGAAAAAGACATTAAAGAATATGATGGTATTGTTATTGTAACTAAGAGAAATATGATGCCGGCTATTACCTATAACTTTCTTAAATTAGGTAAACCAATTTTAACCGAAAAACCCATGGCTATGTGTACCGTGCAAGCAAATAAATTATTAAAAAGATCACAAAAATATCAAACACAATATAAAGTTGGATATAATAAAACTTATGATGAAGGAATAATTAAAGCTAAGCAAGCATTTGACAAAATTATTAAAAATAAAAGTTTAGGTAAAATCGTTTTGATGAGATCTCACAGGCTATCTGGTAGTGGTTATGATAATAAAAATTTTTATTTTAAGACATCAGAAAAAAATTTTTTAAACAAACCAAGTTGGCCATCTAAGCCACGCTGGCTGCCAGGCAAATTTAGTAAATCATATGAAAAATATTTAAATCTTTATTGTCACAATATAAGTTTGTTAAGATACTTTACAAATGAGATTCCAAAAGTTGAAAAAGCAATATTATCAGATGATAAAATGTCAATTGTAAATCTTAAATATAAAAAGTTTAATGCAATACTTGAGACTGGATTTTTTACTAAACATGGCTGGGATGAGACTCTGGAGATATACTTTGAATTTGGTTCTATTTTAATAAAAATTCCTCCACAACATCATAAAAACAAATCAGCAAGTTTTATTATTAATAAAAGTTTGAAAGGATCAATTTATAAATTTAAATCTAAAAAATCATGGTCTTTTAAAAATCAGTGTGATGCCTTTGTAAATGATATTAAAAATAAAAAAATTAAAATTAACAAAGCAAATGATAGTGCAAAAGATATAGAGTTAGTAGAAAAAATTTGGAAAAATTTCTTAAATTCATGATATACAAAATTATTATAAAATTAACATTTTTTAAAAAAATCAATAAAAAATTAGCAAAACCCATTTTTTCTACAATAATTTATTTAGATGATGTTTTTTTAAAATTAAGAATATTTTTAATATCAGCTTTTCTCAAAAAAGATAATAAAGTTAAAAAAGCTCTTAAAGACTTAAAAGAGAATGGGGTGGCAATAATTGAAAATTATTATTCTGATGAGGAAATAAATAAAATCAAAAAAGAATGTTCCGTGATACTTGATCAAATACCTTTAGAAAAAGCAAAAAATACAGAATACATTGAAGCTGCTAGCGTTAGCATAGATAAAAAAATTATTTATTTAGAAAAATTAGGAAAATCTATTAAAATTAAGGGGCTTAATTTTTTAAATTCATTTTTTAATAAAATTGGAAAAAAAATGGAACTTAATCTTATAACATTAACCTATCATTTAAACATGAGTAAGCCTTATGTTCTTTATAACGTTACTCACGATGGTAGCGCCGTTCATCCAATATTAAAAGATTATAGTAAAATTAAAAATAACGAGGCTATAGCTGGGAAGCCTCATGTAGATCTTTTTATTCATAAACTTAGAGGTTTTGTTGCTTTAAATGATATTAATGAAGAAAATGGAGCAACAATTTACTACAACAAATCAACAAATTCAAAAATTTTAAAAAAATATTACACCAATCTTTTCCTCGAAGCATTTGATTTCAAAATAGAGAAAAAAGAATCTCATTATGTTAGCGGAGCAGAACTAAACGAACTAAGCAGAAGTTGCCCTAAACTATTTTTAAATTGTAAAAAAGGAGATTTAGGCCTAATTGATTTAAAAACAGCTCATCATGGGATTGTACCAAAAAAAGGAGAAAGACATTTATTGTGGTTTTATTATTAGTCTTAAAAATTTAGAGAAATTATGAAAAGAGGACAATATCACGACGATTTAATTGAATATGCGATAAATGCGAAAAAAAACAATATAGCTTATCCAAAGAGATATTGTTTTGTTTTAACAAATCTTTGTAACTTAGCTTGTACTTTTTGTTTTCAGGATAGAAAAAAACAAGAAGGAGCAATGACAGCAGAAGATTGGATTAAACTTACAGATCAATTACCAGAAAATTCAAGAGTGACATTAACCGGTGGAGAGCCGATGGTAATAAAAAATTTTAGAAAAATTTTTGATCATGTTGCTTCAAAATTTGAGTGTAATATGATTACTAATGGTTTGCTTCTCACAGAAGATCTAATTAATTTCATGCTCGAATATAAAAACTTTAAGGTTTTGTCTATCTCAATAGATAATGAAAAGAATACAGTAAGAAAACAAGCCAATGTTAATGAAAAAAAATGGGATGAAAAATGGGAACATGTT
>Ga0163108_10001899_pt1 | contig 15288 bp, 17 predicted proteins | sample Fk1155metaG_FD_109644 | JGI IMG/M metagenome (GOLD analysis project Ga0163108, IMG submission 109644) | Marine microbial communities from the Central Pacific Ocean - Fk160115 155m metaG | ecosystem: Environmental > Aquatic > Marine > Oceanic > Photic zone | place: The Central Pacific Ocean...
AAATAATGATATAGAAAAAGGTGATTACATACCTGGAATGCCAAAACACACTATTAAAACAGGAATTAACCAAGAATTTTCTTCAAATTTAAATACTGGAATAAATATGGTTTATTCATCTGGCGTATACTTAAGGGGAGACGAGTCTAATCAATTGAAACAAACAAACCCATATGTTGTATTTAATGCTAACACTTCATGGAAATTAAGTGACATGTTTGAATTCTATGGAAGAATAGACAATATTTTAGATTCTAAATACGAGACAATGGGAGTGTTAGGAGAAGCTAGCTCCAGCGAAGTAAGTGTCCCTATAACAGAACTAGGAGATACAGGAAGCGGGACAGCTGTTGGACCTCTTGATCCGCGATTCTTATCTCCAGGATCACCGCGAGCATTTTTTATAGGCTTAAGAGCTAACTGGTAAAACTATAAAGACAAAATTAAAGGAGAATTTATGGAAAAAGAAGGTTTTGAAATTCTAGACTTAATTTCTAAAGGCGGACCAGTAATGTTAATATTATTAGGCCTGTCTATTATTTCTTTAACAATTATTTTAATAAAATTATTACAATTTTTAAAATCAGATCTTCATAAAGTTAATAAAATCGAAATAGCCTTTAAATTAATTTCACAAAATAAAATTACAGAAGCAAAAAAAATACTAAATAATATCTTACACCCTGCATCCAAAATAGTTTTAGTAATGCTAGATTCTAAAAATCTTTCAGAAGAAGATACTGAAGATCAAGTTAGTGTTGAAGGAGAGAAAGAATTAAGAAATTTAGAATTTTTACTTAAACCTCTTGAAGTAATATCAAATATAGCCCCACTATTGGGTTTATTAGGAACAGTTATAGGAATGATTAATGCATTTTCTAAACTCGAAAATGCAGGAAGTAGAGTAGACCCTGCAATACTAGCTGGAGGAATATGGGAAGCACTTCTTACTACTGCATTTGGTTTAATTGTAGCGATACCAGCACTGGCAGCTTTTTATTGGTTAGATGGCAGAGTTGACAAAACAAGAGAAGAAATGAGACATATTTCAATAAAAACAAATCTGATCCTAAAGACTAAAAAATAATTTATGAATTTATTTTTAAAAAAAAATAAAAGCACTGAAATTAATGTAGCACCATTAATTGATGTTGTTTTTCTATTACTAATATTTTTTATGTTAGCCAGTGAATTTACTGACTTTAAAACTATAGATATGACTAGCCCTTCAGAAACAAACACTAATATAGAAAATAAAAATAAACCTATAATTTTAAACTTGTCTTCTGAAGGAAAAATTAAAGTTAATAATAAAATTGTTGATTTAAATAACTTAAACACAACTTTGAAAAACATTTTAAAAAACGATAATGTAAAGAAGATTATTATATCTACTCCAGAAAATACAAAAGTTAATATATTAGTAAAAACAATAGATATCATAAGAAATTTAGGAATAGAGAATATTGCCCTAGTAACAAAAGAGCAAGAATGAAAATATTTATAAAAAATAAGAGCGATAATAAAAAGCCAAATCTTGTGCCATTAATTAATATAGTATTTCTATTACTAATATTCTTCATGTTGTCTGGAAGTTTATCTAAAAAAGACTTTTTTGAAGTAGATCCTCCGGAATCTACTACTAGTGCTGATGCAGAATCTCCAGAATTTACAATTCTTATATCTAAAAATAATAAAATTTCTATTGATGATAAATATATAAATATAGATCAATTAAAATCAATCCTACTAGCAAAATTAGAAATACAAAATATTGAAGAAGTATTAATTAAAGCTGACAATGAAAGTACTTCAGGCACTCTTTCTAATATAATAAAAACAATCAGAGCTAGTGGAATTAAAAGAGCTGCTATAGTAACTAAAAACACATATACTAATTAAGCATTAATTAATCATATGCAAAAATTACATTCATATTACATAAACAAGAAATTTATGCTGTTAATTCTTGGTATAGCTTTTTTTCTGCATATCTCACTAATACCAGTATCAAAATTTTTAAATATACAACAAAATGAAGTAAAAGAACCTAAAATTATATTAGAATTAATAAATGAATTAAATATTAATGATAAAAAACCAGAACCTATTAAAAACCCTATAAATTTTGATAAAGAAAATATAATAATCGACAAACCTCAACCTATCCAACAAACAGAAAAAATAAATGAAGAAATTCCTATTATAAAAAATTTATTAGAAACAAAACAAGAAATTGAAGATATAGACTTAACAATAAATAAAATAGAAAATGAATTAATAAAAATTAATAAACCTCAAATACAAAATAATATAATTATCCCAACAAAAAACAATAAAATAAAAATTAAACCCTTAGAAAAATTAGAAGAACCTCTACCTATTAAGCCTGTAATAAATGCAAAAATTAATCCAGATATTAAAATAGAAAACATTGATAATCAGATTAATATATCAAACCTTCCTTCTAAAGTTATAAATTCAAATGAAAAAATAGAAAAAATTATTATAAAAAATAAAAATATATTATCTCAAACACAGTTAAATGCTTTAGAAAATTATAAAAATGAAATAAGATCAGAAATACAGCTATTTGCTACTGAAAATTATCCAAAAAAACTACAAAGAAGAAAAATTCAAGGAATAGTACAATTAATATTTAAATTAAATACTGATGGATCTATTATATCAATTACTAGTGGACCAAATACCAAAGCACCTGACGAACTCATCACTGCGGCTATTAATGCTTTAAGAAAAAGTGCTCCATTTAACAGCAATGATTTATTGCAAGAAAAAAATGAATTTTCTATTGATATCGTATATAAAATACAATAATAAATAAATTCTTAAATAAAGAGGTAACATGTATAAAAATATCCTTATATTACTCATTTCAATTCTTTTAATAGGTAATCATGCATCTGCAGAAATTACTGAAGATATGAAAAGAAGAGCCAAGGAAGCTGGAGTAGAAATTCAGCGCGACCATGATCCAAAAAGAACTTACTTAGCTAATGACTACTTAGCCAGAGAAACTCATATGAATATGCAACTTGCATTTAGACATGCACAAAATAACGATCTTGTTAAAACAGCCGAACTAACATTAATATCAGCAAATAGGGGCCTTGATTATGCGCAAGTTTCAATTGGTAAAATGTATGTACATGGAAATGGCGTTGAAGAAAATGTGATAGAAGCATATAAGTTTTTTAAATTATCAGAAGATGATACTGCCAAAAATTTATTTTTAAAAATTCTTATAGAAAAAATGACTGAAGAACAAATCGCTGAAGCTGAAGAACTTGTTAAAAATTTTGTAGGCTCTTATAAGTAATTTTACTCATGAAAGATAGTAAAACCTTTTACATTCTCTCTTTCTGTTTTCAACTCATTTATTTCTGCTTTTTCATCCTCCCAACCCAGACTTAAGCCACAATGAATTAAATGATTATCTGTTATTTTTAATAATGGCGCTATGTGATCATGAAGCTGTCCCCATGCAGCTTGTGGGCATGTATGTAAGCCATAACCACGTGCAGCAATACAAATATTTTGTAGAAACATTCCATAATCTAGCCAACTCATCCATCCTAAATCTTTTTCTATAGTAAAAATCATGCCCACAGGAGCATTAAAAAATTTAAAATTTTGTGAATGAAATTTCTTAGTTTTATCATAATCCCCTTTTTCAATTCCTAATATATTATATAAATCCCAGCCAACCTTTCTTCTTCTACTTATATAAGGATCTCTAAACTTTTCCATATAATGAATTCTATCATTCTTTTTTTCATAAGAATCATCTAAAAAGAATGAAGTAGCTTTTCCTGTAAACATTTTTAAAGAATTACCAGTAAGGACATGTACATTCCATGGTTGAATGTTTGTGCCACTAGGCGCTCTAGAAGCTGTTTCTAAAATATCTACAACCATATTTTTTTCTACCTTTTTATCCGTAAATTTTCTAACAGATCGTCTAGATATTATTGCATCTTTTACATATTGGTTAGTTTCAAAATTATCCATTTTATTTCCGTTCATTTAATTTAGTTATTAATAATATTTGCAACCTAATCTATAAATTAGTTATTATAAAAACTCAAAACTATTTTATTATTAATCGTATTATATAAAGGGCCTAATTTATGACATATAAAAATATTAAAGAAGAAATTAAAAATTCTATTCATATCATTAGTTTAAACAGACCTGACCGATTAAATGCTTGGACAGAAGATATGGCTTTAGAAATTAGGAGTTCAATGGATAAAGCCTCAAATAACAATAATACAAAAGTAATAATTTTAACTGGTACAGGTAGGGGCTTCTGTGCAGGAGCAGATATGGAACGTTTAAATAGCATCGATGCTGATGAAAGAGCTGATCAAAATAAACAATCTCCCTACTCTGCATTTAGAGAAAATTGGCCATTAGATTTTCAGCGTGCACAAACATGGTTTCCAAGCGTACCTAAACCTATAATAGCAGCTATCAATGGCCCGGCTGCAGGGTTAGGATTAATTTTATCAATGTGGTGCGATATTAGATTTGCTGCTAAATCTGCTATTTTTTCTACCGCATTCAGTAAAAGAGGTTTAATTGCTGAACATGGTTTAAGCTGGCTTTTACCAAGATTAGTAGGCATGGGACATGCTATGGATATGACCTTGACAGCGAGAAAAATTACAGCAGAAGAAGCAGAAAGAATTGGTTTTGTAAACAAAATTTTTGATGATAATATTTTTATGCAAGAAGTATTAAAATATTCTGAAAATTTAGCAAATGAAGTTTCTCCCAGATCTATGAAAGTAATGAAAAAGCAATTATGGCAAGGATTATTACAAGGATTAGATGATGCTGTTGGCATAGCTGATAATGATATGGTTGAAAGTTTTGCTAGCGAAGATTTTAAAGAAGGTGTAGCACATTTTATAGAAAAGAGAACACCAAAGTTTACCGGGGAATAAGGAGAGAATTTATGAAAGACCTTAAAGACAAAGTTATCGTAATTACAGGTGCAAGCACCGGTATTGGAGCATCAATAGCTTTAAGATTTGCAGAATCAGGATCTAAAGTTGTTATAAATTATAACAAATCAAAAGAAAAAGCAGAAAACTTAGTACAAAAAATTTTAGAGAATAACCATCATGCAATTGCTGTGCAAGGTGATGCAACCATTGAACAAGATTTAATCAATCTTGCTGACAAAGCAATTGCAAAGTTTGGAGAAATAAATGTTTTTATAAATAATGCAGGAGGAATGGTAGAGAGAGCTTCTGTAGATAAAATATCCTCTCAAACTTTTCAAAATGTTTTTGACTTAAATTGTTTAAGTGTAATGCTTGGCACTAGAACTGCTTTAAATACTTTTAAAAAGCAGAATAAGGGAGGAAATATAATTAATACTACCTCAATTGCCGCGCGATTAGGAGGAAGTGCTGGAGCTGTATTTTACTCTGCTTCAAAAGGATGGGTCAGCACTTTTACTAGAGGTATGGCAAGAGAATTATTACCTTTTAATATTAGGGTGAACGGTGTTGCTCCTGGAATCATTGACACACCATTCCATGAACAATCAACTCCTCCTGAAATAATGGAGGGAATGATTAAAACTATACCTATGGGTAGATGGGCTTCTTCAGATGAAGTCGCGGGAGCTTATTTATACTTAGCATCAGAAAAAATGAGCTCATTTGTTACAGGACAAATTATTGAAGTAAATGGAGGTCAATTAATGCCTTAAATATAAGGAAATTATTATGTCACTAAGAATAAGTATTATATATGGATCTACTAGAGAAGGTAGATTAGGAATACGATTTGCACAGCATATAACAAATGAATTAAAGAAAAGAAATCATATTTGTCATTTAATAGATCCTTTAGATTTAAATTTAAACACATTAACAAAAAGGTTTGCAGACTATGAAGAAGGGTCTGCTCCTAAAATATTACAACAAACTCACCAAACTCTAAAAGAGTCTGATGCCTTTGTAATTGTAAGCGCTGAATATAATCATTTTATTCCTCCAGCATTAGTTAATTTATTAAACCATTTTTACATTGAATATCAAAGAAAACCTTCTGCCGTTACAACTTATTCCGTTTCACCTTTTGGAGGTGTAAGAGTATCATCTGCATTAAGAGCTTTCCTGGCCCAATTAGGAATGCCTCCTATATCTAGTATGATTCATGCCCCATTCGTAAATAAAAACTTTAATGCAGATGGAGAAAGAATATCTAACGATAAAGAAGAAAGACAGAAAGAATTTGAAAAATTTGCTGACGAATTAGAATGGTATGCAAATGCTTTAAAAGACGCTAGAAATAAATAATGAAAATAATACTCTTTATATTTAGCCTTAATATTTTTCTTATTAATAATATTTTACTAGGAAATGATGAAAATATTATACTTCCTAAAACCATGGTATGGTCCACCTATGGCTTAGCCGCATCAAGTTATGGAGAAGCTTCAGCATTTGCTGAGGCCTTGATGCACAATTATAATATGAGAGTTAGACTTAAACCTTCTGGAACAGCAATAGGTAGGTTGTTACCTCTTAAAAAGAAAAAGGTTAGCATAGCATTTTTAGGAAGTGAATCTTTTTTTGCAAGCGAAGGTATTTATGATTTTGCAGCAAAAAGTTGGGGACCACAAAATTTAAGAGTTATTATGGCAAGACCTAACACTTTTGGAATTGCTGTTGCTGCGAATACAAATATTCATAAAATAGAAGACCTTAAAGGAAAAAAAATTGCTTATGTTACTGCGAACCCATCTGTCAATGTGAAAGTAGAAGCAATTATATCCTTTGCAGATCTGTCATGGGATGATGTTACAAAAGTTATATATCCTGCTTTCTCTCCAACTATTAAAGCTTTACAAACCGGGAAAGTAGATGCTGCGGGCGCTGTACCTACCGGGCCTGCTGTATATGAGTTAGCATCATCAAAAAAAGGAATTAGATGGCTAAATATGCCAAAAGATAACACAGAAGGATGGAAAAAACTTCAAAATGTAATCCCTTTTATGCACCCTCAGATAGAAAATTTAGGGGCAGGGTTAAGCGAAGATAATACGGTTGAATTGGGTGGATACAGATACCCTACTTTAACAGTCTACGCTGATGCTAGTGAAGAAATAATCTACAATTTTATAAAAGCAATTGATCTAACTTATGATTCTTTTAAAAATATAACCCCTGTAATGTATAAATGGAGCCTAAAATTAGCTATAGGTACGCCAGTTGATGCTCCAATACATAATGGGACCATAAAATATTTAAAAGAAAAAAACTTGTGGAGTAAAGAAGATGAAAAATGGAATAATAAAAGAATTAAAAGACTAGATACTTTAATAGATGGATGGAAAATTTTTCTTGCAAAAAATAAAGACCTAGAAGACAAAGAGTTTAAAATTAAATGGTTAAAAGAAAGAAAATTATTACTTGCAAAATTCCTTAGACAGTAACTTTACAAAATTACATTTAATACCCAAATGGATAATTATAGTTCTAACTTTTTTTGGATGTTTAATTACTATTAACCAAATTTTTAATATAGGAATTTTTAATTTTAGACCAGTTTCAAATAGTTATCTATATCTTCTTATAGGTTTATTTCAACCTATTATATTTCTAAGTTTTCCTATAAATAATAAATATAAAGATAAAATTTTTTATCCCGACATATTAGCAGCAATTACTATATTTTTTATTGGTATTTATTATTCCATAAATGCAGAAAATATTCTAATGTCTGGTTGGGATATTGAAGCACCACTATTACCCACAATTTTAAGTATTTTATTTATAATTTTGTCACTTGAAAGTTTAAGAAGAACAGGCGGTCATTTTATATTTACTATTGCTATATTTTTTTCAGCCTATCCAATATTTGCTGATAAAATGCCAGGAGCATTGTGGGGAAACACTTATAGTTTTATAGAGGCTGCAAGAGCACATAGCATGGGACTGGATAGTTTAATTGGCATTCCAATGAAAGTAGCAGGAAGCTTATTAATAGGTTTTTTAATTTATGGAGTGGTTTTATCTGAAACAGGAGGAGGAAAATTTTTCATAAATATAGCAGAATCAATAATGGGTAAAAATAGAGGAGGCCCAGCTAAAGTGGCTATTTTAGCATCAGGTTTTTTTGGGATGTTATCTGGAAGTCCTACTAGCAATGTAATTACAAGCGGTTCATTAACCATACCTGCTATGAAAAAAGCTGGTTACTCTTCCAAGTATGCAGCAGCTATAGAAGCATGCGCTTCTACAGGGGGAGTGTTAATGCCTCCTGTAATGGGGACTGTTGCTTTCATTATGGCTTCTTTTTTAAATGTTCCTTATTCTGATATTATATATGCTGCATTAATGCCGGGAGTAATCTTTTATGTAGCATTAATGATACAAATTGATCTATATGCGGCTAAAAATAATTTAAAACCAATTGCATTAAGTAGTATTCCTAGTTTTAAAAAAACAATTTTTTCCGGTTATTCCTATATTTTATCCCTAATCTGTCTAATTTGGCTTCTTCTTGCGATAAAACTAGAAAGCGAAGCTCCATTCATCGCATCTTTATTGTTATTAATAATCACCGTTATTTCAAAAAATAAAATATTTAGCTGGCAAAATTTATTTTTAAAAATAGGGGAAATAGTTAGTAGAATAATTTCTTTGTTGTCAGGTATAGGCGTTATTATTGGCGCTATGTCATTAACAGGAGTAGGAACTTCTTTATCTAGAGAACTAGTTTTTGCTGCGGGCGGAGAACTATATATGATACTTATATTTGGAGCTATAGCCTCATTAATACTAGGAGTAGGAATGACAGTAAGTGCTTGTTATATATTTTTAGCAATCGTCTTAGCTCCAGCAATAATTGAGGCCGGCATAACTCCTATTGCAGCACATCTCTACGTACTTTATTGGGGAGTATTATCTTTTATAACCCCTCCTGTTGCTATTGCTGCTATCACAGCTTCAACTATATCTAAAAGTTCTGCATTAGAAACAGGTGTATTATCTATGCGTTTGGGTTCTATTTTATTCTTCCTTCCAATTTTATTCGTTTTTGACCCTGCAATGTTAATGAATGGGTCCATAATAAATATAGTTATCTCTTTTAGCACCGCAATCCTAGCAATCACATTAATATCAGCAAGCTTTGAAAGTCATATGTATTTTCTTGGTCAAATAAAAATTTATTTAAGAATTATATTTTTTATTTTAGGTATTTTAATTTTATTACCAATTTTTTATCTAAAATTAATGGGAATATTATTATTTTTACTAACTATATTGTTTTTCATGTTATATAAATACAAAATCAATTAATTTAATTAATATACAATAATAGATAAAATTTAAGGAAGTTATTTTGATTAAAGCCTTCTACCGTTCTAAATCTTGGGCCCTTTGGGCATATGGTGGTTTAACTCTTTTGATATTATCCTTATGGCTACAAGTACAGTTTACGGTAGCCTTTAATAGTTGGTATGGAAGGTTTTATAATTTATTGCAAACTTCAGGGGATTATAAAGAAAATCCAGAAGAAGGTATAAAACTATTCTTCGATAACCTAACTTCTTTATCTTATATTTTTAATAATTTTTCTGGAGACCCATCTTTTACAGTCTTAGCATTTCCTTATATTATAATAGCAGTTTTTACTAGTTGGTTCACAAGTATTTATGGACTGAGATGGAGGCAAGCCATTACTTTTAATTATATTCCTAGATGGAGAAATGTAGAAAGTGAAATAGAAGGAGCAAGTCAAAGAATTCAAGAAGATTGTAATAGATTTGCTAGAATAGTTGAATCATTAGGTTTACAAATCGTAAGATCTATAATGACCCTTATAGCCTTCATTCCTATTCTTTGGGGGCTAAGTGATAAAGTTGCAATACCTTTTCTTAAAAATATTGAAGGATCTCTTGTATGGGTTGCATTAACCGTATCAATTGGTGGCCTATTAATTTCTTGGTTCGTAGGTTGGTACCTTCCCGGATTAGAGTACAACAATCAAAAAGTAGAGGCCGCATTTAGAAAAGATCTAGTATTAGGGGAAGATGATAAGAAGAATTATGCTCAACCTGAAAAGTTATGGGAACTATTTTTAGGAATTAGATTTAATTACCAAAGATTGTATCTTCATTACGGATATTTTAATGCATGGATGAATACCTATGATCAAATAATGATAATTGTTCCATATTTAGTAGTAGGACCAGGTCTGTTTACAGGACTAATACTACTAGGAACAGTGGTTCAAGTAAGTAATGCTTTTCAAAGAGTTCACGGAGGATTTTCATTATTCTTACATAACTGGACTACCATAACAGAGCTAAGATCTATATGGAAAAGATTGCATGAATTTGAACAGAATCTTATAACATATGAAAATAAAACAGAATCGTTAAAATTATAAACATGGAGGATTGGTATCTTTTACAGATACACGATCTTGCATTTCCTCATACCAAGTATCTAATTGAACAGATAAATTTTTATAAATAGAATTAGGATTTCTTTTTATTGAGCCTAAAAGAATAATTAAACTTATATCGGCTAAATTCAAGACACTAACATCTTTACTAGAAAAGTTTTTAAACTCTTCTTTAAGAACATCTATTCCTCTTCTTACTTTCTTATCCAAAGCTTCCATCCAATCTGGTAATCTTAAACTAATATCTTTTTTATTTTCAAAAGTAATATGACGAAGAGAATCAATTACTTCATCTACTAGAGCATTTATTTTTAAAGAATAAATTTTTTTATCTATATCTCTAGGGATAATAGATTCTGAATCACCTATTTCATCTAAATAATGAACAATCACCGTACTATCAAAAATATAATTTCCATCTTGTGTAACTAAAGTTGGAACTCTACCGGAAGGATTATATTTAACTAAATCACTTTCTACAGTTTTTAAAGTTTTGTCAGCAAATCCAATATTTGCCGGTATTAACTCAATCTGATCATCTATCCCTCTCTCAATGGCCGCAATTCTAACTTTTCGCACCCATGGTGACCAATCTGTACTATATAGTTTCATCATTTTAACCTTCTATAATTTTGCAGGGTCTAAAAAAGGACCTTTAATAGCTCCAAGTCCAGCTACTGTCGTTCTCCTAAATACTCTTCTATATTGATTCATATCATACGGTATTGCTCTATGTAAAAGACACTTATTATCCCACATTACTAAATCGCCTTTTTGCCACCTATGTTTATACCTATATGGGGATTTTGAAACAATATCTACTAATGATTTATGCAAATCTTCTCCCTCTTTTTGACTCATTCCTCCTATCTGATTTCCAGCATTTGCAGTAAAAAATAATGATTTTTCGTTATTTCTATCCGGATGTAATCGAATAAGTGGGTGAGAAACCGGAGGAACATTTTTCTTTTCATAAGTACTTATTGGAGGAAGCTCTGGAAACAACCTTCTTCCAAATTCATAATAATGAACCATATGTAAACTTTCTAATTTTAACTTTAGGGGTTCTTCCAAATTTTCATACACTTTAAACATATTAACAAATTCTGTCTCTCCACCTTCTGCTGAATCAGGGAGAACTTCAATTCCATATAAAAGTGATGCATATGATGGTGTAAAACGATATGAGCTATCTGTATGCCAACGTTGATTGACTTTCTGATATAAAGACATTTCATCATTATCAGTTAGATGTTTTCCATCTTGAGACACATTGGCTACATGATAAGTTTTAGAAGAGTCATTAGTTTTATCAAATTCAGGGTATATTTCTAAATTACCAAAATTTTCGGTAAACTTTAACTGTTCTTCTTCCGAAAGGTTTTGATTTTTAAATACCAAAATATGCTTATTAAAAAATAAATCCTTTATTTCTAATATATCTTTATCTGATAATGTATTAGATAAATCTATATCATCTATTATTGCCCCAAGATTATGTAATATTTCTAAACTTTTAAATACCAATTATGCACCTTAAAATTTTAAAATGAACTATCAAATAATCCACCATCTAATAATATATTTTGTCCTGTAATATAACCAGCTTGAATACTACATAAATAAGCACAAGTTTCTCCAAATTCATGAGGAGCACCAAACCGTTTTGCAGGTATGCTATTTGCCATTCTATCTGCAACTACATTCTCACCTTCACTATTCATTTTAGCCATAGAGGTTACACCTTGTCTTAATCTATCCGTATCAAAAAATCCTGGCAATATATTATTTATGGTAATATTTTTATCCGCTATTGATCTAGAAACACCAGAAAGGAAAGCTGTTAAACCTGCTCTTGCTCCACTTGATAAATCCAATCCTACAACTGGTCTCTTAACTGAAACTGATGTTATATTGACTATTCGTCCAAAATTTCTATCTGTCATACCATCAATTACACTCTTAACTAATTCTATAGGAGTAATCATATTCATTTGCACTCCTTCAATAATGGCTTCCCTATCTAATTCACGAAAATCTTTAAAAGGTGGCCCTCCATTATTATTTACTAATATGTCTGGAGAAGAACAAACATCTAATATCTTCTCTCTTCCCTCAGAAGTAGAAACATCACATGCTACAGCATCCACTTTCACATTAGGTGCCAATTGTTGAATTTCATTTTTAGTGTCATTAAGAATTTTTTCATCTCGTCCATTTAAAACAACATTTACACCATTAATTGCTAACGATGATGCACATGCTTTTCCTAAACCTCTGCTAGACGCACATACTATTGCATTTTTTCCTTTAATACCTAAATCCATTTCAATCTCCCTTCATTTAGTTAAAACCAATCCGGAATTGGCAAATCTTTCGATTTTAAAAATTCAGTATTATAAATTTTACTAGCATATCTTATCCCATTATCACATAAAATTGTAACTATAGTATGTCCTGGACCTAATTTTTTTGCTAGTTTTACAGAACCAGCTATATTTATACCTGACGAAAGTCCCAAACTTAATCCTTCATTTTTTAATAATTTAAATATAATTTTAAGTGCTTCTGAGTCTTCTATTTGAAAGGCGTCATCAATAGAAGCATTTTCTAAATTAGCAGTTATTCTACTTTGTCCAATACCTTCAGTAATAGACGAGCCTGATGCATTTGCTTTTCCATCTTTAATCCATGTATACATTCCTGAGCCATGAGGGTCAGCACACACAGTTATTATATTCTTATTTTTAAATTTTAACCCCTCAGATGTTCCGGCCAAAGTGCCGCCTGTTCCTACTGCTGAAACAAAACCATCAATTGATTGATTTGTTTGATCCCAAATTTCCATAGCAGTACTTTCTACATGAGCTAATTTATTTGCCGTATTGTCAAATTGATTAGCCCAAAACGCCTCTTTATCTCTTGCAACTTTTTCAGATACTCTAATATAATTTCCAGGATTAGAATAAGGCAAAGCAGGTACTAATAATAACTCTGCACCTAAATCTTTTAATAATGACTTCTTTTCTTCACTTTGTGTTTCTGGCATTACTATTAATGTTTTATATCCTAAAGCCTGTCCAATAACTGTAAGCCCTATACCAGTATTACCTGCTGTACCTTCAACTATTAAACCACCTGGTTCTATTAATTGTTTTTTTTCCGCATCTTTAATGATCCATAAGGCAGCTCGATCTTTCACAGATTGTCCAGGGTTAAAAAATTCCGCTTTGCCAAGAATATTACAGCCAGTTTCTTCAGAAACCTCTCTTAACTTAATTAAAGGCGTGTTCCCTACCAGAAATGTTATATTATCTACAAAATCCATAAACACCCCTATTTTTGAAACACTACTTCGGGATACTTTCGTATTGCCCTGATTTACTTAAATACTTTCCATCATTTGTGTAAAAGCTTTTTTCACCTGAAGAATCCAATACTTGCAACATTTTTGGTACACTTCCATTTCTCTTACATTTCTCTATTAAATTATACGGACCTAATTCATCTATCATTTCAAAAGGTCCTTTAGACCAAGCAAAACCCCATTTCATAGCCCTATCTATATTAACTATATCTTCAGCAATTTCAGGAATTAAATCAGCTGCGTACAATAATGTAGACCCCATAACATTCCATGCATAATTGCCTTGAACACTATCATCTAAAATTATTTTTAAATCTTTATCTAAAGAAATTTTTTCTGCTTCCCTCCAATTAGAATTTTTTAAATCAAACACTTCTTTTAATTTATCTCCGTTATCTAATTTTTTAATTCTATAGAAACCACCTCCAGTTTTTCTTCCTAATTGACCTACATCATATAATTTTTGTTCTTCATCTGGAAGGTTAACATAGTTTAAACCTACATCTTCTTTTGGTAAATTAACTGCTAAATTTTTACCTACAGAATACATTACATCTAATCCTATTAAATCAATAAGACCATATAATCCAGTTGGTGGCAACCCCATTGGTTTAGACATTAATGCATCAATTTTTTCTTGTGTTAAACCTATTTCTCTTGAAGTTTTACCTTCGTGCAAACCTCTTAACATCCAGTAACATCCTATTCTATTACCAATAAAATTAACTGTATCCTTAGCATTCACAACCCCTTTCTGAAGGATATCTGTTATAAACGTTTTTAATTCATCTAAAATAATTTTTGATGTTTGTTCTCCTGGGATAACTTCACACAACTTCATTACTTTAACTGGATTAAAAAAGTGCGTAATACAAACATTATTTAACAGTCTACTTGGCATTCCTTCTGTAATATCCCTTAATGGTATTCCAGAAGTGTTAGAACTAACAATAGAACCATCTTTTCTGAAACTTTCAATTTTTTTAAAAATTTGACGTTTTATATCTAATTTTTCTACTACTACTTCACATATCCAATCATAATCAACTATATCTTCAAAATTATCATTAAATGTTCCTATTTTAACATTAGAAATTTTGCTCAAATCACCTAGCAAAGGTGCCTTATCAGAAACCATTAAATTTTTTCCTTTTTCAGCAGCCCCTAATGAAATATCTAACAATAAAACATTACATCCTTTATCAGCTGCTAACGCGGCTATACCGGCACCCATTGTCCCAGCACCTAATACTGCTATTGATTTAATTTTATTACTCATATTTAATTCCCCATTTACTAAAAATAATATATTGTTAAAAACAATAAATAAAAAATTTATTCAACTAAGGTAATATAATGACATCATCAAAATTTTACAAATTTAATACATTAAGCCTTCACGCTGGTCAAGAAGTTGATCCTGTTAATAAATCAAGGGCTGTTCCTATACATCAAACTAC
>Ga0163108_10001900_pt1 | contig 15282 bp, 29 predicted proteins | sample Fk1155metaG_FD_109644 | JGI IMG/M metagenome (GOLD analysis project Ga0163108, IMG submission 109644) | Marine microbial communities from the Central Pacific Ocean - Fk160115 155m metaG | ecosystem: Environmental > Aquatic > Marine > Oceanic > Photic zone | place: The Central Pacific Ocean...
ACCAAAAATGGTGAGACGGTATATGTTTGTGGCTTAGTAACTAGTGCCAACAATAGAAATTGGACAAGTAAGAAGAATTTGACTTGGAAAGCCAAAGGGTTCACAGGTGAACTGCAGGACAATACGGGATTTGCCGATATTTTATCTTTTGAATTAAGGGATGAACGTATTCGTCCAGGCAACATATTGTTTTTTGAAGGTAAGAAATCAATCTATGGTACTCAAATACAGGTTAACGTATCAAAAATTCTTAATTGTAAAGAGAATCCGTCTATTTTAGAAAATTTTGATCGGTTTATCGAGGAAGATTATTGATGTTTTATGAAGAAGAGGAAGTAAAGGACAAACATCAAAAGAAAGTTAGGGAAGGAAACTCTATTTGGGACTCAGTAGAGGATGATTGGCAATGCCCTTCCTGTCTTAGAGGGAAAGATCAAGTCTTAAGGAAAGGAAAAGATCGGGATGTTGGTGGTTTGCATCGACATCATGATCATGCAGTCGAGTGGGATCAACGTAACAACGTAGAGATGACTAAATTTCAAGAAACTATCATTTGTGATCAATGTAATCATGCCGAAGGTATGGTTAAGAAAATTTATCCAGGTATTATTCCTGATGATTTTAGTTTTACAGCCCAACAGATAGGACAATTCGTTAGATCTAAACCTAATCGACCACATAGAATACGTTTTATAGAGGCTTTACAACTCTTTTTTGGCATCACAGACATTAGTCTGGATGACTTTACTCAATATTTTATTGATTTAACAGGCAACAGTATTTTTATAGCTCATTCAACTTATAAGATGTTAGTTCGTTATGGGTTTCCACCCTCAAATTACCTACAGGAAATGGAACAAGGCAACACTTTAACTGTCAGGGAGATTAAAAGACAAGGGAGTCTAGTTCAAGATGAACAAACAGGATAAAAAGTATCAGGCAATATTGTCCAGCTTCATGGATCTAATGGATCGTGATAATGGGAAACAACAAGTATCACATTTAATAGAAGTATTGTTAGATGATGGACTAATCGAAGCAGTAATCAAACGAGAGAGATTAAAAGTTTATAAGTCGGTTGTTAAATCTATTTGGGGATTGAACGAAACTACTTTAGAGACTTGTGAGTTATGTGAAAACAAAGATGTTGTTCTTGAAATAAGACATGGGAAAGCAGAAGATAAAGTTAAGATCTGTATCTCATGCCTAGATAAAACAAAAGACTTAATTGATTTTCTTTTAGAGTATAGAGACAATTATTTGAAAGATAAGGTTGCCGATTAAATATAAATATGCTATACTTCCTCTATCAAACAGCTATGAGGAAGGTGAGTTAGTATGAATCAAGTCGAACCTGATGTAAATGATGTTTGGGATTCCACAAAAGAGTCTCTTCGTGTACATTCAACCCGTCAAGATATATGGAGAGAGTGGTATCGTAACTTAAGTTTGGTTGAAGTGGTCGAACATCACCTGAAGGAGCTTCCTGTAGATTTTATTACCCATAAAAATTGTCATGTTCAAACTTTGATAAGCCTTATGGGTGTTGAATATTTAAAAAATCAATGGGGAATGAAATGAATCAGAACAAGAAAGAAGATTTAGATATAGTAATGGAAAAAATAGATAACTTAGTTGATCTATTGATGGATAAGAAGGAGAAATATCAGCCTGCACCCAAATCTAAAGAGATAAGTCAGTTTTTTGATGACACTTTAGATCGTACAGAAAAAATAAAGTCTTCAGTTTGTGTTACTTGCAATGGCACTATTGTTAAGTTTAGAAATGAGATTTCAAAAAAAGAATATACTTTATCTGGCATGTGTCAAGTTTGTCAGGATGACTTTTTTGAATCTAATCAGGAGTAAATAATGGATAGTTTAAAGATGCAGAAGGAAATTTCAAAAGCTTTTTCTAAGAAATTGTATGAAAAGGGTGGTGTGGAGATGGTAGACCAACTCAATAGGGATTCTTTTAACATGTTGGTTGGCACTTCCCCTAGTAATTATCGGTTGAAATACAAAAATGACTTAGGAATCAACTACACTACAGGTAAACAGGCTCTACGTGCACAAGATCCTGAGTTAGCCAAAGCTAAATCCTATCAAGAAATGATGTATCTATCGGGTAATAGCTTATCACAAGCTACTCGATTGGCTAAAGAAAGGTTTAATATAAACTCAAAACAACAGATCAAGAGAGTATAAGTAGTAATGAGTTTAAATCCTAATCGAAAAATTCAGAAGGTTAAGATTGAGAATTTCCAAAGTTGGAAAGAGGTGGAAATAAATTTTGATTCTTTCAACATCATTGAAGGTAACTCTAGCTCAGGTAAGACTGCAGTCTTGAGGGCCATTTCAATGGTATTGCAGAACGATTGGGACACTTCCTGGTTGAGAAAAGGTGAAAGTAAAGCCAAAGTAAGTCTGTTTTATGATGATGGTACAGTCTTAGTACGTTGTCGTGGTAATGAAAACTCTATTACTCTAGTGGTAAAAGATCATTTAGTCAATAAGTGGGAGAAGTTTTCTAATGAATATCCACCTGAAGTAACAGATGTCATTCAGATGGATGCTTACAACTTCTCTTCACAGTTTGATGGTCATTTTTTCATTGGCTTAAGCCCTAACAAACGAGCTGAAGCCTTGGGTGAATTCTCCGATCTATCTAAAATAGATCAATTGATCAGTCTTAACCAGAAAAACATCCGACAATCCAACAGTAATAATAAGTTTTTGAATGAAACCATAGATGGATTGTTATTAGATAAGGAAAGAGTGGATGATATTAAGTCAAGTTTACCCTCTTCTCAACAAATAGAAGAGGTAAATCAACTATTAGAACAGACAAATAAGTTGAAACAATATCTTCAACAACTGTCACAACTAGAAGAATTCAATAAGGAGTTGGAATTAGTTCAAGTTTTTCAAGAATGTTTGGATCTTTATCATCAAACTAAAAGGTTATCGACCCGACTAGAGTTAAACAAGATCCAGAATCAGATGCAGGGGTTAGAACAACAAATGAAATCCCTACAGAACCAAATAGAAGGCTCTGTCTGCCCTATTTGCCACAATATCATCAAGCTATAAAAAGGAGTTAGTCTTGTTAGATACAGAAAAAAATATTTCAATGGATGGTCAAGAGATCCCCATCTTATGGAAGTATATTTTTAACCTTGAAACTCGATTAGATAAGTTAGAACAAATAATGGTAGCCGATATAAATCCAGAAATTAATCAGGATAAGGTGGAATCGGATTGCCAAGAGTTAACTGAAGCTGAATTGGCTAGAGTTTTAGATAACTTGATGCCTGATCCAAAATTTAAGAAGAAATCTTTATTGGATAAAGCTTGGGAGAACTCACAACAGATTAAAGATGTCACCCCAACTATCAAAACACCTAAACGAGAAAGTTCTTTAGAAAAAATACAGGAAAATGCTAGGAGATTATTAGACGAAGACACTAAACAACAACAGAAGTTTGTTGATCGATTACAAAGTGCCAGGTTAGAATTGGATAAAAACATCCAAGACACGGTGGCAGCAGATATCAAACAGGATATAAACTATCATAAAGGATATATTATCCCTGTTTATGATAAAAGGAAGAGGATCGTTGTCCCACCTGAGAAAATACCCAGTGATGAATACTTTTTATCTAAAGAATATCAGAGATTAAAGCAGGCCAAACTTAACCTGCAGCCCTCATGTGAGTTCTCTGGTCAAACAGCCCAACATGTAATGCACAAACACTACAACAACCTGGGTTCTGAAACACCAGACGATTTTTGGTCTTTATGTTCCTGGCACTATAAGGAAGTAATTGGTAAACAACCCCAGGGAGAATCTCCTTTCCCCATTAATTGGGTTATAATCTCCCCTAACAACTACATTTTTCAGGTGGAGATATTATCTACTTTCTCTGATGCCAATGGACTACACAAATCATCCATGAGTGATGTAGCTGGAGGCAGGAGAAGACACCATAAGGGGTGGAAATGTTATCATCATAAAGATTATCAAATGGTATTAGACTATCTGAACAAAAACAACAAGAAGATTTCAGATGGAACGATGTCTGATAAAAGTTATCCCAGTATTAGAGAGATAAATGAATCAGAGGGAGGGAAAAATGCAGGGAAAAAACACCGTTAATCAGTTAAATCAGATTAACTATAAGGTCGATTCACTATTAGCTTTGCAGAAAGATCTGCAAAGCTTCATCCAAAACATACAGTTCTGCAGGGATAATGAGGATTCTCATTATGCCAAAGTCAGATTGAATGAGATGACCAAGACATCCTTAGATCTGAAGCAAGAGTTGTCACGTTTACAACAACAGTGGGAAGTACAGAGAAATAACCTGCATAAAGACCCTCTAGAAGATCATTTCAAGTATATTCAAACTCAGATGGATTGGTTTTAAGTAATGTCTGAAAATTTTATCGAACCAGAAGTAATTAATCAGGCTGAACATCAGGTAGAAACTGATGCTCAACAACGTTTGTCCTATGCCCACCAAGTAAATATGCAGTTGGTAGAGGTGATAAAGGACAGACAAGCCAAAAAGTTTCACCTCTCGATTGCTCTGGTTCTGATAAAATTGATCCTAGTAGCCATTATTGCCACTGGTATCGTCACCAAAAATGCCCTACAAGAGGGTTGGAAAGAGGTAATTTTGGTAATTGTGGGTGGGTATATAAGTAGTTTTGCTAAATTAGTGGAATTCTGGTTCAACAGTCCTGCTGACGATCAGGAATTGGTTAGATCCAGCCAGGATTACCGTACAGGCATCAACGGTAACGGCTCTGTAAACAACAATCACCGATGAAAGCTAAAAAGAAACCTGCCAAACAGAAGTTCAACAGTAAGGATATCGGTGTAACAGGCATAATAATGTTCATCCTAACCACTTTTAAAGATCAAATCGGTCGAGTAATCGATGCCATAGCCAAAGCTATCGGAGGTTAAGATGAAACAGTCTCTTTATAACCAGATCAACAACATCCGTTTAGTCATAGTAGTCTTAATCTTTATCAGTGCCCTATTATTATGGAACAACAACATCAATCTTAGAAATGGATTAAGAATTTCATCTCAATCTTCCACAGCCGTATTAGAATTTCAAAAAAACAACAATAATTTACATAATCTAAGCCTACAACATATCGATGACCCTGCTGCCTTCAATCGAATAGACTATCAAAACATAAAAAGTAACAATTTCAAGAAACAAATTGACCAAATAAAAGATTTACCTGCAGTCCAAAAGGATTTATTGTTGAAAGCTTACAGTCACAGCAGGAACTTGATGACCTTGCAGGTCAAAGCTATGGATGATAAGTCAAACCAACTACTGATCAACAACTTACAGTATGATAATTACCGACAAGAGTTGGAGAGTCACCTAAAACAGTTCAACACTTTGCTGCAGATTAACAACCAACAGTTAATCAAAGTCAAAGTCTGGTTCTCCATTGCCTATGTGTTGATATTATGCTTCTTCAGCATAATACTTTTATTCATCATCAACCTCTCAGTCGAAGAAGATTGGCTAGAGAAAATAACTAGAGAAACAAATGAACATAAAAATTGAAACTACCGTTTTCAATCCAGGATGCACCGTCAAGATAGAAGCCAAAGACCTACCTGAAACCATGACAGGATATTTACGTGAAGATGGGGAGCCGATCCCTGAAGTTCAACTGGATGGAGTCTTCTTCCAAGTAATGGAAGAGTTGGTTAGGGATACCATCAACATCATTAACAACAGAGAGTTAAGTAAGGACAAAAAAACCTCTACTGTCACTATCAAACCACCACCCATCAACAAGAAAACAACCATCACAGGCAGTACCATCAAGCCTGACGATGGAGAAGTTGCTTGGAGTAAGGACGAATAAGTTGAAGATACTATTTTTCACCGACCCACACATCACTACCAACCGTCCTATCGGTCGTAAAGATGACTATATGGCTACCATCTCCTCTAAACTAGAGGAGATGATAGTCCTCAGTTCAGAGATGGACTACATAATAATAGGTGGAGACATCTTCCATCGACCTAAAGCTAACATCCAAGAGTTATCCATCTTCGTTAACTTCGTCAACAAGATAGATGAGAACTGCCAACTCTACATATGTCCAGGAAATCACGACCTACTAGGCTACAACTACCAAAAATTAGATCAAACAGGCATCGGACTATGTGATAAGTTCTTGCCCAAGCTTACTTTAATGCAGCCTGACCAAGCCCACGTCCAATTAAAAAACAATGTCTGGCTACACTTCCGTCCTTCCACCACTAAAGTACAGGACAACTTCATGGTACAAAGAGAAGAAGGGATCAACCTGGGCCTGATGCACGACATGCTAGTAGAGAAACCCTTCTTCGAAGACTATGTTTTAATAGATGACTTCAATACCAACCTGGATGCAGTCTTCAATGGACACTATCACTCAGGCCATTCACCCCTATGGAAAAATCAAACCTTCTATATCAACCCTGGGGCTATGATGAGAATGACCCGTAATAGAACAGATACTCAACGTTTGCCCAAATATGCTATCATTTATATATACGAGGAACAGAAAGACAGAGATTTCGTAGTAACTTATTTCCCTTTCCAATCCTACAATGCAGATGTCTTCATAGATGATATAGAAGAGGAGATAAGACCTTTCTTCAATAACATAGAGGTCAAAGATCCCATCGGGATCTCAGCTATGGACTATATCAATATTCGGGCCAGGGATTTCGATCTAACCCCTGCAGCCCAACAGGTGTTGACTGAGATAAAAGGTCAACTACTAACAGGATAAAACAATGGATGCTTACCAAGTTCTAATGGAAAAACTAAACCAAATGGTAGGTAACTTTGAAAAAGAGGTTACCACCAGTACGGTCAGTGATTTCATTCCCTCTGGTAGTGGCAACAAGTATAAAGGTAAACGTAACTATACCGATGGTACTGCCATCAACGAAAAGTTACCCAAGAGTTACCGACAATCCTCAGACCCCAACAAACATTGTGGTAACTGTGGATTCTATAAGGCCAAGAATCGTCTCTGCCAACACTGGTCTGCCAACGTTCGTAAAGACTATCTCTGCCGTGACTGGAGATCCAATCGAGGCAAAAACCCAGTCACCAGAGAACCAAGACGATCCGACTCTACCCAACCTGCCGTCACCGACAGTACAGGAGAAACACCATGAGTGCCACTATTTCAGCTATTGCCACCGTCATAGCTGAAAAACTATTGGCAGAGAAGAAGAAAAGGGAGGACAAAAAGAAGAAGAAACGTATGGCTGTACCTCCACCCACCATCCGTCACAAAGCTACTAAAGGCACAGGCTACAACCGTCTAAACGAAAAGAAGAACACAAGTCGAGAGATAGATGCAGCCTTAAAGGAGATACCAAACTAAGAAACGATCAAGACCCGTCTACAGTTTTTCCGAACTCAGGAAAAACAGAAATAAAGTCGATAAAACCAAGGCTCCTCTCAAAGAGGAGCCTGTTAAAGGTAACAAGAAAGCCGTTAGTGAGAAGTAATTGCCTATAAATAAGGAGTTATTAATGCCAGTTTACAAAGTCAAAGGTGGCTACCGTTGGGGTAGTAAAGGAAAAGTCTATCCCACCAAAGCTCAAGCCGAGAAACAGGGTCGTGCCGTCTATGCCAGTGGTAAAAAGAAAAAGAAAAAATGAACCAAAAACTGAAAAATCTAGGGTTCCAATCTGTCAAGTCAGTAAAGTCTAAAGACTACATCACCATAGATGACGTAGGCTACATAGCTTTCTCTGGCAGCTTACGTCGAGAACTAAGTATCAAAAGAACAGAAAACTGTTCCATCTACTTCAACCCCGACGAAGGAATCCTAGCTATTCACATCGGAACCTTCGATATCAAAAAGAACCAGGAGATGACCATACTGCAGATTACCTCAGACTACACCATCAGAGCTAGAGAAGAACTACTAGCCATCCAAGATCAACACCCAGGCTACAACCTAATGCCTGAAGAAGGTAAACCCAAAATCAACTACGAAGATATCGAAGTCGAAAAGTTCACCGAACCACCCGATCCCTATTCCAGGATGGTTCTAGTAGCCATCAAAAAGGAGAAGACATCTTTTAGATCCTAACCATCATGCCAAAAACCAAACCAGAACGACTAATCCTAGAGGACTGGAATCTCTTCCAACAACAGAAGAAAAAAGATACCTCTGAGAGATCGATCTCATCCTTGATAGAAGATATTAATGAAGTCATAAGCCCATCCATTCAAGCCTTGAAAGAAGCTATGACAGAAGTTAGAGCCGAAATAGAGAAAGAAAAGAACAACTGAATGATTAAAGCTCAACCGACCTTGAAGTCTGAAAGAGCCGATCACTTAGTTAACCAACACTACCTAACAACCAAGCCACTAACTAAAAAGGATTTAACCCGACTTGGATACTACTTAATGATGAAGCACGTCTATCAACTCAACCAACACAAAGTAATCACCAGCCCAGGAAAATTCGAAGACGAGATGTACTATCTGCCCTTCTTCTACGATCTCTACCTCAACGGAGATCAGACAGGCACTACCAAAGAAGATGTGGTCTACTTTCTGTTAACCGAAGATGATAAAAAACAGTTCCCCGAACTAGAAGACGAAACCTATCTCTGGCTCTACCACTCCGAACAAGGCTTCATCAACTCAGGCACCAGTCACCAGGAACCAACCTAATGGGCTTCGAAGTTATATTTGCCACCATCTTCTACGTCATCCTGGGACTTAGCAGTCTGATCGGCATCTTTGCCCTGGCAATCTACCAAACCATCAAAAGTTTATTCCAACTAGTACGAGTCAAAAAGGACAATAACCATGACCATGCCAATTGAATTTGCCACACCTTCCAGCCCCGACATTGAACCCAGTACCAAAAAGAAAAAGGTACAAAAGAACTTCTGGCTACTAACAGAGAACCACGAATATCTATTAACTACAGCCAAACGTTTAGGTGTAACCCAGACAGGTCTACTCAATGTCCTAATCAGTCGAATGAGAGATCGAGAAGATAACAACCAACCCATCCTCACCATCCGTGAAGACCAGGATCTAGTGCCCAACCAAAAAGAGAAGAAGGTTAAACACCAACCTAGATAAGCCATGTTCCAACCAATACATCCAGATATCCCCAACTACAGTCAACAACTAATACCTCTACTAAAAAAAGTGGAAACAAAAAAGGCTGTCAACTTCACCCTGGGTAAAGACGATCCCATGATCGACGACCTATCTGAGATGGTTGACCGTCTAGTCAAGGAGAAACAAAAAGAGGCTCACCACCAAAAGGACGATCAATTCCTAAAAAGCCGTTTCATGAACGGCTTTTTAGGTGAACTAGCCGTAGAACAGATGACAGGACTCAACTTCCATGACCACAGTATCGGTAGATCTTCTGAGTATGACCTGCCTGACATGTCAGGATGTGAAAACAACTCCCTCAGAGTAGGCATAAAAACCTTCAACTATGAAGAAAAACTGCCTCAAATCGGGGCAGACAACTTCGTCTCAGGCAAACAGACCTCCCGATTCCCCCTAATCAACTACCAACCCGAAATAGATTCACCCCAACTAATTGTCCTCCGTAAGAACAACCAGGACTACCAACAACACAGCCTCTTCTATCCCAACGGCTTCTACAACTTCACCCTACTAGGCTATGCCCCCCAAGTAGACCTACTAGATCCAGCCAACCTCTACCACAGGTTCGTCCAACACCTGCCACTGTTCCCTCGTAAAACCAACTTCATCGGCCTAAAGAAACTAATACCTTTGCACGACTACATGGACTATAGTAAAATGTCCGTCTGGCAAAAAGACAGGTTCATGAGCCAATCACGTAAATACTCCAACACAGACTTCAACAACATCCAAGTACTGAAACAACATATCGATACCGTCAATCGAGCCAACAACCAAAACTTAAAGCCCAAACAGGAAAAGAAATATGAATACCAACCAGGATTTGATCTCCATACACCACAAAATAGAACAACTGAAAGAAGAAATTAACCAACTCCAAGGCAAGAAGCAGATGCTAATAGCCGACATCAAAAAGGATCAACCCGACTTCAACGAGTCCCTATCAGACCAACTAGAGCTAGAACAACAAAAAATAGAACAAAAAATCAACACCAACCTCAAAGTCTTGAACACCAAATTGAACTCCTTCCAAAAAGCCTAACCCTATGATTATTGCCATCTCAGGTAAAGCAGGTGCTGGCAAAACCCTGTCTGCCAGTATCCTTTACAACATGTTCAAGGAGTTACCCAAGTACAACACCAAACTAAAATCCTTTGCCAAACCCGTCTACCAAATTGCCTCCGTCATCCTGAACCAAAAAGTAGCCCACATCCAAGACAACAAACTGAAACAAGCCAAACCCTACAACATGACCAACCGTGAATTTCTACAGCTAATTGGGCAGTCGTTCAGGGACTTAGTCGATGTCAACATGTGGAACAATATCCTATTCCAAGAAGATTACGACGACGAAACCGACATCATCATCATCGATGACCTCCGTTACCGTACCGAAATAGACTACATCAGAATGATGGGACAACACTACCTATTCCGTATCCAACGTGAACTAGACGACAACCAACACAAATTCCGTCTCCACCAAAGTGAAACCGACCTGGACAAAGTCGTCAACTGGGACACCATCATCAACAACAGCCAAGACATCGAAACCCTAAGTCTCAAACTTAAAAACCAAGTCTTCCTGCCCATCATAGAAAAATTAAATCCCTGACAGGATAAACAGACCATGTTAGACCTCCACTCCTCAATTATTCTTATCCTTATGTTACTATTAATATTCCATCTGTTACGTAAAAAACAATAAAGGAAGGTTGACCATTACCCCCAATCATGATAATAAATGTGGTAATCAATTCCGATATGTTATACTTAGTTCAACCCCCAAAGGTGGATAGGTATCATGTCAAAACAAACATTTAAAAATTCAGAAGTTATCAACTGGACTAAGTATCCACTACGTATGGATGAGAACTCAGCCCAGTGGGTCAAATCACAGTCAGACAAAAACAAGATCTCCATTAACAAGGTTATCAACTCTGTGATAGACCATGCCCGTAAACAAAACGTTGACCTGGAATCCGAGATAACAACAGAGGAGGACTAAACCATGACGGAACAAACCAAAGATATACAAGACCAAATTATAAGGTTCCCCTTCCACCTTCATTTGACAGTCCTTCTCATCGGACTAGTGGTGGGTATTATCTCAGTCTTCTTGATTTCCTAAATATCACTGACCCAAATGCCTGGATGGTTTATTTTATTTTGGGCTGTGATCCTACTTACCCTACTAACAGGTGCCACCATCTACCTGGTAGTACAACATTACTATTTTAAAAAGGAGTTCGTGATGTCAATTCAAAATTTGATATCTAACAAGGATGAAGTACGAGGAGATATGCTGAAGTATTTCTGCCAAATAAATGGGCTGGACTCAGATAACTATCTGACCGATAACTTACTAGATGAGATGAAAGACTATCACTCAACTGAAAAAGTATTGAAAGATTGGGAGTCCTACGACCTAAAGGATAAACATCTGCAGGATCTTAAAACCCTATTCCAAGCTTTAGATCTTGGTATCAACCCCAATCAAAAGGTAGACTACGAGATCGAACGGAGCCAAGAAGTTAAATCCTTCAACCTGTTCCAATTAATCTATGGTGAATATCCAATACCTAGACCCTACGACATGGGAGACGAAGATCACCCTAACCATCAACGAGATGAAGCCCTGGTGGAAGAACTTAACTACCAAACCAGACACGGCATAACAGATCCAAATAGTATCTGTTCACTCAAGATGGAGTATGGGCCTAGCTGGAGACAAAAAATAGAAGATGCCTTTCCTCTTGTTTCCTTGGCTAATTATTAATCAACTATAACCTGTATATCTAGAGCCACAGCTCTTACGGCTGTGGCTCTAATTCAGTAATCAATAACTATAAAAAGGAGTTAGTTATGAGCCAAGATAAAGGTGATAAGACAGGTAAAGCCTCTAACATTGAATTGGTAGAAGGTGAAACTCACCAAGACAGAATCGAAAAAAAGGATAAACCCGATCCTAACCGTAGAAAAAATTGCCTACTGATGTACGATGATGATCCCGATATTCAATGGGAAATTGCCCTTGAAATCAGGGGGATGTAGATATAACCGATGATGATGAATCCTAGATATCAAGACTTCACCAGAGGTGAAGTCTCTAGATCTAGGGTCTTCCCAAGGAAGACCCGATTTTCGTCCATCCAAGCCCTCCGATCCTCCGATCTAGAACTTAACCACCACCCATAAACTAAAAAGGAGTTAGATTATGTGGATTAAGAACCACCATATAGCTGAGACAGAAGATATGTCAGTCGATGCTATCCACCTTCTATTGCAGGCTGCCCACTATATAGCCAACACCACAGAAAATAAAGATCTACGATGTAATAAACTGGTCAGCCAACTCAATAAACTAAATGATGAACTGAATTTTCATCAATTAAATGTGCCAGACCTGGAAAAACATTCCAAGTTTAAACAGTCCGAAGCTGTGTCCAGTTTAGTTTTATCAGTTATGATAAATATTAGAAAGGCTTATAGTGGTGTCTTGATGAAACAAATATTAAAACACTACCCAACCAATACAGGTCTTCCCAAAGAAGACCCCACAACAAGGAGTAATCTATGACCGAAGAAAACCTCGACACCACCAATGAAGAAGATGATGACCTGTCAGAAGGTGAAGCTACAGACCAGGAAAAGGCAGAACAAGAGAAACCTAAACGTAAACCTAGAAGACAACTGACACCAGAAGAACTCGACCGTAAAGAGTTCGACAAATGCCTGAAACATGTCTTCGATAATGAAGGTGGATTGGCTAACGTGGTAGGAGATCGTGGGGGATTAACTAAATACGGTATCACCCAACGTACACTGTCCAACTGGCTCGGTAGACCTGCAGAAGATAAAGAAGTTATTAACCTTAAAATGTCTACGGCTGGTGATATCTACCATAAAAACTATTGGCAGAAATCTAGAGCTGGTCAACTACCCACTGCCCTTCGTATGACATATTTTGATATGTGTGTCAATCATGGACAAGGTAATGCCGTTAAGATCCTTCAACGGGCTATCAATCGAACTGGTAGAGGATCTATCCCTAAAGTGGATGTGGATGGACTTATCGGTAAGAATACTATAAAAAATGCTTCGGGTGTAGACATCGATGTCCTTCGTTCAGAACGTATGTTGTTCTTTGCAAACCTCGTTCGTAACAAGCCACAACAGATGAAGTTCTTCCTGGGGTGGTACAGGAGATGTGTTACTACATAATTCGGCCTTATATTATCCTTATAAGGTAATTTTAGCTCGTACCACTAAGCCGTGACTAACGTCACGGCTTTTTTTGTGCCCGTTAAAAGATTTCTTTGTAAAATTTTTGGAAAATTCCCCCTTATATATATTATATATGACATATATAAAGGGCAAAGCCCTTAAGGGCTTTGCCCCTTTATGTATTTGTATGTAGAACCCATAAACTTAATCTATTTACTCGATCTCAATGCTTGTTACCCCTATAGGGGTAACAAGCATCGTTAGTGTCGAGGAGTTTAAAGGGTTTTTATTAGTTAACCATGAATACAAAATGCATAAGTATATATGATGCATGAATGATACCAATTACTGTTGCAGTTTGTCAAGACTTTTTTCTTGTTTGCAGTAATTTTTTTTTGTTTACAGTTCAAAAAGGCTTAAAAACCCCCATATAGGTATGGTTTTTAGCTGTTTCTTAAAATGGTTTTTTACCAACTTTGACTGCAGTTCCCAGTGATAACGGTAACTCTGGGCTACCACACCGTATTGTGGAGTCAGTTCCAACACTTAGCTCAACCTTATATGTCTTATGTTACGAATAGTAATACAAATACTAACTACAAACTAGCCAGATTTTAGAGAATTGTAGAATATATAGGCTCAGAACCTACAGTATGACTGAATTTAAAGGCATATAGGCTCTAGAATGTAGAATTTGAGCCAGAATTATTAATAAAATGTAGAATATATAAAAAGATAGAACTATCAGAACATAGAATTAGCCAGATTCTTAGATTCTAGAACCTGGAAAGTGTAGTAATAGCCAGGGTTTGAGAACGATAGGTAAAGAAAAATGACTCGGAAGTGAAATTAGCCTTGACAGTTATTACTAAATTCGTAGAAAACTAGAATCAGGGTAGAATTTGAACCCCCTAAAATCTGAAAAAGCCAGATTCTGAGAACGGCCCAAAAATACAGAAATCGATATCTGTTCTTTTATTGACATTTGATGGGGTTTGGGTCTTTGCTTGGGGACTAGGCTAAGAAGCCCAGTCACCAAACATATCAAAGCCAATGATGAACCCATTGAGTTCACCCTTGTCATTCAGGTTGTAGATCCATTTGGTAGTAGAGTCTCTTTGTCTCCACTCAGTACTGTCATTGAGTTTCTTTAGGCCAAGATCTTTCAATGCATCTTGATTTGTCTCCTCAGTTTCGATTTCTACTTCAGTTTCTAAGACGACTGTTTTCCTAAAGGCAATTTTTCTTTTCATTGTGTGTCCTTCTTCTCGGTTGGTTAAACCAATCAATACATGGATCTCTATGTCCAAGCCAACGAATCCTTACCAGCAGTAATCTCATCTGTTCTACTTCGGGTAATGGTTTTTGATCTAGTTCATCAATTGTGCAGTTAAGTAACTCACACAATTGATAATCTAGTTTTGTATTTAACTCAGCTTGTTCTTCGGTCAACTGCATCTTGTCTCTTCATCTGGCAGTTGTGGTTCTCTATGTCTAAGTTGTGAGTAGAGTGACAATGGATTTTGGTCTATCTCATGTAGCCATCGTTGAAGTATCTCTGCTGAGTGATAAATATGTTTCTCTGGATCACACCAAGGACGTTCACACCATTCTTGGTAGTGATTGTATTCACTTTCCATTAAATAGTTGACACATTCTTTCAGGCATTCAATCATATCCCATTCACTAAGGTTAATATCTTTCACTTTCGTTTCCTTATCGTCTGCAAAAACTTCCATCAGGGTTTTTCCTTTCATTATTTATCCTAAATACAAAGCACCACGTTTTAAAGCTAGGGCAATGTGTGTTTGATCTAACATATCATTAGTAGACTTAAAGTTTTCCTCTGAGTCA
>Ga0163108_10001902_pt1 | contig 15272 bp, 17 predicted proteins | sample Fk1155metaG_FD_109644 | JGI IMG/M metagenome (GOLD analysis project Ga0163108, IMG submission 109644) | Marine microbial communities from the Central Pacific Ocean - Fk160115 155m metaG | ecosystem: Environmental > Aquatic > Marine > Oceanic > Photic zone | place: The Central Pacific Ocean...
CACAACCGACGGAGGCGGCACCACCGACGGAGGCGGCACAACCGACGGAGGCGGCACCACCGACGGAGGCGGCACAACCGACGCGGGCGGCACAACCGACGGAGGCTCTACGGGTGATACCGAAGAAGCGAACAACTCCGGTACAGGTTCATCCGGCGATGAGGACAAAGGCGGATGCAGCCACATCAGCGGCACATCCCCCATCCACCTCTCGTGGATGGGCATGCTGATTTTGGCAGCTCGACGGCGCGAGTAGCGGTTCGGTCTCCTTCACCCATCCATGTAAGCGAAGCCCAATCGGAATCTCGGGTGCGTTGATGTACCCTTTCAGCGAACCACCACGGTGGGAGGCGTCGGACATACCGGATGCACGGATATGTCATCGACGTACATGGACCTCCCTGCGCCAGGACCCTCCACATACACGCGGGCTTCCGTGAGCGTGCCCACGACCGACAACACAGAAAGGTCGATGGTACCGGCCAATTCGACCCATCCATCACTGGTGGCCTCCACCGTTGCGAATTGCCACCAACGATCGCCCAAGTCATCGTTCCAATGAAGGGTAAGCTTCGCTTCGGCTGGCGCACCTTCTGCCAGACGAACCCAGGCTCGCCCTTCATACTTCATACCGGTTGCGATCTTGTCGATGACGGACTGTCTCGGACCTTGCCAGGCCTCCGTTCGGTCCGTCACATAAGCAGCGTGCTCACCACCGTGGACCGGCTCATCCACGATGCTTAGGCTGGCACCCATGGCTTCCCAGGTTTCGGTTCCATCCTCAAAGCCACCGTTGTCCACCCGAGAGTCTTCGCATCCCTCCATGGGCTCACCCAACAAGGCTGCACGCACTGCATTTCGCGCGGGCTTGGCCACCAGGTCCTCGTCATACAACAAGGGGTCATCCTCACCAAAGAATGTATCCACCCAGGAATACCGATCGGTAAAGCCCCAAAAACTGATCTGCTCACATGCCATGGTTTCTACACATGCGGACGTCACTTCGTAGTAGGTCATGGCTTGGGCCAAGAGTCGCTCGTCATCGGAACCCAGCAGGTGCCGAATTTGTACATCCATCTCACTGATGTGAACCACCACACCCAGGTCGCCAAGCCGTTCCATATTCGCTTTCAAATCCGCGCGACTGGGCCCATACCCATGCGACAAGTGCATCTGCAAACCAACCCCATCAATGGGGACATCGTCTCGCTTGAATGCTTCCACCATGCCCGCAACCGCATTCGACTTCGCGTTGATGCCCTCGATGCTGAAATCGTTGTAAAACAGGCGGGCCTCCGGCGCGTACAGGTTCGCTTGACGAAAAGCGTCGGCGATGTAGTCCGGGCCCAGAATCGTCCGAAACATACTGGCCCGCATCGAGCCATCCCATTCAAAAGCCTCGTTGACCACATCCCAATCCGGCACATCCGTTGTCAGATGACCGAGCGTTTCGCGAAAGTGATCGTCCATCAACCCGTTCAGGGTGGTGGCATCGGTTTCCGAATCAAGCCAAGAAGGCTTTTGGTTGTGCCACACCAGTGTATGGCCCTTCATCCGTAGATCTTCACGGGAAGCCAGCGCAGCCATTTCATCGACTGTTCCAAAATCCCACGCCCCTTCAGCAGGCTGAAGCGGCCCCCACTTGGTGGCATTTTCAGGGGTAAAACCACCGAACTCCGACACCAAAATGTCCAGGTATTCGGCATCCGAGAACATCGCACCCGTGTTGAGTGCAACACCCACGATACGACCACTGCTTTCAGCCGCCCCCCGCAGGGTCGACACATCGTATTCGGGTGCGCTTTCGCCTGTATCTGTGCCGCCATCTTCGCCAGTATCGGTTGATCCCGTGTCCACGGAATCGGGTGGTTCACCCGAATCGGGCACATCCGGTTCTTCGGGTGCCGTGTCTTCACCACTTTCACCCGAATCCTCTACAGGGACCGGATCCGGTTCACCCTCATCCGTAGATTCCTCCGCAATCGATGCATCCAATGGTTTGGATAAAACCTCCGCGCTCGGGCAACCCGTACAAAGAGAACCGAAGATCAACCACAAAGGGAGTCGCATCTTGCTTCCGGACATGAACACCGTACTGTTGAACAAAATGGACCTACTCGATGTACCCAAGGGCCCGAAGCTGTGCTTCCTCTTCGGAAGAAACCTTGGTCTCACTCGAAATACCCAAGTCCAAGGTTGATCGTTGCATGAAGGCTTCCATTTCTGCCTGCACCTCGGCCAACAACGCAGGCTGAGTCTTGGCCAAGTTTGTCGTCTCTTTGGGGTCTGCCGTCAGATCGTACAAATACGTGTTGGCAGCATTGAGCCGTGACGTAATCAAGTTGTGCTTCCCATTGCGGTAAAACATGAGTCCCGCACTGTAGTGAGATGCGCCCAAGTTGGGGCGATCCGGCTCTTTTTGGCCCTGCATCAACGGTACGAGGCTCTTCCCATTCAACGGGCCATCGTACGAGACACCCGCCAATTCCAAGACGGTGGGAAACACGTCGATCCCACGAACCTGTGAACCAATATCCACACGGCCCTTCTGGCCGGGTGCCTTGATGATCAGGGGGACCCGTTGGTTTTCATGCGTTGGCCAGCCATGCCACACCCGCATTTGGCTGCGTTCATTGAACATCTCGCCATGGTCCGATGTCATCACAAAAACAGCATCGTCCCAAGAGCGCAATTGCTTGTACTTTTCGATGCCATTCTGCATGCGTTGGTCATTGCTGTGAAGTTCACCATCGTAGCGCGCTTTCAGCTGCGACCATTCCGCCTCGTTCAGCACCACAGCACCGGAATTGATCTCCGGATGGGCGTAGTCCCCATCCAGTTTCTTGTCTTCCTTTTTCACCATCAGGTTGACCTGCGGGCCGTTTGGATCGGTGTAGAGATCGTGAATCTTGGGTGGGTTGTACGGCGCGTGGGGGTTGAGCCAATAGAGCACGATAAACAAGGGTTTGTCGCCGGCCTTCTCGATGGTCTGTGGAATGCGAGACTGGAACTGACCAGAGCCCACCTTCTCATGTTCCATGAACCCCTGAAGGTACCCTTCTTTGTAGAAGACGGACTGAGCCGTAAACAGTGCCGTGTGGTAGCCAGCGTCACGCATGACCTCGGCCAAGGTGTTCACCTCAGAAGGGATATCCATCCTTTCTTTGGTCGGTGTGAAGTCCACACGGTGGTTCACGCTCAAAAGACCCGTGAACAAGGATGCCACACTGGGGGGCGTCCAGCCGCCCGATGCATTCGCGTCCGAAAATACCGCCGAGTTGTCGGCAATTCGATTCAAGTTTGGCGTGGTGTCTCGTTGATATCCGTACGGCGAGAGATGATCTGAACGGGTTGTGTCCCAAACCACAAAATATACGTCTTTCTTTTCAGCTGCTTGAGCTGTGTTCGTGCACAAAAACGACAATACAGCAGCCAAAAGGGCGAAATGATGTAGACCAGAGAACATGAAATCTCCTCACGATTCTTCGTTGGAGCAAGATAGGCGGCGGTGTCGCTTTTGGCCACCGCTTCTATTCAAACTTTTCCCCATAGAGCCGGCTTATTTCAGTGAAAAGCCAAAACGGTAGCCAAGGACAAAAATTCGTTCCACATCGCCATCACCATCCAACTCAAGCTGGTGGTGGTACTTGAATTTGAGACGATGTGCTTTGGACATCTTCATGCCCGCACCCGCAGTCACACGTGACTTCTGCGCTTGCTCTCCGCGCTCTGCACCGGGATCCACAAACAACTCATAGGCGACCAGTGGGCTCACGAAGGTCGAGGTATCCAACCCCACCTGCCCCCGATAGCGAAGCTTTGTGCTTGCTTCAGACTCGACATGCTTTTGTTGCCACTGAAGCCGAGTCCCCAGGTCGACAGGGCCGACCCCATGCTCCAATTCTCCGGAGGCGGCCACACGGCGGCCCCGGAGCCTTGTGTCCTCGTCGTCGTTCTCAGAGATCGCACGGTAGCTGGCTGCAACCTCGAACCACGACAGAACCGCGTATCCCACACCCAATTCGGGCATGATGCTTTCGGTCCGGGATGCATTGTCGACCCGGCGGACATGCTGGGTGAACTCGATGTCCAGATCATCGATGACTTCCATCTTCGCCCCAGCCCCCAACCACAGCTGATGGTCCGTGGTGACCTCCGCCCAAGATTCAGACGAAAAGCAAAGCAACAACAGAGAAAAAAGCCGCATCCAATCAGCGCCGGTAATGAAGCGTGAGTCTCGCAGTTTCACGCAATAAATCGATCTCGTCGATGGTTGCTTTCTCAATCGGCAAACCGGTTCGGGCCGACAAATCCGCCAGCAGGGCTGCTTTGTCTTCAGACTGCAGTCGCGCCAAGTCGTCGTAGATGATTCTCAATCGAGAACTTCCACGGAACCATGGGACGTATTCGAGCACAGCCGTCACCACGACAATGACGCTGTTGACTGCCAAGAGCGCCCCGATACTCGTGGTCTCATGCGCAACAGCATTGAGAATGCCGATGCCGATCACGATAAACAAGTAGGTCAACTCATGGATACGAATGGGCTCGGTGCGGTACCGCAAGATGCCAAACACAGCGAATAAGCCCAAGGCAAAACCGAGTTCAATGGGCGCCGCCTGCAACAGGAAACAAAGCGTGAAGGTGATGAGGTTGAACATCATGTACGTGAAGACGTACTCATTTCGACCGTGTCGGCGCGCATAGACGGCAAACACCACCAAGGCAGCAAACAACAAATCTATGCCCATGTGGACACCCAAACGAAGCATCGTTTCCATCATGCGGTACGTCTCCTCAACATCTCTAAACGGGGTGCATAGCGTTGTAATCGTATGGATGGCAGCACCAGTTGGCCACCCGTCATGTACTTGCTGATTCTCAGCTGCATCGCCCCACTTCGTCTCAATGCCAACATGCCTGGGCTGCGCGGAGAGAACCTCGATTGCTTTATCTCTGCGATGACCACGGTATCCAAAACCGTATCGCGATCTCCGCAGGTAAAGCGCAAGCCCGTATCAATGGTCAGCCGTTCATCGACATTCTTGGCCACCAGGGTGATGCGAGAAAACTCGACCCGTAAGCTTGGATACAAGAGTGCCGCGTCAATCCTGGGCTGTTCATCCAGAAAATTACGGTGGTCATCGGAGAGTTGCTCAGCCATAAAAGGAAGGGGCTTGCGAAACTTCCGCGTACGCTCATTTGGAAGCTTCTCCTTCACTTCCAATGCACTCATATTCCGGTCCATATAGTGGCGGATGCGGACTTTGAATCGCGGACGACGACCCCGGTGATGCTCACGCAGAAACCGATATTCATCTGTATCAAAATAGAGGTTCCGGTAGCGACCAAACAATGCTGCACCACACGCGACAACAGAGAAATCTTGGGCCAAAAAGGAAAGCAAATGTTCCAGTTCATCGACACGCGAAACGAACTTGGTGTCCACTCGATTCTGCAATGCGCGTGCAGCGACCAGTTCTTCAGAAGCAGTGGCGAAATCTGAAAGCTTCATGTGGGCACCATAGCGCAAACCGGGGAACGGATGCTGAAACAGCACCCTCCTCTTCAACCCATCAGACCAATTCGAGCAATGCTTCGGGTGGCCGACCCACAACGGCCCGGTCTCCAACCACCCCAATCGGCCGCTGAAGAAGACGTGGATTCTCCGCCATCAATGCGATGAGATCCGCATCGGACTCTTCACCCGTCAGACCCGCCTTGTTGGCATCCCGTTTTCTCAACACTTCCCGCGGGCCGACACCCAGCTTGGCGAGCACATCGTGGATTTCCTCTTGGGAAAGCGAATCCGATGTGTACTCACGGTAGGTGTGGGCAATGCCCTTTTCGTTGAGCAAGGCGACCGCCTTGCGACAAGCACTTCAGGTCTTGGTACAGATAAGCAGCATGGTGCCTCCTACTTCCAAATGCACCTAACCGACCGACCCGCCTATTTGCCGAATAAGCAAGCTACGGCGCCAGACAGACCGACCGTCACATCCGAATCAGAGGGATCATTGCTGATGATGTGCATGGTGTTGGCATCCTCACTGAGGCTAACGATATCCGCACATTCCGCAGTGGCCCGGTACGTGACCACGATAGAAGTTGAATCGAAGGGAGCCAACGTCACAGCTCCGCCCCAACTGCGTGTAAAGTTTCCACAGCTTGGCCAACCATTGATGATGTTGACCGCCGTAATGCGCAAAGGCCGATCCCCTTCATTGGTTACCGTGACGCTCTCCGTGGCCTCGCAGGAAAACAGATCTGTGATGTCCACGTTTGTGGGGTGCACATCGATGATGGGCGAACAAATTTCGCATGGTCCCGATTCACCACGCCCCTGAAGCGGAATGTCCGCATTCTCTGCCAACACCTCTTCGGTCACCAGCGTAATTTCAGCAGTGTAGCCACGGTCCTCCGCCGGCGTAAAGTCAACACTGATCGAACGCTCCATGCCTGGTGTCAGCGTGACATAGTCACCAAAGTCCGTCCGAATATCAAAGATGGTTCGATCAGAAACCCCAAGGCCATTGAGGTGCACGGATTCGGTGCCCACATTCTTGATGTCCACCATTTGGTTTCGGGTCTCGCCCACACTAACCGCCCCAAAAGTGACCTCGGCGGGTGTGGCTTGGAGTGCATAGGGTGCACTCACCTCCTCCTCTTCTCCGGTGTCCTCCGCACCACCATCGGCAGTGGTGCCATCGGCGTCACCATCAACTCCCACCGGGTCATCTGCATCCGCCCCTTCATCCGCATCATCCGTGGGACGCAGCGGACGGGCTGTGTCAGCAGTACCCTTCGCGGGTGTCGTACACCCCAAAGAAAGAAGCAAAGGGAGAAGAGAAAAACGCATGAAAGCCCTCGTAAGTCGCGGCCGCAAACTAATCACCAATACAGGATCGACCAGCGATCAATCCCACCTACGATACCCAATCTATCGGGGACACACCATTGCTCAACTTCGCCTTCTGAATTCGATCGTCTCATTCTCGAACCACAACGTCACACATCGCACCATTCAAACCAACCGAAAAAAGGTCAACCATACGGTCTAAGATAGGACGCTGCATACTTGGATTGGAGGAAGGGTGTGTCCATAGCCGAAGCGACCACGAGCATATGGCTCCCGCCGTCTCATGAATGCATAGATCCGCCAATCTCGACCGAAGTCGTCGTGGTTGGGGCCGGCCTTACCGGACTCACCATTGCACAACGGTTGAGCGCGCAAGGTGCCAAGGTTGTCGTGTTGGAGAAAAAGGGCAAAATTGCGGACGGTATGGCCACACGTGGAATGGGAATCGCGTCAATCATGCTCCTGGACCCGCCGTTTCGACTCATACAAGCGGTTGGTCTCGACATCGCGAAACAGATCACCCGATTTACGCGCGAAGGCGTCGCTTTGTGGGGGCCGCGAATCGACCCCGTCGGGGTTGGCTACCTCCCCAAAGGAAAAGGCGAATGTGAAGAGCTTGAAGACAATCTAAAAGCACTTTCAATGCTTGGGGTAGCTGCGGAACCATGGGAAGACCACGGGTTCCCCATGCTGGGAAAAGGTTGGCGGCAACCACAAGGCGGCACCTTTGACCCCCAAACGTCCATGTGTGAGCTCGCAAAAGGGGTGCGCATTGTGGCCAACCAAAAAGTGGTGTCCATTGAAGATGACGGTTTTGACTTGATGGTCCACACAGACAAAAACAGACGCGTGCGGGCCGATTTGGTGGTCATGACTGGAGGAGCCCAAGTGACCCCATGGGCCAAAGCAAAATTTCATCCAGTGCGGCACCAGGCATTGGCAACCGAAGCCACCGAAGCGGTTCTTCCATTCCCCGCACACCTCCAATACGGCTACACATCGATCCGCCAAACCGTGGAGGGTCGCATCGTTGCAGCGGGTTGCCGATGGGCGTCCCCACACATGGAAGTGGGTGAAACAGATGACACCATCATCAATCCTGCCGTCCATACGAAACTCATGGGATTTCTCCACCAACATTTTCCGAGCACAGCCAACCTTGATGTGACCCATCAGTGGTCTGCGATCATGACATTTTCATGCGACGGGCTTCCCGTGATTGGACCGCTTCCCGGACGACCAAGAATCATCAGTTGTGGTGGGTTTGGTGCCTTTGGTCCGAGCCTAAGCCTGCGTGCAGCAAAAGCCGTTGTTGATGGCATCACCACAGGAGAGAGCCCGGGTGTGCCGGCATGCTTTTCAACCCAACGTTTTGATTGATCTCAGGTGGTGATCACCCGATCAAAACTGAGCCAGCGACGCATCAATGTGGGGGTCATTTCCCCTTTGGCGACCATCTTCACGCAGGTCGTACCCATCTTCACATAGTTCGCGGTGTGGGCCATTTGAATCAAGGGCCATGGGTGTTTCTTCAATGTCTCAGACTTCGACAATGTACGAAGCAAGCCCTTGGGCACGAATGGCTTCGACAACATCTGGGTCAAGGCAATCCAGAATGTGTCTTCCACCGGCCGTGGATATTGGAGGTTGATTCGGTGTTGATAAAACACACGCGTATTCAAACCCTCAATGTCGTACTTGGAGATGAGACCGTTGGACAAAAGCTTCTTGTTGAGCTCAGAGCCCGGAAACACCGTCATCGAAAAGAGGTACAAATCGTAGGGGTGCGGGAAGCTTGCAATCATCTCAAACAACGAGCGTTTGTCTTCCTCCGTTGAAACTGGATCATCGTAAATCAACTGGAAGTGCGGCTTCACACCCAAACGGTGGTACATCTGTGCAATGTCTTCGATCGATTGGTTCTTGACCCGGCGATCATACAAATGCCCAGTGACCCGCTCGGAAGATTGAATGCCCATGTAGACACCGACCATGCCCGCATCCCGCAGCATGGTCATGCGTTCCTCATTCACCAACTTGGGCTCAATGAAGATTTCAAAGGGTAGGCCCACATCACGGGGAAAACGCTCACAAAAATCAACCAGCCAGTCTTTCTGGAAATTGAAGACCTCATCGTCGAAGCGAATCCGCTTCATCGGCCAATGTTCCCGTGCTTTGTTGATCTCCTCGACCATGCTCTCGGGTGACCGGACCCTGAACCATTTTTGGCCAGGGTAAACGTCTTTCTTGTAGGTCGAGTTGTAGCAATAGCTGCATTTGTAAATACACCCGCGGCTTCCCATCATTTGGAAGACCGGGTCACCCTTCATCGGATCTCCAATCGTGTAGGAGTTCCCATTGATGAAGTATTTGTGTTCGTGCGTGGTGTAGTCGCGGAACGCCAAGTCATCGAGGTTCTGCACCAACGGCCGCAGTGGGTTTTTGGTCACCTGTGTCGCTGAGTGGCGAAACCAAACATTGGGGGTGTCATCAATATCCGTGCCGTCACGAAGGCGGTCTGCCAAGTCCACCAAGGCCAATTCACCTTCTCCTTGAAGGATCATGTCCGTGTGTTCGATGCACTCATCCCCTGCGATCGTGGGATGCATACCGCCCCACAAAACTGGAATATCGAGTTCGTTTTGAATGTACTCCGTGAGCACCCGGGCTTGTTCGGCGTACGCTGAGGCACGAATGGAAATACAAACCACGTTCAACTGTTCCCGACGAATCACCTTCACCAAGTTGTCGAGTTGAATATCAGTCGCGGGATCAAGGTGGTTGGACAGCCAATCCTTGAAGTAGATTTCGGCACAATGGTGGCCTGCCTCTCGGAGACTGGCCGCCAAAATACGAACAGCATTGTTCTCCACATCCCATGTGGAAACAATCCCCATTCGGGCACCGTCTCTCTTGGCGACGCCAGCAAGCTGTTCCAAACGTTTCTTCACCTAGCAACCCCGTGTCCTATTCTATCACTGGACGCACCAACTGTCTGAAGCGCGCTTCGCCAATCTGGTAATTCAAGACCCCAAGCCTTGTTCAACTTGCCCGAATCCAAGCACGATCTCGCTGGTCGATGTGCACCCTGAAAATCCTTGCGCAAGGCCGCTTCAGCACGAAAAGTGACCCCGAGCGCCTTCGCTCCGGTCTCGATCCATTCCCATGCAGTGGCCTCCCCTTGGGTGGCCAAATGAAACAACCCGGTCGGCCCACCCCTCGCCATTTCAATCAATACTGGGGCCAACAGTGATGCCGGTGTCGGACATCCCACTTGGTCCGTGACAAGCCGAACCGTCTCTCCAGCAGCCATTTGGCGCAAGGCGTGATTGAAAAAGCCCTTCGCACCAGGATGAAAAACCCACTGTAATCGGGCCACGACTGCACCATGTTCAAGGGCCAGCTGCTCTCCCTCATATTTTGTCTGGGCATACATTGACCGTGGATTGGGCCGCAAGCTTTCCTTCAACCGGTCCTCTGCAGGGTAGTCGAGCACATAGTCGGTCGAAAGGTGAACCAAGCGTACGCCATGGCGTGCGCAAGCAGAAGCCAGAAACCCCACCGCCTCCGCGTTGATCCGTCGTGTGAGCTCCGGTTCACGATCTGCACGATCTACGCCGGCTTGCGCGGCAGCATTGACAATGGCATCCGGACGATGTTCGTCCATCATTCGTTCGATGGCATCGGCATCGGTAATGTCCAGTGCCTGGCGATCCAGGCCCACCAGTCCGGCACGTGTAAGTGCAGATCCAACCAACCCTGCTGCCCCTGTCACAATCAGCGGCATCGGAGCCACCCAACCCATCTCTCCCATTTGGAAGATGCAGGACTCTGATCGGTCTCATTGGTCGTTTGCGCGGGTTCTCGAGCGATCCGTTGCGCCAATTTTCGCGCGCCATCAAGACAGGTCTCAAGCTCATGGCGATACAGTTCACCCGCATATTTCGCACCTGGATTGATGTACAGAGAACCCACTCCTGCGGCCAAAACAATCGGTAGAAAGGAGACGAATGAGATTCGTTCAAGGCGAAGGGGAACGCCTTCCCCTTCAGCCGACTGCCAGTGTGCTGCCGCCTCTGCGTGAGTGAAAACTGCAAACGCCGCCAGTCCACCCAATGCCTCTCGATCGAGGGGATGTAAATCCGCTGGAGACACGTCCGAGGGTACCGATTCCAAACGTACCGCTGTAAGCAAAGTGGATTGAATCAAGGTCCAATACAGTTGTCGCCTATCGTGCGACTCACGGTGCAGCGCAAGGTCACGAACCATACCCCGCAAATCGGCGTTTTCTGCCTGACTCATTTCAACGAACGTCGGCTCGATCCGTGGACACCATTGCGCGCAATGTCTGGGCCAACAAACCACCCTGGGCATGCGCGTGCTTCAACTCGCACGCTTTGGTTGCAAACGCACAGGTCGCCGGATCCTTTTCGCAGGCATGAATGTCTTCATCACAATCAGGCTTCAAGATGGGGTTCCCATTCTCATCGCAGACGCAATCTTCACCGCCGACACCGCCACATGAGCCGCGCAGACGACGACCTCCCACAATTACACCGATGGCCATCATTCCCATCAACAATGCCATTGCGATCACGGTGACCAATAAAACCACGGAGTGCCTCCTGCCTCGACCTTAACCCAGCCGTCTCATTTAAGCGCCTCGAAGCCTTTTGATGTGTGCGTGGAAAACGAACCGTCCGTATCACGGACGAGGAACAGGGCTGCCAGCCCCAAGTCGTTCGCCAACCTCAAACCATCCTCCTCACCCATCACCGACAGCGCGGTCGCCCACGCATCTGCGGTCGAACACTTCGATGCGACCACGGTCACACTCGCCAAATGGTGAGCAATGGGCTGCATGGTCCGTGGATCGATCAAATGAGACACACGCTGCCCATTCAGTTCGTAGTAGTTCCGGTAATCACCGCTCGTCGCCATGGCCGCATCCTTCAGTTCAACAACTTCGTGTACAACCCGGCCATCTTCGCTGGGCTTTTCGATACCCAGCCGCCAGGGTTTTCCCGCTGGATTCAAACCACGCGCTACGATCTCTCCACCCACTTCCGCCATCAGATTGTTGCGCCCCGAAGTCTCCAATCGAGACACCACCAAATCCACGGCATAGCCTTTGGCGATGGCCGAAAGATCAATTTCCACATCAGGATCCGACTTCCAGACTTGGTCGGCTTCAAGACGAATCTTGTCCAGTCCCACCTTCGATTTTAGATCTTCCAACATGCCTTCTTCGGGTGGAGTCCGTCGATCATCCGGCCCAAACCCCCATGCACGCACCAGAGGCCCCACCGTCACATCAAAGGCTCCTTTCGATTGACTCCCCACCAGAAGCGATTCCGAAAGCACAGCACGCAACTCCGGTGAGACCTTCATGGCTTCGGTGGAAGCAGACCGATTGATGGCCATCAATTCTGAGTCATCTCGATAGGTCGACATCTGTGCGTCGACTTCAGCCAATGCCGATTCCACAATCGTGCGAAGGGACGCTTCCGCATCCTCGCTGTACGGTTCGGAAGATTTCACCACCCACGTTGTACCCAACGCCTCCCCTTGTACAACCGTCTGTTTGGGCGGTTCTGGGGTGCGCTGAAAAGTCACATAAAACAACCCACCCACAAAGAGGGCGGGAAGAATCATCTTCCGCAGGGGTGGAGGACCATCGGGACGAGGGGGCAAGACCTAGCCGCCGAAGTCATCAAGCATGATGTTCTCGGGTTCGACACCCAACTCTTCCAGCATATTGATGACAGCTTGGTTCATCATGGGTGGGCCACACATGTAGAACTCGACATCCTCGGGCGATTCATGGTTCGACAGATAATTGTCGAGCACGATCTGGTGAATGAAGCCTTTGTGGCCATCCCAGTTGTCCTCTTCGAGCGGCTCACTCAGGGCGAGGTGCCACTCGAAGTTTTCGTTTTCTTCCGCGATCTTATCGAAATGGTCGACGTAGAATGCTTCGCGCAAGGAGCGAGCCCCGTACCAGAAGCTGACCTTGCGGTCGGTATTGATTCGACGAAACTGATCGAAGATGTGCGAACGCATCGGTGCCATACCAGCACCACCACCGATGAACACCATTTCGGCATTGGTATCCTTGGCGAAGAACTCTCCAAATGGACCCGAAATGACGACTTCATCGCCGGGTTTCAAGTCGAAAATATAGCTCGACATGATGCCCGGAGGAACTTCGGACCAAGCGTTCTTTGCACGATCCCAAGGGGGACTTGCAATACGCACATTGAGCATGATCATGCCCTCTTCTTCCGGGTAGTTCGCCATGGAATAGGCACGCACCACGGTGTCATCCACCTTGGACACAAAACCCCACATACCAAACTTGTCCCAGTCGCCCCGGTACTCGTCTTCGATGTCGAAGTTCTTGTACTCCGCGACATGTGGCGGACATTCAATCTGAATGTACCCACCAGCGCGAAAAGGCACCGACTCACCTTCTGGCAGATCCAAGATGAGTTCCTTGATGAAGGTCGCCACATTGTGATTGGAACGCACCTTACAGGTCCACTTGCGGACACTGAAGATTTCGGGCTCGAGCTCGATGCTCATGTCCTGCTTCACTTTCACCTGGCAACTCAAACGACACCCTTCACGGGCCTCGCCACGGCTGATGTGGCCTTCTTCCGTGGGAAGCATGGCTCCACCACCGTCGTGCACATGAACCTTGCAGACACCGCAGGTACCCTTTCCACCACACGCGGATGGAATGAAGATCCCTTGCGCGCTCAAAGTGTTGAGCAAGGTACTGCCAGCCTGGGTCTCAATGGTGTTGGCATCATCTTCGTTCACGAAGATTTTCACGCTACCAGAGGGGACGAGTTTGTTTCTCGCCACCATGAGCACCACCACCAAACCGATGATGGTGAGGAAGAAAATCGCTACGCCCGTCAAAATCGTGGTCATGTTTTCTCCCCTACAGCTGGATGCCAGCGAAAGCCATGAAGGCCATGGACATCAAACCGGTAACGATAAACGTGATGCCCAGACCACGGAGGGCCGGTGGAACATTCGAATACCGCATCTTCTCGCGAATGGCCGCCAGTGCCACGATGGCCAACAGAAAGCCTACGCCGGAACCAAAGCCAAACACACTGCTCTGAATCAAGTTGTAATCGCGCTCAACCATGAACAAAGACGCACCAAGAATGGCGCAGTTCACAGCGATAAGCGGAAGGAACACACCGAGCGCGTTGTACAGGCCGGGCATGAAACGGTCCAGCGTCATCTCTACCACCTGAACCGTTGCCGCAATCGTGGCAATGAAGGTCAAGAAGTTGAGGAAGGAGAGGTCCAATGTCTCAAAGCTGGGGTGAACCCAGCCCATTGCACCCTCTTTCAAGAAGTTCGCGTAGATGATGTTGTTCAATGGCGTCGTTACCGTCAAAACGAACACAACCGCAGCTCCCAAGCCCATCGCCGTTTCGACTTTCTTCGATACAGCCAGGAATGAACACATTCCCAGGAAAAAGGCCAGGGCCATGTTCTCAACGAACACTGCCTTCACAAATAGACTGAGCAACTCTTCCATGTCAGCCCCCCTTAGTCTGCCGTCACCAGCTCAGGCTTACGCCATCGCAGGATCCAGATGAAAATACCGATAAGAAAGAATGCTCCAGGAGCGAGAACCATCAGCCCATTTGGCTGATACCAGCCCCCCTCGTTTACGAGGGGCAAAACGCTGATCCCAAAAAGCTTTCCAGAGCCAAGAAGCTCACGGAAAAAGCCCACCAACAGCAACACAATCGAGTAGCCGAAGCCGTTGCCCAGGGCATCCGCAACCGATGCCTTGGCACCGTTCTGCATCGCGAAAGCTTCGGCACGGCCCATGACAATGCAGTTGGTGATGATCAACCCGACAAAGACCGACAACTGCTTGGAGATGTCGTAGACAAATGCCTTCAGAATCTGGTCGGTCACGATCACCAGCGATGCAATGATGGTCAACTGCACGATGATTCGAATGCTGGGCGGAATGAACTTGCGAATAAGCGCTACGGCAACATTCGAGCCCATCATGACCGCGATCACTGCCAACGACATGACAATCGAGGTTTCCAACTTCGTGGTCACCGCCAATGCGGAACAAATACCCAAAACCTGTACGGCGATTGGGTTGTTGTTGAACAGCGGATCAAGAATGATTTCTTTGGTCTTGGCCATCAGCCCTGCCCTCCTGTGAGCGCCTGATTGCGGAAGTTGGCCAGATAGGCACCGAAGCGCTCCTCTTCCAGCCAAAAGCGAAGCAAAGCACCCACACCACGACTGGTGATGGTGGCACCAGAAAGGCCGTCTACATTGAACGGATCTTCGCTGGCAGAACCAGCGGCACCCTTCACAACACCGATCTTGGGCGACCACGAGCCGTCAAAGGCTTTTC
>Ga0163108_10001905_pt1 | contig 15240 bp, 19 predicted proteins | sample Fk1155metaG_FD_109644 | JGI IMG/M metagenome (GOLD analysis project Ga0163108, IMG submission 109644) | Marine microbial communities from the Central Pacific Ocean - Fk160115 155m metaG | ecosystem: Environmental > Aquatic > Marine > Oceanic > Photic zone | place: The Central Pacific Ocean...
GATTGGAAGCGGTGGGTCCTGTGGTGTATATGGAAGAGCTAAGGGATGGACAGTTTGTGATTTTACCACACAAAGAGGATAATCGATATTTTACTGGATTTCGAACGTTTAAGAGTGGTGTTGGGGCATTCTATTTAGATAATTTTCGCCACAAAGACCATTCTGGCACGGCAATACGCTTTACGATAAATAAACACGTCCCGCAAGAAGAGGGGTATGATAGACTGATATTGGCATATTATGATGGCGAGTCACTTCGTTTTCATCCTATTGCACTTCACTAATCTGTGGTATACTTTGATCTGTTATATGAAACAATTTCTCCTTATTATTCCGGTGTACAATGGTGCACAGTATATTGACCAAACAGTAAAAGAATTAGAGGTGTTTTTTCGTACACATAACAAGATTTTTGATATTTTGTGGATAAATGATGGGAGCACTGATGCGACAAAGCGGTATATAGAGCGGAATATAGAAAAAAGTTTACTACCAATGCGCATGTTGTCATATGCCAAAAACAAAGGAAAAGGGGCGGCTATAGCATATGGCCTAGCACATATTAGGTGTAACAATTATGAGGGGATCGGGTTTACCGATGTTGAGCTTCCTTACGGCATAGATGCGGTGAATAAGGCATGCATGTATTTGCATGATCACTCGCACGTTGGTATGGTTGTGGGAAGTCGGGCGGTAAAAGAGGTGAGTGTGCCACAATATCATTGGTATCGTAAGTATACCCAGTGTCTTTTCCGTTTATGTATTCCACGGACTGTTCGAGATATTTCAGACACACAGTGTGGTATGAAAGTGTTTCGTACCACAGTAATGCAAGATATTTTTTCACGACTCCAAACACATCGCTGGATTTTTGATATAGAGATGTTTGTTATTGCACGGATTCTGGGTATTGGTGTACATGAAATGCCTGTACAAATAAAGCCAGAGTGTATAGAAAAAAGTGGCGGAGTTTCTTTGGTTCGCGATGGGTTTTCTGTGGCAAAAGATATTGTCCGCGTCTATTATTGTATGATAAGAAAAAGATATGAGTAATGTGCATATTACAAGCGCAACATTTGATGGACCTTTTGATTTGCTGGTCTCTCTTATTGAAGATAAAAAGATGGCAATTAGCGACGTGTCGTTGTCGGCGGTTACTGAACAGTATTTGCAGTATATTGAACAGCACACAGAAATATCAGCAGAGGATGTGTCAGATTTTTTGGTGGTAGCCACAAAATTAGTATTACACAAATCACGACAACTTATTCCACAGTTTTTTCCAGAAGAAGAAGATGGACCATCTCTTGAAAAACAATTGTCATTGTATAAGGCTTTTGTGGAAGCAAGCGCCCATATACAGCGCTATTGGGAAAAGCGCACAATTGGGTTTTTTCGTCACGAACCATTGCGTAAAAACGAAGAATTTGTTCCACCAAAAAATGCTACCCAAGACCATGTGCACAATGCGATGCTTCGTCTGGTAAAGCGTTTGGCCCCAAGAAAAGCATTGCCACAAGTACGTATGGAAAAAACACAATCGGTAAAAGAAAAGATCAGTGAAATTAGACAGGTATTGCGTCGTGCATCAACAATTCATTTTTCTCAGGTGGTAGGGAATACAAAAACAAAGAGCGATATTATTTTAGGGTTTTTGGCGGTACTAGAATTGGTCAAACAAAAAGATGTAACACTGCAACAAGACCGAACGTATGGGGATATAATTATTTCAACATAAACATATGTCATTATTATCACAACTTGAGTCACTTCTGTTTGTGGCAGAAAAGGCATTGTCACCAAAAGACATTGCGGCGATACTTGAAGCAAAAGAGGTGAGAGTGCAAGAGGTGCTTGAACTACTTGAAACAAAATATAATCACGATGAATCTGGTATACACATTTTTTTTCATGATGGGGCGATTAAAATGGGAACAAATCCGCAAAATAGTAAGATTGTAGAAAAAGTGGTAAAAGCAGAAATTAAAGGAGACCTAACAAAGGCACAGCTTGAGACGCTCACGGTTATTGCGTATAAAGGGCCCGTAACAAAACCGGAGTTGGAGCAGATTCGTGGAGTGAATTGTGCCGTGATTTTACGGAATTTACATATTCGTGGACTTATTGAGGAGCAAAAAATCACACACGGCATACTTCCGGCTTTTGTGCTTTCTTTTGCTGCGCTATCACATCTTGGAATAACGCAAGTTTCTGATTTACCAGAATACGAGACACTTTCTACACATGAGCATATTACCCAAGCACTAGAAGAAAATAATTAATAGTATGGAGTATAATTTAGGCATAGAACAAGGAAAACCACGTAAAACGTCTGCAACAGTAAAAGTTGTGGCTGGTGTTGCAATTGTGGGTAGTATACTGACAGGTGTGTTGTTTTTTATGCACGGCAAAGATTCTTTTTTGGCTGTACGTTTTTCTGCGCACACACTATTGCCAATTTCGGTTAATATGAGTGAGCCGGTCAAAGCTATGGATGTTGTTGTTGAGGAGCCTGTGGTTCCCACGTTACCAATACCAGTAATTGTGGACACACTTACTCTTCCAGAAGATATCACTGCACAGGCGATTATGGTAAAAGACGTGAAAACTGGTGCATCACTATACACAAAAGATGAATATACCGTCCGCTCTATGGCAAGTATTACAAAGCTTATGACTGCACTTGTTTTGCTGGAGCATGGTATTGACTGGGAGCAGCATATTGCAGTAACAACAGCACCTGTCCTTGATACACACATGTACGCAGGTGATGTGTATACGGCAAAAGAACTGTGGGAAAGCATGTTGATTGCCTCTTCAAATAAGGCAGCATATACACTTGCAGAGTCAACCGGCTGGGGTGTGGATGCCTTTGTGAGTAGAATGAATGACCGAGCTATGGAGCTTGGTATGGGGTATACACGATTTACCGACCCAACCGGTTTGGGTAGTACCAATGTTTCTACCGCAGCAGATATTAGCTTACTCCTTGAAGAGGCCCTACGTTTTGACAAGATTGTTTCAGGGTTACACAAAAAAGAGATTGAGTTGTATAGTGACCAAAAAGACGCTACGCACAAAGCCTGGAATACAAATTGGTTGTTATTGGGGTGGATTCCTCATGAAATCTCTACGTTTGTGGGTGGAAAAACCGGATATATTACCGAATCAGGATATAATTTTACTATGCAGTTGGGTGACAAGGAGGATAACATGATACATGTGGTGGTTTTGGGTGCAGAAAGTCATGAGGCACGTTTTACAGAGGCACGAGATATTGCAAAAGCCGTGTTTGCTGCGTATGAGTGGCCAAATACACAAACAGCCCTTGGTGTTGCAGGCGAGGTGCCCAAAAAACAAGCTTATCAAGATACTATTTAATAATACATATGCTTCATTTTGACCCAATAGCACTTGTTTCGTCTTTCCCTCCTGAGTTAGGAGTATTCTTCTTATCCATGTTGCCCGTAACAGAATTGCGCGCTGCCATACCTATTGGCTTACAAATATATCACTTACCAGTTGTCACTACGTGGGTTCTTGCGGTTGTTGGTAATCTTGTTCCAACAGCCATTATATTATATGTTATGCCACGCATTCATGAAATTGTCATGCGGTATAAGATTTTTGGTACTATGGTAACAAAGCAATTAGAAAAGGCAGAAAAAAAATTTCACAAACACTATACCACTTATGGTAAGATTGCGCTTGTGTTGTTTGTGGGTATTCCACTTCCACTTACCGGCGCATGGACAGGGTCACTTGCTGCATTTGTATTTAATATACGGTTTAAAGAGGCTTTTCCTCTTATTGCACTGGGTGTTGCGTTGTCGGCAACTATTGTTACTGTGATTACACGACTTGCGGCACATGTTTTGGTATAAAAAAACCATCGACTTTGCGATGGGTTGTTTTTCACACTTAATGAACTGAGTAATTCCCTCTCCCTGATGGAGGTATGTTGACACTCTCTGGTGTTGCTATCCACATAACGAGGCCACCAATCAGGAATGCCCCTGCTGTACTCCCAAGAATAGTTCCCCATGGGGTTTTTTGCGCGGTTTGTGTCGGTGGGGGTAATTGCTGTACAAATAGTCCAGGATTATTTTCAAGATAAATTATACATGGCCCATTTCTGTTTTCAGGGGTTCCTATACTACCGCTGGAAAGTTTTTCGCTACATATTCTTATGTCTACTGTTTTTGTTCTAGACCCGGTGAGACCTACTTGAAACTTGTTTCTTGCTAATACAACTGTTGTAGATCTTTGTCTGGTTGTTAGAAGTAGTGACGTAGCACTGTTAATTGCAATCCGTTTTTTTTTATTTGTGACCATTCCTTTTAGCTTAAGTTTTATTCCAGCAATTGGTTTTTGCGCAAGCACAAATGTTGTGGAACGAAAATGCTTCCACTCTTCTATTATTCTTTTTGCTGTGTCTTTGTTATTAGCGCTTATTCCACTTCGGGTATTATCTAAGACTTGCGCCATACGCTGTATGGCATGCTGAATAAAGAGTAGATATTTCTGTACTTCTGTGTAGTTCTTACTTTCGCTTGAGCGGTTAAGTCCTGTTTCGCTTGCTTGCACACCAACGATTAGCAGTGAAATCTTTTCATTAGCGGTTGGTTGGTTTTTTAACCCTTCTCGTACACACACAAGTGCGTGTGTAAAAAGTTTTTCTCTTTGGTAGGCTTGTGATTGTGAGATCAGTTGCTCCGTTGAAGGTTTTGTATATGTTGTGCAACCAGCAGTAGAAGGTGTTGCGTACCCATAAAAAGGGGTTAATAGAATAAGTGTTATCAAAAGTTTCATTGTAATGAGCCTCCTTTGTGGCTTGTTTAGAAATAAAAAAGCGTGTTTATCATAGTATAAAATAGCATTTTTGTCAAGCTGCAAACACAAAACAAGGTTTTCACCTTGCTGTAAGAGTGCCGTCGGAGAGAATCGAACTCTCACTCCCGAAGGAACACGATTTTGAGTCGTGCGCGTCTACCAGTTCCGCCACGACGGCATTTGAGAGCTATTATATAAAAGATTGAGCTATTTGTCAATTTGCTGTATAATAGAGAAAATATAACCGAATTGTATGTCTCGTATTATTTCAATAGTAAATCAAAAAGGCGGAGTAGGTAAAACTACCACAACAATAAATCTTGCCGCAGCTCTGGCAGACATGGGAAAATTTGTGCTGATAGTAGATATGGACCCACAAGCAAACGCAACAAGCGGTTTTGGGTTTGGAAGAGAGGAGGTGTCAGGAGGAATATATGAAGTCTTGTCAAAACAAAAAAGATTAGCCGACGTGGTGCGTAATACAGCGCACGATGGATTAAGAATTGCCCCAAGTACAGCTGACCTTGCTGGTGCAAATATTGAACTTGTTGATGTGGAGCGGCGTGAGTATCAATTACATGATATCCTTGCAGAGGCACGTCATGCGTACGATTATATACTTATCGATTGCCCACCCTCTCTTGGTTTGTTAACACTTAACGCCCTTGTGGCAGGTGATGAAATTCTTATTCCCGTACAAGCAGAGTATTATGCATTAGAAGGGTTGGGGCAACTTATTCAGACTGTTGGGCTTATTAAAGAACATATTAAGCCAGAAATAGGTATTGCAGGAGCTGTGTTAACCATGTTTGATAAGCGCACAAGGCTTTCCGAAGATATTATGAATGAATTATATAGATATTTTCCAAATAATATTTTTCGGTCAGTTATTCCACGTAATGTGCGATTAGCTGAAGCGCCAAGTTTTGGGCAATCAATTTTTCATTACGATAAGCGAGGAAAAGGTGCAAAAGCATATGCGCGTCTTGCTCGTGAACTATTAGCAAAATAATTTTTTTACTATGGCTTTAGGAAAAGGTTTGGGGTCAATTTTACAAACAAGCAAAAAAGAACAAGTGCGTACACAAGACCCTGTACCTGGTCTTGCTGAGCTGGATACATCAAGTCAAGGAGGAGTGTTGTATGTGTCTATTGCAGAAGTTTCACCAAATGCTACTCAACCAAGAAAACACTTTGCAACAAAACCATTAGAAGACCTTGGGCGCTCAATACAAAAACATGGTATTATGCAACCACTAATTGTTGTAAGAGACAAGGAGCAGGGATATGAATTAATAGCTGGAGAACGAAGATTACGTGCAGCAAAACTTGCTGGCTTAACCATGGTGCCGGTTGTAGTGCGTAAAGCTGGTGAGCAAGAAAAGCTCGAATTAGCATTGATTGAAAATATTCAAAGACAAGATTTAAGCCCTATTGAAGAGGCAAATTCGTTTAATAGACTGATTGATGAGTTTAGTCTTACGCAGCAGCTTGTGGCTGATCAACTTGGAAAGAGTAGGCCGTTGATTGCCAACACAATACGATTACTTCAGCTTCCAGCAAAAATACAACAAGCCCTAACAGAAGGGGTTATTTCTGTTGGAAAAGCACGTGCATTATTGGGTATTGCTTCAGAAAAAGAACAGCTAGCACTGTTTGATGCTATGGTGGGTGCGCAAATGAATACCAGAGATGTAGAAGAGGCTGCAAATGAACAAAAAAAACAGTCTGGCAAAGGAACTGTTCGCAAAGATCCAAATATTGTTGCACAAGAACAGGTGCTTGAGGAGCGGCTTGGTTCGCGTGTGCGCATTACACAAAGAGGAAAAAAGGGGAGTATTACTATCTCATTTCATTCTAATGATGAGTTGCGAAGATTATTGGAAGAGTTAGCATAATTGCGCATAGACAATATATACTATTTTTTTGGTAGCACAGCCTTGAGCCATGCTGCCATTTTTGTTTTCTTTTGATGGTTTCGGATATGCGTTTTTGCGGTATGGGTTTTTACAAATTTGAGCCAATCTTCATTTGGAGTCTTTCTGTTTTTATCTGTAAGTATTTCAACAACATCACCATTTTTTAGTAAGGTGTCGAGGCGAACCATTTTTTCGTTAACAATAGCGCCACTACATTTATTTCCAATGTCTGTATGGATGTGGTAGGCAAAGTCTACCGGAGAGGCATTTTCTGGCAAGTCAATAACGTCACCTGCTGGAGTAAAGACAAAAATTCTTGTTTGTAAAAAGTTAACCTTTATTTCTTCAAGGTCAGAGAGTTTGTGGAGCACTTCTTTTTGTATTTCTGCAAGCTCTTTGGCCCATTGCACTTCTCTTTTTGGTGCTTTTGCTCCGTGCTCATCATAGTGCCAGTGCGCAGCCACACCAAATGACGCCTCTTCTTCCATGTCTTCTGTTCTAATTTGAAATTCTACAATTTGGTTGTCTTTGGCAAAAACGGTGGTATGAAGTGATTGGTACCCATTGGGCTTTGGTTGTGATATGTAGTCTTTAAATCTACCACTTAGAGGTTTCCATAGTTTGTGCAACACGCCAAGTGTGGCATAGCAGTCAGCAACCGTGGGGACAATGGCTCGAATAGCAATAAGATCATACACTTTGTTCACTTCATTGTTCTTTCTTATAAGTTTTTGATAAAAGCTGTAGAGTTTTTTATTTCTTCCGCTTAGTGAAATAAGTGGTATTCCTGCACCTTCAATATCTTTTGTGGCAATATCTTGGATTTCATGAAAATACTGTTCTTTACCGGCAATTTTTTCTTTGTGTAGTGCAATGGTACGTTGATATTCTTTGGGAAAGACATACGCAAAAGAAAGGTCTTCGAGCATGCTTTTCATTTGGTCCATACCAAGACGTCCGGCGATTGGTGCATATATTTCCAAGCTTTCAAGTGCAATACGGTAAGCTTTTTGTGGAGGGAGTGAGCTAAGTGTCGAGAGATTGTGTATTCTGTCGGCAAATTTAATAATCATTACACGAATATCTTCTGCCATTGCAACAAACATTTTGCGTAAATTTTCTAAGTAACGTTCTACACCACGGTATTTCAGTTTTCCTAATTTTGTAATTCCAGAAACAAGCGAAGCTATTTCATCACCAAAGTTTTTTGCAATATCATCAAGTGTCACACTGGTGTCTTCTGGTACGTCATGAAGTAGGGTAGCCATAATAATAACCGGATCAATACGCATGTCGGCAAGGATATGTGCTGCTGCAAGTGGGTGAATGATATACGGTTCGCCTGATTTTCTAAACTGCCCTTCATGTGCCTGTTTGGCAAAGTCATACGTAAGACGGACAATGTCCAGGTCTGCAGCCTGGTCATATTCAGAAATTTTTTTGAGCAAACCATCAATTGTTGGTGATGTTTCTATGTGCATATACTCTATCGTATCGCAATTCCGTCAAACATGCAACTGACGGATTGTATGCCAAAGTTTTTTGTCTTGTATGATATTCGTTTTGTGTGCAATATAAAAAAAATACTAGCATAGCGCTAGTGTTTTTTTGTTATTTTACTGTCTCAACAATTTTTTCAAATACTGCTGGCTTTTCTTGTGCAATTTTTGAGAGTACCTTTCTGTTTAATCCAATCTTGTGTGATTTTAGTGCACCAATAAATGTACTAAAGTTCATACCGTGCATTCTTGCCGCTGCATTTATTTGCACTTGCCATAGCTGACGGAATGTTCGCTTTTTTACGCGTCTATCGCGGTAGGCGTGCATTCCTGCTCTAATATCTGCTACTTTTGCAAGTTTGATGAGTTTTTTTCTTCCGCCACCAAACCCTTTTACTCTTTTCATTAGGGCGCGACGTTTTTTCATGTGGATAATTCCACGTTTTACTCGTGACATATAATTCTATAATTTACATTTTATCTTGTTGATTGTGTGGTGTTGCTATTTTGAAATAGCTCGGACAATCGTCTGTTTTAGGGTATTAGACATGGTTTCGTCTCTTCGTTTATTTCTGCGCACCTTTCCTGTCTCTCGACCATTAAAATGTCCTCGACCGTCGGTACATTTGAGCACTTTACCAGTTTTTGTTACTTTAAACCGTTTTGCAATGGCTTTGTGTGTTTTCATTTTAGGCATACATGTAGTGTTATTCAACTATGGACTATTTTGATAGTGGGGATAGTATAATAAAGAACACGCTCTTTGTCAAGGGCGTGCCTGTGGTTTACTGTTTTGTAATAATGGCGGTAATTTTGTTTCCTTGGCGCTTTGCTTCTTGTTCGTACTTGATAGCCATATCTTCGGACAAGAGTTTATAAAATGATGAAATAACATTATACGCAATTGGCGTCTTGTATCGTTCGGCACCACGCAGGATAATCTCTATTCGTACCTTGTTTCCTCTATTCAAAAATTTCTCAGCTTGCTTTCTTCGAGTATCTATATCTCCCTTTCCAATGCGCATGGAGAGACGGATGCCTTTTAGTTCTCCAACATGGGTATTACTCTTTTGTTTTCTCGCTTCTTTTTCTTTTTGGTAGCGAAAATGTTTAAAGTCTTGAATTTGAGCTACTGGAGGGTCAGATTTTGGGTTGATCTCTACCAAGTCCATTTCGTTTTCTTCTGCCATGCGAATTGCTTCTTTGGTAGAAAATACCCCAAGATTGTTGCCGTCTTCACCAAGTACTCGAACTTCGGGCGCAACAATACGCTCATTAATATTATAATGAGGGACTACACTTTTTTTGGGACGTTTTTTTCGAGAAATTCGCATACGTGTAAACTATTTACTGCTGTGCTGATTGTAGTAACATCAGTATTTATTTTTGTAGAGATATCTTTATCTTGTTGTTATACGCAAACATTGTATCACAATCGCCCCACTAATGCAAGTATATTTTTGTGATTTTGAAAAACATGCAATTCATTTACTAATAGCTTTTGTTATGGTGTGCCGTACGCGTGTATGTGCTATCCACAGAGGGTTTTTGAATAAATTTTATAATAGTGTTATTATATGCACATAAGGTGACTTTTTCAGTAAGTGCCATTGCGATGCTCTTTTACAAAGAAGTAGTATTTATCACAAAGCAGTGCTAAGGTGCTTACATCCCACACACGTAACATGTTACACGAAAGGAATTTGGCACATGTTTCATTTTATCTATATTACTATAACCATGTTTCTGGCGACCATGATGGCCGGTGTTGTTGCAGCTAAGCCAGTAACTAGCAACGCAAAACAGTCAGCTGTGAATAAGAATACACAGTTTTATGATCTTGTGTCTCAGAGTCCATACAAAAACATAAGAGTAAAGATCTCTTTTACCAATGATGTAACTTTGTCTGATATACAAAATGTATTACACAAAGAGATGGTCGCTGTTAAGGCATTCTATCATGGGACATCTTCGTACACTGGCGGTTATAGACTCCAGGAAGGTGAAACATTGGAAGAAGCTATTGCTAGTTATCAGCGAGACCATATTTTCTTTATTAAAAAAAGAATAGAAGCTGAAGAGATGATTCTTCAAACTACATATGACAAAACCTTTCAAGATGCGGTAATTCAACACATACGTGAAGCTGTCCAGATGAGGGTAGATTTTGAGAAGAACGGTGTCCGTATTATAGCTATTGAGGTTGAGGGTTTTGCGATCGATGTGGCAAAATTTTCTCAGAAAAATATATTTGTCCACGACGTTAGTTTGGTAACAAAATAACGTTGATAATCTATAATTTTTGTTGCAAAAAAGAAGTTTGCAACCTTATTACGTAGGAGAGTGTGAGATGAAAAAATTTACAATTCTTTTGGCGTTTGTTTGTGTGCAGTTATGTTTGTGTTCAACGAGCGTGTTTGCGGCAACCACAAGCTGTTCACTGACTGACGACACTAAATTTGTTCCAAGTTGGGGAAAGGTGCTTATAGACGAAGACCGTTATAGTCGATATGTGTATCAGTGGATGTATTGGCATAATGATAGTCGGTTAAGTTGGTTTGGTGATAATACGAACAGTACTTTTGAACCAGATGCTTTCTTTTACAATTACAATAATGAGGCATTTGCAGAGGAGCCTACTGGTTATTGGGCATCTAATTTACCAAGAGCTTATCGTGACACACAAAGCTTTGATAGTTCTGGTGAGAATGCAATTACTATCGGCTCTGCTAATGCACAGGACTTGAGTAGTGGTAGAATATACTATACAGTGACTAGAATGACAGATGGTGGTGGAGATTCAAGTTGGGTTAAGTTGTCTGCTCAGCGAGGGAAGAGACGACCTTCTTGGTGTTATTCCACAAATTGCTCGTTTGGGTGTCGGCAGTCTGAAAACAATGTCAGAACATTACCATTTAGACAGAGTGTTCCCCCTTTAGATGAAGAGTTTTCTGCTCCTGGCTGTGTACAATACTGGTATCATTGGAATATTACTACATTTTCTGAGTGTTAGAGTTGCGTTCCTTTGAAAAGAAAGAGTATCACCCTCCTGTTATGTAGAACGTAGGAGGGTTTTCTATTTATAATAATATTATGCATTATCAATTCTTTAAGAAAAATATATATATAGCAATTTTGTTAGTATTGTTGAGTATTTTTTTTACAACTAGTTCAATTTTTTGGACTTCTGAGATTGTGGATGATAGGGCTCATTTAAAACATGTAGAATTTGGGTGGCCACTTCAGTTTATAATACAAAACCAGGAGAGGTTAGATCCGCCATTTCCCTATAAAATGACAATGGTTTTGGAGACACCCACACAACTAAGATACATACCATTTTTTCTAAACATAACATTAAACATTATTTTCATTATACTTGTTTCAGGATTAGTGAATGTATTAAAGAATAAAGTACGAGGTAATACAAAAAAAATACAACCGTAGTATTTCAGGTAATAACAAAAAAACAGCACATTTGCTGTTTTTTATAGATTTACTCTGATTGTGGAGATGCCGAGAATTGAACTCGGGTCTAGAGCGGGTTACACATATGACTTACATACATAGCCATTTTGTTTACCGACGTGTATAAGAAAATGGCAAAATAGCACATCGGGTGCCTGTAATTATTTCAGGTAGCTGCAACAGACAGTACAATCACCCTACACTCAATAGGTTGATACCGCGGTCACAATATTGAGTATCTTGTGTGCGATAGCGGTGGGTTTTACGCCACTGCAGATGCGAGTGCTGGAGCGCTAAATGCAGAAGCAAAAGCGTTCTTTACTCGACTAACAATATTTGCAATTGTCGTTGTGTCCTAGGATTTACGAGGATAAGACAACCTCGGTGCACATATGAATAACGGATCCGTCTATCGAATCCTGTCATCCCCTTTGATTACTTAAGAAAAGTCTCCTTTTAAAATACGCGCCTTTTGTCTTTTTGCATCTCGGTTTTTTATACTGCGCCTTTTATCGTGGAGTTTTTTCCCTTTCACAAGGGCTATTTCAATTTTAATTCTACGGCCACTAGTATACACCTTTAAGGGGGTGATTGTCAAGCCCTTTTCTTCTAATTTTCCACGTAAATAGCTGATTTCTTTCTGTTTAAGTAAGAGATTTCGTGTTCTTGTTGGGTCGTAGTCTGATACATTTCCGGCAAATGCATACTTTCCAATATGGGCATTGAGGAGCTGTGGTGTGTTTTTGTGAAACACAACATGGGCGCCAAGCAATTTCATGCCACCACTTCGTATTGATTTTGCTTCTTGACCAGAGAGCATGATACCTGCCTCAAAGGTCTTGAGTATTTCATATTCGTGAAGCGCTTTTTTATTTCTTGCATAAATCATAGGAATTTTCTTTAGAATCCGTGTCTGTTTCTTTACTATACCTATTTTACTCTATAAAAACAATACTGTATACTTAACCTAATATATTATTCACAAATCACACTATCAAAACTATTTGTATGAAGTATGCATGGGAATACATTATAGGTGGGGGAGCTGCAGTTATATCGCTAGCAAGTTTGCTGCTTATACAGTTCTTTCCTGTGCACGGGGTGGTGTGGCCAGTGCTCATTGTTTGGGTTGGTCTTTTTGTGGGCACATATATCCTTACAAAAAAACATCTTGAGTGGAAAGAGGGGGTGTTTACACTTGCACTCACAACAATAGTTTCTACTACTGGGCTTTTGGGGGTTATGTCTTTTACCTCCTTGCGTATACTTATTACCTGTTTTGCCGCTGTTGTGCTTGGGTGTGTTTATGCGTTTGGGGTGCGAGCGCATATTTCTACATGGCTTGGTAAAAAAGCATTTTTTAGGTTTATGATGATTGTGTGGACATTCAATTGCTTTGCTTTTTTGGTGCTACTTTTTGCATTTTATACATTTTTTCCAGGAACATTTTCTTTTGTGTTGCTTATGGTTTTGGGTTCACTGATTTATGGTGTATGTTCAATGATGGTATGGCGTCTGTATTTTGATACTCACTGGCAACCACTCTTTTCTTGGGCCTTGGTTATTGTGTGTATTATGGCACAATATATTTGGGTTGTGCACCTTCTTCCTTTTGCCTACACGTTGTTGGCTTGTATTTGTACCTGGTTGTGGTATATTATACAATTATTTGTACGGTTTAGGTTATCAAAAAAACACATTATCTGGAAAAAACAACAACACTTTTTAATTGGTAATGTTATGTTGTTTATATTATTTTTTATTTTTTTTGTTCGTTGGGTTTAATACACATCTATGTCATCAAAACGACGATTTCTTCCGCCACATTTTCCAAAATCATCGCAAACCTTAGGGTTTAGGAGAAACAGACCACACTCTTTGTTATGGTTTGGTGTAATTATTGTACTTACTTGCGTAACAGCATTAGCAGTCACACTTTCTGCAATAGCATGGCTTGTGCCAGGGGCTACCATTCAAACACCAGTATACACATTTCGTTCTGCGCGACCTGTTTTTGACGAAGAAAAAGCGTTTCCTACACTGGTAGAAAAACAAGTAGAACAACGCATGGTGGAGGTGTATGATGCACGGACTGTCGTAAAAGAAACACTCTATCCAGTAGACGGTTTTGTTGGCGGCGGCGTGGTACTGTCTTCTGGTGGGTGGGTTGTGATGTATGCACCAAACTACAAATTGGCAGAAGAAAAAAATTGGCATGTGGTAGATTACCAAGGGACAGTGTATTACGTAACCAAGGCGGTACCCGATTTGGATTCCGGACTACTCTTTTTGCAAATTGATGGTGACGCGTTTCGTGGAGATGTGACAATGGTAGACAGTGAAACGTTGTCATACTATTCACCGCTTATTGGTATGGGGCATAGCACATCATACCCACTGGTATTAGATGGGGTGGTAAAGCGAGACACAAAGAGTGTACATGATATATTTGTCACAAGATATGATCATTTACTTATAGGAGATTCTGTGCCAGGCGACATTGTTCTTACTCCCGGAAAAGGAGAGTTGGTTGGGTTTGTGGGGCCAAACGGTACGCTTATAGATAGTAGGCATATAGAAGAACATATTCCATCGCTATTTGGTACAAACACACTCTATGAGCGACCGCTATCATTTTTTGGGTATGCCATAGATGGGTATATTCAAGATGATTATCTTATCAAAAAACAAGGATTTGTTATCACAAATATTCCTGCAACCTCTGGGACAAGTACCATGAAATCGGGGGATATTATTACGTTTATGCACACCAATGCATACGAAGAAAAAACTGCCGCATGGGTACTTCACACGGCACCAAGCACGTTTACGGTACGAATAATCCGAGACGAGGAAGAGCGAATCATGACGATTAAGCGGTAAGAGTGTATAACACTGTTGACAAAAGAGCAGTATAGTGATATACTTTACTGTTTTATAAAGAGATAATTCAAAGAGCTATTATGTTTTTACTGCAGGCATTTCCGAACAAAAAGAAGAATATTACCCAAATTGGTCGGTCAGCTCTTGTTTTTGCCGTCATTTCTTTGCTTATTTCAGCGTTTTTTCCCCTTCAATACAAAGCAGAGACACAATTACTCGTATTACCAAAACACACCACTGCAGACCCCTATGTTTCGCTCAAATCAGCCGAACGAACGGGTGACACACTGACACATATTATTACAACTGATTCATTTTTTCGGAGTGTAGAGCAAAAAAAAGCTACTTTTTCGCTAGATACAGCACAATTTGAAGAAATTTCTGAGCAAAAAAAGAGAAAACGATGGAAAAAGCTTGTTTCTGGTAATGTGATGTATGGTACCGCCATAATACAGCTTCAAACCTATCACAAAAACAAGGATCAGGCAGTGGCTTATGGCAAGGCAATCAGTGCGGTGCTAGCAAAAGAGGCACAAAACTACACAGGAACCGCCATTACCATAAAAGAAATTAGCACACCGATTGTTTCGCGATTTCCGGTACGACCAAACCTCTTACTCAACGCACTGTTTGGTGCA
>Ga0163108_10001906_pt1 | contig 15239 bp, 15 predicted proteins | sample Fk1155metaG_FD_109644 | JGI IMG/M metagenome (GOLD analysis project Ga0163108, IMG submission 109644) | Marine microbial communities from the Central Pacific Ocean - Fk160115 155m metaG | ecosystem: Environmental > Aquatic > Marine > Oceanic > Photic zone | place: The Central Pacific Ocean...
GAGGGTTTCTCATCACTGATGATTCTCGGTAAGAATCAAATAGTGTTGCTAATTGCAACTGTACTGCACTTACTCCTGCTACTTTCTCCCACAAAGCAAATCCAGTATTTAATCTTGATGATCCACTTGTAAAATAAACTCTTGAACCATCAGCTAAAAACTCAAGCGTTCCAACCCCAACAAAACCACAGTGGTCTAATAACTTTTCAGACCATTTATGAATCTCTTTCTCTGAATTTTGATCAACTCCAACTGCTGGACAAAACTCAATATTTTTTCTATTTCGACTTTGAAGTGATGCATCTACCAAAGGGTAAAACTCTATCTCTCCAGTTGCAAAACGAGCAAATGGTACTACAATTTGCCTTGCTCCTTGCAAGTAATGCTCAACAAAAAACAAAGCCTCCCCAAAACCTTTTCTAAGTTGCTCAGACCAAACAGGGAGAATTTTTTTTAATTGCTCCACTTTATGAATCACTTGGATTCCACCTGCTCTACCTCCACCATGAACCGCTTTTAAAACAACTGGTAAAGCTTGTTTGGTTTGATCTTTTGGACAAATAAGATTTTCTACTTCTCTTAAACTTTGCACTGGATCAAAACTCATTACGAGTTGAGGAATTCCAAGGGTCTCAGCTTCACTCATTAAATTGAGCTTATTTGAAAAAAGCGTCATTGGCTTAATGGGTGGACCAATCATCTCAATTTCAAGCTGCTGACATAAAGCAAGTAACTCAGGACGCTCACCCCATACGCTAATACCTGGATGCAGCCAAATTGGTGCCCCTTGAGATTTTTTTTTCAATAATGACAAACAAACCTTTAATTGCTCAATCGCACCTGTGTCCCCTAACGACGGGAACTGCAATGAAAGCTTAGAATGATCAATAATATGAACCCCTTCTCTAATGAGGTCCCGTTCGATTCGACTAGCCACTGCTCTAGGGCCCATTACATAGCCATAAGCTAACAATTGACTTGTTTCTATCTGATGTGCTGCTTTTGATGACATAGATTTTATGGTAAAGAGGATATTCAAATTATGAAAGTTCCAATTTCCCTTTCAGAGGCTTTTGGCCCTGAATATGAAAAATTAATTACAGATTCTTTTGCTCCAGATGCTGGTTTGCAAGAAGAAATTGAGTCATTAAACTCAAATCGCTATGTAATGCGCTCTATTGTGCCTCATATTCAGAAACTTTCTCAAACTTTTCAACAACCGACTCGCTCTTCTCAACCCCCTCCTTCTTTATGGAAAATGAGTTCTAACCCAAAGAACCTTAGACTTTCATACTTCCTTTACTTTTTTCCTTCAAATATTTTCCGTTATGCTTCCATTATTGCTGAACTTTCTCGTTTAGGCTATCAGTGGCCCCACAAAGGCCCTATTAACGCTATTGAGTTTGGCAGTGGTTTAGCTGAAGGAGCGTGTGGAATCGCTACAGGGGAAAAACACGGCTCTATTGGCTTACCTCAAGAAGCAAGCTGGTCAAATGTTGCAAGTGATAAAACTTTGTTAAAATGGGCTTCATTTTGGAATCCTGAGTACTTTCGTTTTACAAACAGAGAAAACTGGCAAACTCGAAATTTTCATAAAAAAAATTGATTTTAGCCAGCCTTTATTGCCAGCTAAATCTCCTCAACATGACCTATGGCTGATGAATCTTTCTTTAGAACAAAGCTTTTTACCCGCCCAACAAGCAGCACAAAACTTAGTTCAATCTTGGAACAAGCATTTAAAAAATGATGGTCTGATTATCTTACTAGGATCTGCACATAAGAGTCCTGCACGGCTTTTTCTTGAATTAAGACAATCACTAATTGAAACTTTTAAAAATGACAAAAAAAACTGCTATCAGATTTTACTTCCTTGTTTAGGAGAGCAACAGTGTGGGGCATTTGCTGCGCCTGAAGACTGGTGCCATGAAAAGGTTGCCTGGTGGAGACCTCCTTACTTTAAAAAAGTAGATCAACTGGCCAGACTTGACCGTAAAGAAATTGCAATGAGCTATTTAGTGATTTCAAAATCAAAACGCCCAAAACAAGAACTTTTGCCGATATTATCTCAATCAAACTTTGAGAATAACTTTAGAGTTGTCAGCCCTGTTCATAAAAAGGGACAAGATTTTGTATTTTACCTTTGCGGACAGCAAGGCAAATATAAAACTCAATTTAGACAAGAAGGGGCTACTATAGATCAAGGTAGCATTTTTATTGAAGCAGATTTTGATCAAGGAGAAATGCTTTCACGTGTCCATAAACTTAAAAAAATGGGGTAAGCACTTGGGTGCAATGAGTTTGTGACTTCTTGGACATTTATGAGTTTTAATTTTTCACTTAAGATAGCTTCTGACACTTCCCATTCACTTTCAGTTTGATTTGCTAATATCAAATTCCCACCTATTTCGAGACAATTCACAACATGGTTAAAAACTTCTTTTGGGTAAAAAAGATTTTTAGGAAGCCCCCAAGACAAGTGAGTATCTAAGTGAACAAATGGTAAAAACCAAGTAATCAGTGAAACTCTTTTGAAAAACATTCTAATATCTTGGGGTAAGAAGTGATAATTTATTTTCTGATTTGAAAGTTGTTTACAAAAATACTGAGCTACTGCATAGCGTGTGGTTAGGTTTTGATAAATGCGATAGGAGTCTATTTCTACACCATAAAAAGGGATTGGGTCTTTGTTTTGGTTTATTTTTTTTTCAAGCCAGACATCAATTGCAGGAAGATAACTCCAGTTTTTAGATCCCACATCTAATCCAGATTGAACCACTGGCAAATTCTCTAATGAAACACGATCTAATAAATCTAGTGTTCCTAAAGTCTCATTTAAATATTCTTTTGAAAGCTTTTGAGAAAACCGGTTTAATTGATAACAATCAAACAGCTCTTTTCCTCTTTGGGTTGCGGGCAAATAAGAATCAAATGGTTTATCCTCTTTAAACGGCTTTCCTTTCCATTTGAGGTTGTCTCTTAAGACAAACATTATGATTCTCCAATTTGATTAAACAAATTGTCGATATCGCTTTCATCTATTTTTTGTCTTGCCCCACCAAAAGCCTCGAGTGTTTTTTCTAATCGATGAATCAATATTTCTTGTTCCTCAGTGGTTTCATCTTGGTAATGAACCAATAAGTGTTTCACTGTTGTTAACGCATCCCAAAGACTGCCCACACATTTTCTTATTTGTGATCTTTTTTGTGCATTTTCTCCTTTAATTGCAATTTCTTCACCTAGCTCTGCAATTTTAGCAATATCACTTAAATTAAGTTGAATTGCAGCTCCTCGAATAGCAACCATTCTTTCTGAAAAAACATTAAATAATTTTTTATTTGTCATTAAATCAGATTCTATTTTTTCTAGAGTTTGTTCTGCTGTTCCTGCAAATTGACTAAGCTCTAAAATAAACTCTTGAATTTTTTCATGTTGAGAACCTTGTGTTTGATTCATGTCAAAACTCCTTTTTTGCTTAAAACTTGAAAAACTTTTTCTTCAACTTGTTCAGGAGTTAATGGTTTAAGTAAATAACCATCGACTTTATTTTCAATTGCCTGCATGACACATTCTTTTGTTTTTTCTGCAGTAAAAAAAATAAAAGGTAGGTTTTTATACTTCTCATGCACTCTTACCCATTTTAATAACTCCAGACCTGTATTTGGAGACATATGCCAATCTGATAAAACCATATGAACTGAGTGACTTTCCATAATCTCTTGAGCATCTTGAACACTGGCTGCTGTATCGATCTTTTTAAATCCTACTTGCATCAATAAGTCTTCTGCCAAAATACGGGTTGTTTTGACGTCATCAACGACCAAAACATGAATAGAATCTAACTGCATAATTCCCCTTAATTCATTATTGTATTTGATTTCAGGAGGTTATACTAGCTTATAATACTTGACTAATTTGATTTTAAAGTGATATGGTACCTTCTTCCTTATGAAAGGAGATATACGTTATGGAATCGAAAAATATTAGCCACGTGCTGGTTTTCATTTTAGTACTCACCGTTTCTTACTTTGGATCTGGAGTGAAGTTTACTGATTCAGGGCTTTTTCTCTTTTCGTCTCATGCAGACAATCAAGACAAAGGCGTTTTGTACATACAAATTAAACAAGACCTAAAAAACTCTATTAGTGAATACAAAAAAAATCCAGCGTCTTGGATGGAAAGTAGTTTTTCTGCAGAAAACATCTTTCAACAAGTTTATGACTTTGAATCTATAAAAGCGTCTAACGCTCTTTGTCGTAACCTCACTCAACTTTCAAAAAAAGACCTTAGAATATTTAAGGGTGAAATCGTAAAAACAAACTTACATCAAAATATTCCATGTTTAAGATCTATCGCAAAGAAAGTTGCATTAAGGTAAAGTTTCAGCTTTTATTCTAGCTATTTTTTCCTGGCAAGTAAGCTTGCAAAAGCTTGCTTGCCATTATTTGTTTCTTCGTAAATTAAAATCTCAAAATCTTTTTCAAATGCCTTTTTAAGCTCATTTTTTTTAACTAAAAAAGACTCTGGAAGACTCTTACCATCTGGGTTTTCTCGTTGTTCTAAAGTAAAGTTCTGAAAAACAACCATCCCACCTTTTTTTAGTCCTTTTTTAATTCTTGGAATTAAACTTCTTTGAAGAAAAATAAAATTCACAATGACATCATACTTATTTGAGGGGATTAAAAAATCTTTTAAGTCCTGGTTAATTGTATGAATCGTCACTTGGTTTTCTTTTGCTAATCTGCGTGCTTTTCTTAAAGCCACCTCTGAGATATCCACCCCATCTACACGAAACCCTTTTTTAGCTAAGTAAACCGCATTACGACCCTCTCCTGTGGCAATATCCAATGCATGCCCCACTGGCAATTGATTGACCACTCGTTTTAAAAACTCAGCAGGCTCCTTGCCATATAAATACATCGTCGTATTGTACAAAGCATTCCAACGCACACGGTCCTCTTCTGAGAAATCCTCACCTGTCACCATCTGATAAACGTTTTTTCCTTGAGGAGTGACCTCGTCCGCTAAGCTAAGTTGCGTAAAAAAAACAAAAAAACAGACCAAAACACACCAATTTGACACGCGTAATAATTGTCGATATACAAGGCTCATGTTTGGAATTTCAATAGAACACTTACTCATTTTAGTTGTCGTCCTGTTAATTTTTGGACCAAAAAGACTTCCTGAGTTAGGCAATACCATGGGAAAAACTCTCCGTAACTTCAAAGACTCTGTTGATGGAGTTAAAGAAGCACAATTTCAATCCTTAGACTCTACCCAAATTAAAGCAACAGATAAAGCAAAAGCAAAAAAATCTTCATCAAAACCCGCTTAACACTTGCCAAAGAGCCCAATAACAGGCAAATTTTTCTTACATGCTTGAAGATAAGAATTTTACTAAATACCTCAGTCAAATTGAGATTGATGCAGTTGTTCAATCATTAGCTCATAAAATTAACGATGACTACGAAGACAAACAGGTGGTTCTCATAGCAGTATTAAAAGGAGCCATTGTCTTTGTTGCAGATCTAGTTAGACGCTTAAAAGTTGACCATGAGGTCGATTTTGTACGTCTTTCCAGCTATGGCAAACGAAAAACTTCAAGCGGCACTGTCACTTTATTAAAAGACATTGATACTGACCTTAAAGGAAAGCACGTTTTAATTATTGAAGAAATCATTGATTCAGGAAGAACCCTTAAGTTCCTTTATAATCGATTAAAAGCAGCTGAGCCTGCCTCACTTGAGATTGTTACTCTTTTAGATAAAACGGCAAAACGTGTAGTGGAAGTTCCTGTTAAATACATTGGAAAACCAATCGATGATCAATTTTTAATTGGTTATGGATTAGACTTAGAAGAGCGTTGTCGTAATTTACCTGATGTATACTGCTTAAAGTATCCGAATTAAAACATGCCTGCTGCTCGAACCAAAGTAAGCTCTTCTAACATTGCATAAACATCTTGTTGAAACCGGCTAGATTGACTCCACTGTCTAGAGAACTCATATTTTGGGTGAGACAACGCAAATACTAATGCTGATTGAAAGGCTTTTTCATAAAGACTTTCTTCACTTAAATGCGCTAAAAAATACTTAGTTGAAAACTCACTGTATTCATCTACTTGTTTGAAACATCTTTGAGTCGAATCAAAATGGTTCACATTAAACCAACATATTTTTGGTTGAGAACCTTTTGAATTCGGCTGATTATCACCTTCTCTGTAACTTTCTCCATAGCTAGGAGGTAAAATCACACCAATGGTGCCTTTGATTCCCTCTTCGCCTTCAGCTGTAATTACTCGAGAGTAATCTCCATTAAAGTCTGTTTGAAACGTAAAATCACGCGCACTTGCTTCAAAAGCGCCCAATTGAAAAAACAATATTGTTAAAATAACTACCCATCGAACCATAAAATTTTTACTCCACATCAAGGAAAGAGACCTTTTTAACCAATAATGACACTTATTGTCAACAAAAAAGGTCAGTTGATAACGGGCTTTTCATAAGGCTACCTAAGACCTCATTTGCATTCATCTTTCCTCGGATAAGTTCATAAACACCTGTAGTTATAGGCATTTCAATATTTCTTCTAAGCGCAAAATCATGAACAATTTGAGTGGTTCTCACCCCTTCTGCTGTACTGCCTAATTCTTGAATAATATCATCAATCTTTTTGCCTTCAGCTAACTGTTTTCCCACTCTAAAGTTCCGACTTAAAGGACTACTACAAGTGGCCAATAAATCCCCCATTCCTGCTAATCCCAAAAATGTCTCCTGACGGGCTCCCATTTCCACTCCAAAGCGCACCATCTCCACTAACCCACGCGATAAAAGCAATGACCTTGCATTCCAACCCAGCCCCAAAGCATCTAAACATCCTGCTGCTATTGCCAATACATTTTTTAAAGCTCCAGCCCACTCTACTCCAACAATATCTGTTCCTGGATAAACTCTAAATTTATCACTGGTAAACACCTGCTGGCCTGCTACCACCACTTCAGGAAAAAGCGATGCTACCACTGTTGCTGCTGGCTCTGCTTGAGCCATTTCTTTTGCTAGGTTTGGACCACTTAAAACACCAATGCGCTTTACCGGAAGCTCTTCTTCTAAAACTTGTGAAACACGCTTCAAACTTTCAATTTCAACTCCCTTAGAGACATGAATCACAATCTCATCTCCAGTTAAAAATGGCGCCATTTTTTTTGCCATAAATCGCGTCACCGAAGAAGGTAAAGCCCAAACAATAAGGTTAACTTGATTTTCAAAAACTCTTTCAATATCACTTAATGCTTTGACGTTTTCTTTTAACACGAGCTCTGGAAAATAATCTCTATTCACACGAGTTGAATTTATGTTTCTTGCACGGGTTTCAGAACGTACCCATAAAAAAACCTCAGAAACATTCTGAGATACTTGATGAGTTAAAACCGTACCCCAGCTTCCACCACCAATCACTGCTACTTTTGAATTAAGCCAAAAATCCTTTTTGATCATACTCTCCAGGTTCTTTCGTTCGTGCGCCAAGGTCTCCCAATAATGAAAGCCCATAACCGGTTAATCGATTTCGATAGTAATAAAGTAAATTCATATCCTCAGTCCAAATCGCTCGCTTGCCTTTTTTTACTACATCTAAGTCATGTAAATGCCCTAAGTGACCTATGCCATTTTCTACCCACTTTTCTAACGGCATTGTCAAAAGCTCTTCAGACAAATGTAGCTCCATACGCTCATGTTTTTGTTTTAAGCGCAGATGAAACTCTTCAGCTACTTGGTAGAAAACATCGATTGGAATCGAACGCTGAGAACGTGAAAGCCTTAAAAAGCGATATAGATCTAACTCGGGATATTTTTTTCTTAAAGCCATGAAAAGTGAAAATGCCACTAAGTGAGATGTTAAAACAGTATTCTCTTTATAAAAACGATCGACCAAGCGGGTTCCTAGATGCCTTGTATACTCAGCATCTCTTTTTTCATCAAAACCCAACTCTCCACAGCTAGTTAACCATCTTTTAGGGTCTATGCTCGTGCCATTGGGACCAATAGATTGGCCTTCCTCATCCACAAAGTTACCAAAAATATCAAGTGGTTTACCCACTCTCACTGTCACTTCACTTTTTTGAGAGAAAAGCTTCCAAAAAAACTTCAACGTACTCACCACAGGAAATGGATTTCCTTGGTCCACTGCCATAAAACGATGCTTACCAGATTTAGACAAAAGATCTTCAATCAATGATGCTGCTTCAAAAACAAAATGATAACTCATCACCATCGGGACAACATAAACATTTGGATTGGGCTTACCAGCTAACATATTTTGAATCTGCGCCTTCATCCCCGTACCTAAAAGCCCAAGTTTTAAGTGACTTTCAATTGCGCCACTTCGTGAACGCCCACCACCAGGAAAAAAGATTGAATGAACTCCCTCAGCCAATAAAGAAGTACTATAGTTTTTTAAGGTCGCCTTATAAAGCGCATTGGTCTTTTCCCTATCCACTGTATAAGCACCTAAGTTACCCATAAAAAAATTTAAGATTGGATTGGTAAAAAGATTTAAGCCAGCTCCATACGCAAATGGCGGAAGTGACATTAAATAAATCAAATATCCAATTAAAACACTATCAATATTACTTTGATGGGTGGGAACTAATAAAATAGTACCTTTTTTAGATAACCTTTGTAACCACTCTACCTCACCTTGAATCTTCAAACACGACGCCAATGAAGCTGTCATTCCCCAAGGTTTAAAATGCTTCAAACTTGCTGCATTTAATAACCAGTTAAACCCCCACGGAACCGCACGGGTTGCAAAATCATATACTTTTGGGCTAAAGCGACTAATAATCTCTTCACTGTAATGACTTACTACCTGCTCTAATAAAACATTACGATCTACCTCAGTTGGTTTTTTTAGCAACCCCGACTGAACACTTCCCCAAAGTTTTTTATCTTTTTTTGTTCGAGAAAAAGTAAAAATATTTGAAGGCGAGAGCTTTGAGTTTTTACGAATTCTAATTTTCTCAAAATACAAAGCCTCTCCTAAAAGAAGCTCGATTTCAGATTGAGAAAACTCTTGGATTGTTTTTTGATTTACATCTGTAAGAATATCACTTCGAATTTTATTTAAATCAAACAACCGTCCCGGTACAACCGGAACCCTCTCAAATCTAACTGCTGGATGACTTTTTCCAATGCTCATTGATTTACCATTACTAATAATTGACCGCTTATAAAAGATATCTCACATTGTTTTGCGTTCGTCACTTCATTACTGAGGCCTGTTGAACCCATCTGTAATGTTTCTTGGTTTAATGGATACTTCATCCCCTTAAGCCTTACCCCAGCCACTTTTGAAGAAAGTGGAAAAACTGAGATAATCTGTCCTTTTTTAACATTTGTTAACTGAAGCTTATTTACACTTTGAGACGATAAAGCAAAAACTTTCAACTCAGGAGATAAAAGCAAACATAAAGTCGATTTTAATTTTTGTTTTTGAATAAACCGATGCAACTCTTGAATCACTGCCTGGTGATGATCCAACCTTCCCCCTAAAAAACCAACTGCAATCACTTCACTCCAGTTATTACTAACAGCAAGCACATGTTTTAATGACAATGCAAAATCACTTTGATCTTTTTGAGGTAAATACGTATCTACATTTGAAATGTGAGCTAAAAATAAATCCACGTTTTTTAACTTTTGAGACAATCCATCCCAATCGCCCACTGCTCCATCTAGCTTAAGCCCTAAAGCTTTTGCCTGATACACACCCAGGTCTACACCCACAAGGTAATCTTTACTTGTAAGCTTTAAAGATTTTACTAATTCAATCCATTTTTTACTTTTTGGATCAATCAAAGGTCCAAATAAAATGGCTCTTTTTTTTGTCATAAGACTTTAGCTCATTTGACCCAATGAAGACTCTAACTCAGAAAGCTTTATTTTAAGTTCCTTTTGTCTTCCTTTTTCTTTTGTCACCAGTGCCTCAGGCGCTCTTTTCACAAAAGAAGGATTTGATAACTTTTTCTCTACATGCTGTAAGTCAGCATTAATTTTTTCAATAGCCTTAGTCAGTCTTTTCTTTTCTTCTTCTAAATCCACTAAGCCTTCTAACTGAACCATCAACTCAAGCTCCATGCTTGCAAGAGGAATCACCGCCTGAAACGAACCATTTTCACTAGAAGCTTTCTTTTGAGTCTCTATTAAATCACTTAAATTAGATAACTTACAAATCTCACTTTTATAAGTCTCTAAAAACAACTGTGTCTCTTGATTTTTCGTTTGAAAATAAGCAGGAAACTGCACTTTAGTAGCAATTTGGTTTTCACCTCTAAAGTTTCGAATCCCCTGTACAATTAACTTTAAGCGATCTACATCTTTTTCAGCTGCATCATCCATTAAGTTCTCATTAAAAACAGGAAACGATTGAAACATAATTGTTTCTACTGGAGCTTGCTTCGCCTTTTCTCTTGCTAAAGTGTTTACTGCTTTTTTCCACGGCAACGATTGCCATAGCTTTTCAGTCACAAACGGCATCATTGGGTGCAATAACTTTAACAAAGACTCTAAAGTATAATGCAATACAATAAGAGTTTCTTCTCTTTTTGCGCCCTTTTCTCGTAAAGACAATTTTGAAAACTCTAAATACCAATCACAAAACTCATGCCACGCAAAATCATAAATACCTTGAGCAGCTACATTTAAATGAAAATCCTTAAACGATTGATCAACTTGTTGATTTAACTTTTGTAAGCGCGATAAAACCCACTTATTCACTGGGTGAAGTGATTTATAATTTGAAGTAATCCATTTTTCAGCGCCACCTTTAGGCTCATTAACACTACCACCATTTTGCTCTTCTAACTGGAGATGTAAAAACTTTGTTGCATTCCAAAGCTTATTACAAAACGCTCGATAACCAGAAACCCGATCTAACGATAATTTCACATCTCTTCCTTGGCCTGACATCACAGCAAAAGTAAACCGAAGCGCATCTGCTCCATGTTGATCCATCACTTCAAGCGGATCAATCACATTACCTTTTGACTTAGACATTTTATTGCCTTTTTCATCACGAACCATGGCATGTAAATAAACCTTACGAAACGGAACATCGTCCATAAAGTGAATGCCCATCATAATCATTCGAGCAACCCAAAAGAAAATAATATCAAAACCCGTTTCTAAAATAGCTGTTGGGTAAAAAGTCTTTAATGCTTTTGTGTTTTCTGGCCAACCTAAAGTTGAAAACGGCCAAAGCGCAGAACTAAACCACGTATCTAAAACATCTTCATCTTGTTGCATTTGATCTGCAGGCGCCTGACAGTTTGAACACTGTTTTGGATCTTTTACTGACACTTCTATATGCTGACAACGACCACAATACCAAGCAGGAATCCGATGTCCCCACCATAATTGACGTGAAATGCACCAATCCCGAATATTATACATCCAGTTAAAATATGTTTTTTCCCAAGTCTTAGGAACAAACTCTATTTTTCCTGTTTCAACTGCTTCTATAGCTGGTTTTGCAAGTGGATCAATTTTTACAAACCATTGTTTAGAAATAAGTGGCTCTGCAACCACTCCTGTTCTCTCACTTAGCCCCACCATATGAACATGGTCTTCTACTTTTTCAAGTAAATCCTGTTCTCTTAAATCAATAACAATATTCTCACGAGCTTTTTTTACTGTCTGCCCAACATAAGGGCCTCCAGCTGAGCCAATTAAACCATCTTTTTGAATCACTGAAACAAATGGAAGATCATGCTTTTTTCCTAATTCATAATCATTAAAATCATGAGCAGGTGTAATTTTAAGCGCCCCTGTTCCAAACTCTCTATCAACGTAATCATCTAAAATAACTGGAAGTACTTTTCCTAAAATCGGTAACCTTACTTTTTTCCCATGAAAATTTTTATATCTCTCATCTTCTGGGTGAACCGCTACCGCAGTATCCCCTAGCAATGTTTCAGGCCGTGTTGTTGCAATTACTAAAGATTGCTGCTTTCCTTGTGAATCTAAAATATCTTTACCTGCATCATCCACCAAAACATAGCGAATATGCCAAAGGTTGCCTTTTCTTTCAGTTGGAATCACCTCTAAATCAGAAAGCGCTGTCTGACTTTGAGTGCACCAATTAATAATACGCTCACCTTTATAAATTAAACCCTCATTATACAAACGAACAAAAACTTCTCTAACCGCCTTTGAACACCCTTCATCTAAAGTAAATCTCTCTTTTGACCAATCAAGCGCAGAACCCAAACGCTTCATCTGAGAAACAATGCGACCATGATGATCATCTTTCCATTTCCACGTGCGCTCTAAAAACTTTCCTCGACCTAAATCATGACGCGTCAAAGACTTACCGCTCTCGTTTTTTCCTTCATCAGCAATTGCTTTTTCTACTTGCGCTTGAGTGGCAATTCCTGCGTGATCTGTTCCCGGAAGCCAAAGCGCATTGTCTCCTGACATTTTACGCCATCTTATTAGTGTATCTTGAATCGTATTAGTAAGTGCGTGGCCCATATGAAGCACACCTGTGACATTAGGCGGAGGCAAAACAATACAAAAAGATTCTTGATCTTTTTGGTTCTCATCGGCCCCTTCAAAGCACCCTTGTTGCTCCCAAAAAGAATATAAATCTGACTCAAACTCTTGTGGTTCAAAACTTTTTGCTAATAACTCATTACTTGACTTTAAATTCACAGTAAACCTCTGATTAAAAACCTAATAAGAGTTTTTAACCTTTTTTAAGGCATCTTGCAAACTTAGATCTTAAGATTATATGGGAAAAGAAACCAAGTGCTTAAGTTACTTTATCAAGCTACCTGCATTTTTGAAAAATATATGTATTTTCATGGCCTCGATCAAACAACCTATAGCCTGAATTTAATAAGGTTCTCCACTTTAATGAATAATTAATAGGTAATGTAGTTACAAATACTGGAATTTCTTTTTCTTGATGTTTCAAAAACACATACTCACACACTCTTCCCCCTGCACCATATCGAGCCTGTGAAAAATGATTTATAAAAAAAGAAGTGGGAATTAAAATTAAACAAAAAATAAAAACCTGAAAAAAATAACTTTTATTTATTTTCACTTTCAACCCCTTACCTCATAAAAACCTATGCAATTTTTTTTGAGTCCATAGAGATTACATTTGATCCTTGGTACTTGCTAGTATTTTTTTGTGTTTTATTTTTTCCTTGCTTAGCAAACCGATAACCAACACCATGTACAGATTGAACAGAATAAGCAGTATCTTTTAATTTTTTTCTTAAATTACTAATATGCGTATCAATCGTTCGATCTAAAATATGCACTCCATTTCCCCAAATCACATCAATCAATTGATTTCGTGAAAACACATGATCTTCATGTTTTACAAAGTGGTAAAGTAATTTAAACTCAAGCGGAGTTAAATCAATACTCATCTCTTTATTACTTTGTTTCCATGTTACCTTTTGTAAAGAAGCATTTAATGTCATGTCATCTTTAGTTAAAATATTTTCTTTTTCTTTTCTTTTTTGAGTTTTATTTAATCTTGCTTGAACTCTTGCTTTTAACTCAATTGGATCAAAAGGTTTTACAATATAATCATCAGCGCCTAATGAAAACCCAAGTACTTTTTCTGAAATATCAGATTTAGCCGTTAAAAACACTAAAGACATATTTTCGTTATCTTTACCAAACGAACCATTTTGAATATTAGCAGAAAGCTTAAATCCATCACCATCGGGCAACATAATATCCATTAATATAAGGTCACACTTATTTTTAGAGTTTTGTAAAAATGTAGTCGCTTCTGACACAGAAGAAACCACTGCTACAGTATAATCTGACCCCAAAGCCCTTAGAACTAGTGTTTGAATCTCAGCCGAGTCTTCAACTAATAAAATATTGTACATACGTGCTCCTAACCATAAATATTCAAGTATTCTTGATATTTTCTTAATCGGCAGGCAAATACAATACTTTAGTGTTTTAATATAGTTAATTTAAGACCGTTATATTTCAAGTGCTTGAAGCTTACTTTTAAATAATCATTAATCATTGCAGTGACATTTTTCTAACTGTTTTTATCATTAAAACAAAAATACAGAAAAAATTGAATTTAAACTAACAGTTTTATGACTAACTCAAACTCTAACAACGTCAAAACCACTACTGTTACACAAATGACTCACTCACTCTTAACCATATAAATAAACTCTTTTATTTAAATATTATTATTATATTCCGATAGGTTAGTGGGGAGGCTAAAAGGCCAGACAAAAGTATGCATGAAAGGGGCTTGTTTTTTTTTAGTTATTTTTAAATTATGAGTGGTACGTATAGCATTAAATCATTATTTTTATTTATCAGTTGTCTACTGATTTTTGGAGCTTGCACTTCTACAAGCTCTAAAACTTTTCATAATGCTTTTAATAAAAAATTAAATAACCACCTAAAAAGTTTTAATCAAAACTGCTCTAACTTTGGCCCTAAATATATAAAACCAAAATTTGTCGATGATGAAATAATAAAAGTAATAAACAGTGACAGCAAATTATATAACTTTGATTTTATAGGTTACGACATAAAAGATGCACTCTTAGAGTTATCACAAGAATCTGGAATAGCAATTTCCTCATCCGATGATGTAGACATGTCTATAAACATAAGTATAGTAGATAAAACCTTTATAGAGGCTTTAAATTTAATTATCACCTCAGGACCTTTTGACTATAAAGTTTTAAATGATAAACTTGTTTTTGTAAGTACAGTTGATCAAAGTACTGTCAACTGGTGGAAATTGAGCCACAATATAAAATATAAAGCTCAAAACTTACTGCCCTCAGAAATACAAAAAGCATTAAGTGATAGATTTAATCAGTTCTTAACCTTTGATGATCATAATAGAATTATTTCAGTTGAAGCGAGTCGAGGTATAGCAAGCAGCATTATTCACTACATACAAACCGTTGACACTAAACAAAAACAAGTCCTATTAAACATTACTGTAAGTGAACTAACAGACGAAGCAAGAGAAGAACTTGGTAGAAAGTCAGGATTTACATCTGAAGGGCTAGAAAACACCTTAAGTAGTACTCAATCTCTGACCTCAGGGGGTATACAAGCATTCATAAGTCAACTTGAGGCTCTTGAAAAAGAAGGAAAAGCCCAAATAAACGCCAAACCAAGCTTAATGGTATACTCAGGACAGGTCGCAAACTATACAGCAAGCAACACTAGAAC
>Ga0163108_10001908_pt1 | contig 15224 bp, 18 predicted proteins | sample Fk1155metaG_FD_109644 | JGI IMG/M metagenome (GOLD analysis project Ga0163108, IMG submission 109644) | Marine microbial communities from the Central Pacific Ocean - Fk160115 155m metaG | ecosystem: Environmental > Aquatic > Marine > Oceanic > Photic zone | place: The Central Pacific Ocean...
GAAGGATTGCTAATTTTATTAATGGAGAACTTTTCGGAAAACCTACAAATGTATCTTGGTCAGTTATTTTTCCTGAGATAGACAATATACCAAGACACCCATCTCAAATATACGAAGCTTTTTTTGAAGGCATTTTGCTTTTTTTAATATTAATTCCATTTATTTATAATAAAAAAATAAAAACTGGCTACTGCTCAGGTCTTTTTTTAATTTTTTATGGTTTTTTCAGAATGTTAACAGAACAATTTAGAGAACCAGATTTACAAATTGGCTATTTGTTTAATTTTTTTAGTTTAGGAAGCATTCTAAGTTTTGTTATGGTAATAGCTGGTGTTGTAATTTTACTAAAAATTAAAAAGAATGAACGAACTACTGAATAAAGAGCCAGTAAAAAGAGTTGAGAAGCTTATAAAAAAATTTGATTCTGAGTTAAAAGTTTTATTTCTAGATAGCACTGCAAGAACAGCAAAAGATGCCGCCGAATCATTAGAGTGCGAGCTTGGTGCCATTGTTAAAAGTTTAGTTTTCAGAGCAAATAATGATTTTCTAATTTGTTTGGTTGCCGGAGATAAAAAATGCTCATTAAATAAATTAAAGAAAATCTTAGAGAAAAAAGATGTTGCCATGGCAAATGCCCAAGAGGTTAAAATAAATACCGGCTTTTCAATTGGGGGTGTTGCTCCTATTGCTCATTTAAAAAATCTGAATATTTTAATTGATAAATCTTTAAATCGATTTAAGTATGTTTATGGTGCCGCTGGCCACCCTAACTGCGTTTTTAGAATTACTTACAATAATTTAGTTAAACTAACAAACGGTCTAGAAAAGGAAATAATTGAGTGAAGAGTGCTAAAATTTTCCCAATCGATAAATTTATAGAAAACGCCCTCTATAATAATCGGCATGGATATTATTCCAATAAAAACCCCTTTGGTAAATCTGGTGATTTTATAACATCTCCAGGAATATCTTCCTTGTTTAGTGAAATGATTGCAATATGGATAATATCTTTCTGGGAAAATTTAGGAAAACCTAAAAGATTTAACATTGTTGAGCTAGGACCTGGTGATGGAGAACTTTGTAAAGTCTTGTTAAAAACATTTAAAAAATTTCCTGACTTTTATAAATCCACAAATGTGCTCTTATATGAAAGAAGTGAATTTTTAAAAAATATACAAAAAAATAAGATTAAGGAAGAAAATGTAAGCTGGCTAAATAACCTTGGTAAAATAAAAAATGGCCCAACTCTTTTTTTTGGAAACGAATTCTTTGACGCAATACCTGTAAAACAATTTGAAAAAAAAAATAAAAAAATCTATGAAAAATATCTACAATTAAATAAAAACTCTTCTTTAAAAATAATCTTAAAAAAAGCATCTTCTAAAAATATTCGTGAATTAAAAAAATTTAAACTTTTAAAAAAAAATGGAATCGTAGAATATCCAAAATTAGGTTTTAAAAAGCTAGAAATGATAGTAAAAAAGATTAAAAAATTTAACGGAGGTCTGCTATTAATTGACTATGGATCTTTAAAAAATCAAAATATAAGCACTTTGCAATCGGTGAGATTGCATAAAAAAAATAGAATTTTTGATAACATTGGTAGTTCTGATATAACATCGCTAGTAAATTTTGGGCTCTTAAAAGATTACCTGGCTGAAAATAAATTAACTCTAAATAAAGTTGTTTCGCAAAGTTTCTTTTTGAAAAGAATTGGTATTTTAGATAGAGCAGAAATTTTAAGTCATAAAATGACATTCAGGGATAAGTCTAACTTATATTTAAGACTACAGAGGCTTTTAAGCTCCAAATATATGGGCGATTTATTCAAAGTTATCTTTGCTTACAAAAGCAAAAAGAAATTTTTACTAGGATTTAAATAATGTTTTATTCAAATAAATTAAGCCAATTCAATAATATAAAACATTGCTTCTTTTCAAGAAAGAATGGTTTTTCTAAAGGAATCTATGGAAGTCTAAACTGTGGCCTTGGTTCAGGTGACAAAAAAGAAAATGTTAAAAAAAATTTAGATTTAGTGTCAAAAAAAATGGGTATAAAAAAAGAAAACCTAGTGCTGATGCATCAAACTCATAGTAATAAAGTAATTGTTATCGATAAAGAAAATCAGAAAAATAAAAAAATAATTGCTGATGCATTAGTTACAAAATTGCAAGGTTTAGCAATAGGTGTGCTGACTGCCGATTGTGTTCCAATAATTTTATATGATGAGATCAATAAAATAATTGGATGTGTTCATGCTGGATGGAAAGGCTCAATTTCTGGCATTATTGAAAATACTTTAAATAAGTTTCAAGAAATAAATAAAAACAATAAGATTAGTGCGGTTATTGGTCCTTGTATTGGAAATGAAAGCTATGAAGTAAGTTTAAAATTTTATGATAATTTCTTAAAGGATTCAAAAATAAATGAAAAATTTTTTTCAAAGAAAAGTAATGAAAAATTTCTATTTAATCTTAGAGAATACGTAAAAGACAAACTGTCAAGTTGTGGGGTGCACAATATTGACAATATTGATTCCGATACTTTCAAGGATTCAGATAATTTCTTCAGTTATAGAAGGTCTCAAAAATTGAGAGAAGCAGACTATGGTAGGTGTATCTCAACAATATGCCTTGTTAAAAATTAATTTGTTTGAAAACTTAAATAAATAATTGTATAAGTGATTATATTTTCATGAAAATTTTATCTGGAACTAGCAATCTCAAGCTTAGTAAGGATATCTGCAAACAGCTAAAACTAAAACTAGTCAACACAAACATTAAAAGGTTTGCCGATGGAGAGATTTATGTCGAAATTAATGAAAATATTAGAGGTAATAGTGTTTTTGTAATTCAATCCACGTCAAATCCCGCAAACGATAATTTGATGGAGTTACTATTGGTGGTTGATGCCTTAAGAAGGTCTTCGGCAAAAAATATTACGGCGGTTATTCCTTACTTTGGTTATGCAAGACAGGATAGAAAAGTTGCACCAAGAACATCTATATCTGCCAAAGTTGTTGCAAACTTAATTACTAATGCAGGTGCAAGTAGAGTTGTAACAGTTGATTTGCATGCAGGCCAAATCCAAGGGTTTTTTGATATGCCAGTTGACAACTTATTTACTACTCCACTGTTTGCAAAATATATTAAAAGAAGATTTAAAAACAAAAATTTGATCTGTGTTTCACCTGATGTTGGTGGAGTCCAAAGAACCAGAGGATTAGCGACAAGAATAAAAGCTGATTTAGCAATTATAGATAAAAGAAGGCCTAAACCAGGACAATCCAAAGTAATGAACATAATTGGAAACGTTGAAGGAAAAACGTGTATAATAGTTGATGACATTATAGATAGCGGAGGAACTATTGTTAATGCAGCTGAGGCTCTGAAAAAAAATGGAGCTACTGAAGTTTATGTTTTTATTACACATGCGGTCCTTAGCAAAGATGCGGCTGACAAAATTAAAAAGTCCAAAGTAAAAAAATTGATTATTACAGACACAATAGACAATTCACAAAAAATAAAAAATAATAGTAAAATTGAAGTATTGTCAATTTCGCCTCTTATGGCTGAAGCTATTAAAAGAATCTCAAATTCAACGTCCGTTTCAGATTTGTTCAATTAATGCTTGTTTTATTGCAAAAGTTAAGTTAAATAGCTCATCCAAATAATAACATGAATAATTTAAAAGCTATAAAAAGAGAAAGTGTCTCGGCTGGGAAAATTAATAAACTGAGAGAAAAAGGTTTTATTCCAGCTATTTTATATGGCGGTAAAGACCCAAATGCAAAAATTTCAGTTGAAAAAAAGGCAGTAAAAAATATTTTAAACTCTGAATCATTTCTATCTACAATCATTGAATTAGACATAGATGGAAAAAAACAAAAAGTTTTACCAAGAGAAATTGCATACCATGTAGTTTCTGATGAACCAATACATATAGATTTTATGAGAATGGTTCCTGGATCAAAAATCATTATAGAAATACCGGTCCAGTTCAAAAATCATTCTGAATCGCCGGGACTAAAAAGAGGAGGCGTTCTCAATATAGTAAGAAGAAAAGTTGAGTTGAGATGTCCTTCGGATAAAATCCCTGATGATATAGTAATCGATTTAACTGGTTCAGACATTGGTACAAGTATTAAAATATCTTCTGTCAAGCTACCAGAAGATGTAAAACCTACGATTGCTGATAGAGATTTCGTAATTGCAACAGTGGCAGCACCAACCGTTGTTAAAGAGCCTGAGAAACCTGCGGAAGAAACTGCTACCGAAGAAGGAGCTGAAGGTGAAGCAGCTCCAGCAACAGGTGAAGGCGGTGAAGCAGCTGCGGCACCAGGCAAAGAAGGTGAAGCTGCAAAAAAAGATGATAAAGGAAAAGAGCAAGCTGGAGATAAAAAACAAGGCGGAGACAAAAAAGCATCACCAGAAAAGAAACCCGCTGAAAAAAAATAATTTAATATGCTTTTACTAGTAGGATTAGGAAATCCAGGATCTAACAGTTCTAATAATCGTCATAATATTGGATTCAAAATTATAGACGCAATTAACCAACATTTTAAGCTTTCAAAACAAAAACCTAAATTTAAAGGCCTTCTGACAACTGGCAATATAAAAGAACAAAAAGTTTATGCTATCAAACCACTGACATTTATGAACAACTCTGGAACTGCAATTAAAGAACTGATCGATTATTTTAAGATTAATTCAAAAGATGTGATTGTTTTTCATGACGATATGGATATTGACTTTGGAAAAGTCAAAGCAAAATTTGGGGGAAGCAGCGCTGGACATAACGGCATTGAATCTATTGATAAATTTATAGGCAAAGACTATTCTAGAGTTCGAATAGGCATTGGACATCCTCAAAAAAAAAAGAAAGTAAACAATCATGTTCTCGAAGACTTTAAAGATGACGAAGAGAAAAAAATAAAAGAAATCACAGACAATATCGTTAAATCAATACCAACATTAATTGAAAAAAAAATAGATTTGTTCTCAAGCAAGGTTAATCAAAATCTTAATGGGATTTAAGTGTGGAATTGTTGGTTTGCCAAATGTAGGTAAGTCAACATTGTTTAATGCTTTAACTGCTTCAAAAAATGCTGAAGCTGCTAATTTTCCATTTTGTACTATTGACCCAAATATTGGCCTGGTGGACGTTCCAGATAAAAGACTAGATAAACTTTCAGATCTTTCTAGCTCAAAAAAAAAGATATATGCCAATATTACTTTTGTAGATATTGCCGGTTTGGTTAAAGGGGCATCAAAAGGAGAGGGTCTTGGGAATAAATTCTTATCACATATTAGGGAAGTCGATGCTATTGTCCATTTAGTTAGGTGTTTTGATTCAGAAAAAATACAACATGTAAATTCACAGATAAATCCTCTGAATGATCTGGAAACAATAAATACTGAAATACTACTTGCAGATATTGATATTATTCAAAAAAAACTTGAAAAAGGAAAAAGGAAATTATTAGATTCTAAAGAAATTTTAACTTTAGAAAAAAAATTAAAATCCTTAAATTCTGAAAAAAATGAAATTTTTGAAGAGTCTGAAAATAAATTCTTATTACAATTAGGTTTGCTAAGTATGAAGCCTAAAATCATTGTATGTAATGTAGATGAAAAAAACCTCTCTATTGGCAATAAATATACAGAAAGTGTTAAAAAAAAATATAGCAATGAAAGAATTGTTATTATTTGTGCAGATATTGAAGACCAAATAATGGACTTGGATAACAAAGAAAGGGAGTCTTTTATGAAGGAAATTGGACTAGATAGAACTGGTTTAAATAAATTAATTAGAGAAGGATACGGTCTTTTGAATTTAAATACTTTTTTTACGTCAGGCCCTGAAGAAAGTAGAGCTTGGACAGTAAAAAAAGATACTCTGGCTCCCAAAGCAGCTGGGGTAATTCATACAGATTTTGAGAAAAATTTTATAAGAGCAGAAACTGTAACTTCTGAAGACTTTATCAAATTTGGAAGCATGGAAAAATGTAAGGAAGTTGGAAAACTTAGAATTGAAGGAAAAGATTATCAGGTAAAAGATGGAGATGTATTATACTTCCGTGTCAATCCTTGACCATATTCTCTTCATGCTAAAATAAACTAAAAGAGTAAGTATAATTAAGAAGATAATTACCTTGAATCCCATTTTGTGTCTTGCCTCTAAATGAGGTTCAGCTGCCCAAGTTAAAAAAGCTGTAACATCTTTTGCCATTTGTTCTTCTGTAGCATTTGTGCCATCTGAATAAGTAACTATTCCTTCCATAAGAGGTTTTGCCATTTTAATTTTATTTCCATCCATATATTTATTATAATAAACTCCTTCATCTAATTTTAAATCTTGCGGTGGATCATCGTAGCCCATAAGAACAGAGTAAATGTAATTAGCGCCCCCTTTTCTTGACTTAACAAGAACTGACATGTCCGGAGGGTAAGCTCCTCCATTAGCTGCGGTTGCAGCTTCAACATTTGGATACATAGAGACAAACCTATCTGAAGGTCTTCCGGGTCTTGTAAACATTTCTCCCTGACTATCAGGGCCATCTGTAACTTCAAAACTTGAAGCTATATTCTTAACTTCTGTAATAGAAAATTCAGGGCCACCCTTTTCACCCAAATTTCTATAACTAAGTAATCTCATAGAATGACAAGAAGAACATACTTCTTTATAAACCTGATATCCCCGCTGAAGTGAAGAACGATCAAATTTTCCAGTGACTCCTTTAAAGCTCCAATCAACTTTTAACAATTCTTTATCAGACGCAAATGAATTGCCAGAATAAAATATAAATAAAGTAACTATCAAAATTTTTTTAAACATAAAAGCTATCCTTTTAAAACAGGTTCCGAGATGTTTGCGGGTACAGGGTCTGTTTTTTCTACAGAACTAAGCAAAGGTAAAATAACTAAGAAATGTAAAAAATAATATATAGTGCCAACTCTAGCTATTAACAGATACGTTCCTTCGGCAGGCATAGCACCCATGTAACCCAACACCAAAACGTCTATAATTAATATCCAAAAAAATTGTTTGTAGATCGGTCTAAAAATTGCAGATTTAACTTTGCTTCTATCAAGCCAAGGTAATGCTAATAAAATAAAAATAGAAGCAAACAATAAAATAACGCCTCCAAGTTTATCTGGAACTGATCTCAAGATTGCATAAAAAGGTAAGAGATACCATTCTGGAACAATATGAGTTGGTGTTACTATAGGATTTGCTTGAATATAATTATCTGGATGTCCTAAAATATTTGGTGAGAAAAAAATAAATCCTGAAAAAATAATTAAGAATATAAGCAGGGCAAAAAGATCTTTGATAGTTATATATGGGTGAAAAGGAACAGTGTCTTTTGAGGGCTTTTTAATCTCTATTCCAACAGGGTTATTGTTGCCCGGTACATGCAAAGCCCAAATATGCAAAATTACTAAACCTAAAATTATAAACGGAAATAAATAATGTAAACTGAAAAATCTAGTTAATGTAGGGTTGTCAACCGAATAGCCTCCCCATAGCCAAGTGGTAATGCTTTCGCCAATAAAGGGCACAGCGCTAAACAAATTTGTTATTACTGTAGCTCCCCAGAAACTCATTTGTCCCCAAGGCAAAACATATCCCATAAATGCTGTGGCCATCATTAATATGTAAATTAACATCCCTATTATCCAAATAACTTCTCTTGGAGATTTGTAAGAACCGTAAAACAAGGCTCTAAAAATATGAATATAAACTGCAAGAAAAAACATCGATGCACCGTTCGAGTGTATGTATCTTAAAAGCCAACCATAGTTAACGTCTCTCATTATATGTTCGATACTATCGAAAGCCATATCAACGTGAGCAACATAATGCATTCCAAGAACAACGCCTGTAACTATTTGAGCAACCAAGCAAAAAGTTAATATTCCTCCAAAAGTCCACCAGTAATTTAAATTTTTTGGAGTTGGATATTCTCTTAAATGTGCACTAAGAGACAATAGTGGTAGTCTATCATTAAACCATTTACCAAATTTTGACGAAGGAGTATATGTGTGGTCGCTCATTAATAGTTCATCCAATCTTAATAGTATTGTTGTCTACAAATTCATATTTTGGTATTTCCATATTGACAGGAGCTGGACCTTTTCTGATTCTGCCAGAAGTATCGTAGTGCGATCCATGGCAAGGACAGAACCATCCATTGTACTCGCCCTTATCCGATAAAGGAACACAGCCAAGATGCGTACAAACACCTAACATAACCAACCATTCAGATTTTTTTACTCTATCTTCATCTTTTTCTGGATGTTTTAATTCTTCCAAACTGACCGATTGTGCTTCGGAAATCTCTGCTTCAGTTCTTCTTTTAATAAAAACTGGTTTGCCTCTCCACAAAACTGTAATTGATTTTCCTGGTTCAATTTGACTTATGTCAACTTCAGTTGTTGCCAAGGCCTTTACTGATCTATCTGGATTCATCTGATCAACAAATGGCCATATGGTAGCACCTACGCCTACAGCTCCAATTGTATAGCTTGCTGTAAACAAGAAATCTCTTCTATTGGTTTTTTTTTCTCCCTTATCCATATAAGATATTTACAATGTTAATGATTAAATAAAACTAAATTCTTATATTTGATAGGGTCAGAATGACACACAAATTAGATTATAATGATCAATATAGCTCTTTATAAACCGGATATACCCCAAAATACAGGGGCAATTGTTAGATTGGCTGCATGTTTAAATCTTAAAATACATATTATTGAACCATGCGGATTCAACCTAGATGACCCTAGGTTTAAAAGAGTTGCAATGGATTATGCCAAGATAAGTAAAATTATAAGATATAGGAATTTTAAGAATTTTTTAAAAAAAAACTCTAATTCAAGAATTATATTAATGACCACAAAAGCAAAAAAACCTTACCATCTTTTTAAATTTAAAAAAAAAGATATTCTGCTTTTTGGGAGAGAAAGTTCTGGCGTGCCTGATGACATACATCAAAAAATTAAGAACAAATTAAAGATTAAATTAAACAAAAATGCAAGATCTCTCAATATAGCCATTGCGGTAGCGATTGCGTCTTCTGAAGCTTTAAGGCAAAATTATTATCTATAAAAAATGAAAATTAGAGAAAAACAAAAGTTAGCAAAAGAATGGTTCATCAAATTGCAGAATATTATTTGTAGCACTATTGAGCAGTTAGAAAAAGATTGCGGATCCAACGCAAAATTTAAAAAAAATAAATGGAAACACGGTGAATTTAGAACAATAAAAGGTAAATTAATTCAAAAAGGAGGTGTTGCGTTTTCAAATGTAGTAGGCAAATTTCCTAAAAAATTTTCTAAAAAAATTCCAGGAACAAAGAATGACTCACGCTTTTGGTCTTCTGGTATTTCGGTAATATTTCATCCAAAAAATCCTAAGATTCCAGCAATTCATTTTAATACCAGGTTTATCTGTACCAAAAAAAATTGGTTTGGAGGAGGCATAGATTTGACTCCCTGTCTGGTTGACAACGAAGAAAAAAATTATTTTCACAATAAATTAAAAAAAACTTGTGATATTCATAACAAAAAATATTATGACGAATACAAAAAATGGTGTGATAAATATTTTTATTTACCGCACAGAAGTGAACCTCGTGGTATAGGGGGTATTTTCTTTGACTATAAAATGGATAATTGGCAAAAAGACTTCTTGTTTGTTAAACACATAGGTTCTGTTTTTGTTCAAATAGTTTATAAAATTATAAAAAAAAAGATGTTTTTAAAATGGACAAAAAAAGAAAAAGAGATTCAATCATTAAAAAGAGGTAGATATGTTGAGTTTAATTTATTGTATGATCGTGGTACAAAATTTGGTTTAAATAGTGGAGGCAATCCAGAGGCTATACTAATGTCCATGCCTCCTAGACCAAGATGGAAATAATTTGTTATGGAAAAAGAACCAATTACAGTCTTAGGGCTTAAAAAAATAAAAGATGAACTAGAAGAATTAAAAGCTGTCAAAAGACCAAAAATTGTTGCGGCAATTGCTGAAGCTAGATCTCATGGAGATCTTAAGGAAAATGCAGAATATCATGCAGCAAAAGAACAGCAGGCTCAGTTAGAAAGTCGGGTGATTGCAATTAATGATATTATTGCCAGAGCAAATGTTATTGATGTAACTAAGGTTGATAACCAAGGAAATGTTATATTCGGTTCTACAGTAACTGTTCAAAACTTAGAAACTAATGAGAAAACAAAATATAAAATTGTAGGTCAAGATGAAGCTGACGCTTCCAAAAACCTTATTTATTTCAAATCTCCAATTGGGAAAGCTCTTATAGGAAAAAATATTAAAGATATGATCTCTGTTAATACGCCTTCCGGAGAAAAAAATTTTGAAATACTAAATGTCCAATATATTTGATCTTTTTGCTTTATCAATAACAGCAAATACATCTTTATCTGAAAGATGATAATCACTCTTAACCCAGCGTTCTTCTAGTTCCTTCAAAGCTAAACCAATTTTCTTACCCTCCACAAGTCCTTTTTTCATCAAATACTTGCCGTTGTATGGAAATTTTGGAATTGATATTTTTTCTATATTAGTTTTCAGATTTTTTAACTCTTGATAGCTCCACTTCTTATTTTCAAAAAAAACAAACAATGCAAAATCTTTTATTCTCTTTTTTCCTAAAAAATAAATATTTTTTTTTAGATTTTTTTTAAAAAAATTTTTATCAGACTTATATTCTTTCAAATTTTTAGATAACGAATCAAGGTTCTCCTTAATTTGGTTAGATACTTTATATTTATGACAAAAATATTCATGATTGCTTGATTCATCAATCAATAATGTGGCTAGTATTGTATTTGTGTCTAAACTGATCAAATCACTATTGGGTATTAAATCTAGTTTGATAATGCGATTTAAATTTTTAAATTCTGGAAAAATTATAGAAAAAATACTCTTTAAATCTTCATTTTTTAAGATGTTTTTAAAATTACTTAGCTTTATAATTTTTAAAAGCTCTTTTAAAATTCGTTCCTTAGAGAGATTTTTTATTCCATTTAAATTTAGTTTAATTGCTTCGATAGTCGAGGATTCTAAAAAATTATGCTTATACTGCAGGGAAAATCTTATAAATCTTATTATTCTCAGATAATCTTCTTTTATCCTCTCACTAGGATCTCCTATAAATTTAACAATTTTATTTTCTAAATCTTTTACACCCAATTGAGGATCAAAAATATTACCTCTTCTATCCAAATAAATTGCATTAATTGTAAAATCTCTTCTTTCAGAATCTATCCTCCAATCATCCGTAAAAGAAATCTCTGCGTGTCTACCATCAGTTTTTACATCTTTTCTCAATGTTGTTACCTCAAACTTAGATTCATTAAGCAAAAGAGTAACCGAACCATGTTCGACGCCAGTATCAATTACTTCTATTTTAGTATTTTTAAATTTTTCTTTAATTTCTCTGGGACTGAAAATTGTTGCTATATCAATGTCATCTATTTCATCGCCTAAAATATGTTTTCTTACACATCCACCTACAAACATAGCCACTTTTTCTTCTTTTAACTTATCTTTCTCAAGAATATCAAACACTTCTGATATTTCTTTGGATTTGTAAAATGGAAAAAATATTTTTTTTATCTTTTGAATTAGATTATTATTTAAAGATATTTTGTTCATTTGTTTGGCTGGGGCACTAGGATTCGAACCTAGGATGGTGGTACCAAAAACCACTGCCTTACCGCTTGGCTATGCCCCAATGTTATCGGTTTGATATATCATAAAATTGAGTAATTAAATAGTTTTAGCAACTACATACCAATATTTTGGGAATTTCTTTTTAATTCTTTTAAGTCCTAATATTGCTAGCTTTTTACTTTTAAAAATTCCGAAACAAACTGATCCTGATCCTGTCATTCTAGAAAAATAACAACCTTGCTGAATTGATATAAAATTTAAAAGTCTCTTTAGTATAATAAATTCTGAAGTAACAATTTTTTGCAGATCGTTATATTCTCTTCTTATCAAATAAATAAATCTATCTTTTGATTCAATTTTTGAAAAATCAGTTTTACTAGGACAATTATATTCTTTAACCTTTGAATATATCTTTTTTGTTGAGCATTTTATGTTGGGATAAATGAGCACAAAATAAAAAGTAAAATTTTTTTTATATTTTTTATATTTTTTTAAACTTTTCTGAAAAAACTGTTTATAAAAAAACAATCTCAAGTCTGAACCAATTTTTTTTTCAAAAGGTCTTAAGTTTAAAGAGTCTATTTTATTCTTCGTAAAATATTTAATCAAAAAAGCAGCATTGCTGGTGCCGCCTCCTAAACCTGAGAATGCTGGTATTTTTTTATTTATAATTATTTTATATCTGTTCTCTTTTTTAATTAAACCACTTATCCTTAAAATACGAATAACATCAGATACAGAATTTTTTGATTTATCAACCAATTTTTTAAATTTACCTTTAAAAAAAATAACATCTTTTTTGCTATTAATTTTATTAACCTTAATAACGTCATATAAATTTAATAGCATAGTGTTTGACTGAATATCGTGCAATCCTACTTTAAGTTTCTTCAAAACTCTGAGTGATAAATTAATTTTACAAAAAGATTTTATCATTAAATATTTTCAATAAACTACTTTGTTTAAATATAAACCATGGGGCGGCGCAGGCGAAGCACACATTGATCTTTTTTTTGATAAAAAAACTTTCTCAAAATAATCAAAAGTCCATTTGCCGCTGCCTAAATATTCCAGTGCACCAACCATTGATCTCACTTGTTGCTGCAAAAAAGACTTGGAGACAAAAGTTAGAGCAATCTTATTTCTGTTCTTTCTAATGGTAATGCTTTTAATGGTTTTGATTGGCGATTTTGCTACACAAGATGAAGCTCTAAAAGTTGAAAAATCATGAGTACCTTTTAAAAGATTGGCACCTCTTTTCATTAATTGGATATTGATTTTTTTTCTAATATGCCATGCTTTATTCTTTTCTATTGCAAGCGACCCTGCTCTATTTACAATAAAATATTTATATATTCTTTTTTTTGCGCTATGTCTGGCATGAAAATTTTTTTTTCTTTTTTTTATATCTAAAATAGATATTGGATATTTTTTTAAAAAAAAATTCAAAGAATTTATTGTAGTATTTTTTTTCAATATTTCTTTGTTTAGTTTAAAATGAGCAGATTGTTCTGTGGCATGAACACCTGCATCGGTTCTCCCTGAACCTATAACAGAAATCTTCTTCTTAAAAAACTTTGATAAACTTCTTTCCAAAATTCCTTGGATTGAAATTCCATTCTTTTGAATTTGCCAACCAACAAAATTTGTTCCTAGGTATTCAACTTTAATCTGATATACAAACATTAAATAATATTTTCACCAATCTTAATTTGATTTCCCAATAAAAATTTTTCAAGTGATAGTTTGCTTTTACCTTCTTTTTGAATCTCAAGAATCTGGATTGAATTCTCCTTGCAAGCAATAGTCAATTCGTTATTAATTGTAAAACCAATTTTTCCTTTTGATTCTAAGATTTTAGCTTTCCAAACTTTATACCTTTCGCCTTTGTACTCAAACCAAGCTCCAGGATTAGGAGTTAGTCCATTAATTTTAGCCAAAATTTTCTTTGCACTTTCATTCCATTCAATCTTTCCTTCGTGTTTGTTGATTTTTTTTGCATAGCTGGCATTGCTATGCTTTTGTTCTTTAAATTTTATTTCTTTATTTTCTATCTGATCTATAGCAACAATTAAATTTTTTGCTCCTAACTTAGATAGAATTTCAGACAAAGTATTAGCATCCATATTCTGGTTCATATTAATCTTGGCTTGATGCATTATCGGCCCAGCATCCAACTCTTCATTTATTTTCATAATACTTATGCCTGTTTCTGTGTCTGAATTCATAATAGATCTTTGAATTGGTGCTGCTCCTCTCCATTTAGGAAGCAATGAAGCATGAATATTAATAAAACCATATTTTGATAAATTTAAAAATCTTTTTGGTATAATTTTTCCATAAGCTACGACAATCACAATATCTGGACCTAAATTTTTTATAAAATTATATTCCTGTTCTGAATCTAAAATTTCTGGAGTTCTTACTATAAGAGAATTTTTCCTAGCAAAATTTTCTACTGCAGAAGAATTAATTTTTTTACCTCTGTGTGCTCTTTTTGGAGACTGTGAATATACAGCAAGGACTTCATGCTTAGATTTTATTAAATGTTCTAAGGTTGGAACTGAGAACTCAGGAGTTCCCATAAAAATAATTCTTTTTGACATTAAATTATTGAAATTAAACTACAATTCTTTCTAATTCTTTTTTTTGCTTTGAAAGTTTCTTCGCAATTAGTGATTTTTTTAATTTTGAAAGATAGTCAATAAACAATATACCTTCTAGATGGTCTATTTCATGCTGGATGCAAGTGGCAAGAAGACCTTCAGCCTTTAGCTCTCTTTTGTTTCCATTATAATCCAAATATTTAACATGGCATTTGTTAGGCCTGTCTATCTCTGCAAATTGTCCAGGTACAGATAAACATCCTTCTTCATAGGTAGCTTCTTCTTTTGAACTCCAAACTATTTCTGGGTTTACAAAATATAGTGGATTCTTTTTCTCTTTTTCTTTTAATAAATCTATTACTATAACTCTCTTTGGAGTTCCAATTTGTATTGCAGCAAGACCAATCCCTTGTGCATTATACATGGTATCGAGCATATCATCCATTAACTGACGCATGTCATCATCAACTTTCTCTACAGTCTGAGATTTTTGCCTTAAAAAAGGATCTGGTTCTGTTAAAATTTTTTTTACGGTCATTTGAAAAATTATATTACAATTAGCTCCTTAAGGGTAGTGCTGCAGTTAAAACTTTGTTCCTAAATCTTTTTAGATCAGCTTGATTTAATATATGAACAATGAAATAGACAGTTTCTGGATCAAGTTCATACATTTCATCTTCCCCTATTATTTCAACAAATTTTAAGGCAAGTAATCCTGACTCTTTGTTTTTAGTTAATTTTAATAAATTCTGTGGAATGCTATATTTCTTTGATATCTCTTTATATTTTATGCCTTCGGGTATCAAGAATCCATCTTTTTTTAAAGATTCTATTAAAGCCAAATCTTTAGCAGAGAAAAAATATTTTTTATTCTTCTTAATCTTTTTATAAATATTATTTAAATTTTTTTGA
>Ga0163108_10001912_pt1 | contig 15202 bp, 14 predicted proteins | sample Fk1155metaG_FD_109644 | JGI IMG/M metagenome (GOLD analysis project Ga0163108, IMG submission 109644) | Marine microbial communities from the Central Pacific Ocean - Fk160115 155m metaG | ecosystem: Environmental > Aquatic > Marine > Oceanic > Photic zone | place: The Central Pacific Ocean...
GCTCTTGGAAATATGGGTGAAGATGATTGGCGTTGGCATATGTATGACACAGTTAAAGGATCAGATTGGCTTGGTGATCAAGATGCCATAGCCTTTATGTGTAAGCAGGCATCTACAGCAGTTTTAGAGCTAGAAAGATACGGTATCCCTTTTTCTAGGACAACAGATGGGAAGATATACCAAAGAGCCTTTGGGGGCATGACAACCCATTTTGGTGAAGGTATTGCTCAAAGGACTTGTGCTGCAGCTGATCGAACTGGTCATGCAATGTTGCATACCCTTTATCAACAATCAATCAAAAACCAAGCCAAGTTTTTTATTGAGTTCTTTGCTCTTGAATTAATTATGGATGAAGGGGAATGCAGGGGTGTTATTGCTCTAGAAATGGCTACTGGCGATTTACACGTGTTTAAAGCTCAAAAAGTCATTCTTGCTACTGGCGGTCATGGTAGAACCTATTTTGCTTGCACGGCCGCTCACACATGCACTGGAGACGGTTCCGGTATGGCATTAAGAGCAGGATTACCGCTTCAGGATATGGAATTTGTTCAGTTTCATCCCACCGGGATATATGGAGTAGGCTGTTTAATCACTGAAGGAGTAAGAGGTGAAGGTGGATTTCTAACTAATTCTGAGGGCGAGAGATTTATGGAAAGATACGCTCCTAATACCAAGGATTTAGCATCTAGAGATGTGGTCAGCCGATCCATAACGCTCGAAATCCTTGAAGGGAGAGGTGTCGGTGAGAATAAAGATAGAATGAATCTTAATTTACAACATCTGGATCCTCAGGTGATAGAAAAGAGGTTACCCGGTATCGCAGAGACGGCAAGAATATTTGCCAATGTTGATGTGACGAAGGAACCCATTCCTATCACTCCAACCGTTCACTACAATATGGGTGGAATACCAACAAATATCCACACTGAGGTAGTAACTAAGAATCAACAAGGCGAGATGAAAGTTGTTCAAGGATTAATGGCTGTCGGTGAAGGGGCTTCTGTGTCAGTGCATGGGGCTAACCGATTAGGATCTAATTCACTTCTTGATTTGGTTGTTTTTGGCAGAGAAGCTGCTGAGCAATGTGTAAAAATGATCGATAAAAATAACAATAAAAGACCTTTGCCTCAAAGTCAGATTGATAAAGCTATAGATAAATTTAATCGCATTAGATATGCAAATGGTTCATTAGCAACAGCTGAAATAAGGGTGGAGATGCAACAAATCATGCAACAGCATGCCTCAGTTTTTAGAACGGAGGAACTGCTTAGTAAAGGAGTGGAAAAATTGACTGCTTGTTTGGATTCATTTAAGGATGTGTCTGTTACAGACAGAGGACTAATATGGAATACAGATCTCATTGAAACATTGGAATTAGAAAATCTTCTTGGTCAAGCTATCATTACCATGGAATGTGCCTTGGTTAGACAAGAAAGCAGGGGTGCTCACGCACGTGATGATTACCCTGAGCGTGATGATGAGACATGGCTTAAACACAGCTTGGGCTGGCTAGATTCAAACAATCAAACTCGTATTGACTCTCAACCAGTTAAGCTTGATACAAAGACCGATGAAGTTGAATCAATTCCACTAAAGGCTAGGGTCTACTAGGAGGATCAGAAAATGGCAGAATTCATACTACCTAAAAACTCAAAAGTGACTAAAGGTAAAGTCTATGAAACAACTACAGACAGTCAAAATATTAGAACGTTTCATGTCTATCGTTACGACCCCTCTAGCGATTCAAACCCAAGGATAGACACTTATGAGATATCACTCGATCAATGTGGACCGATGGTTCTTGATGCTTTAATTAAAATTAAAGCTGATTACGATGCGTCTCTAACTTTTAGACGATCTTGTAGGGAAGGTATCTGCGGGTCTTGCTCACATAATATAAATGGTGTTAATACATTAGCTTGTACCCAGCCCATAAACGATATAAAAGGTGATATAAGCATTTATCCCCTTCCACATATGAATGTGGTTAAAGATCTGGTGGTTGATTTGACTGACTTTTATGCAGGCTATGCTTCAGTTGAACCTTGGTTAAAAACTAATTCAGAAGCACCTGAAGGAACTGAGCGCCTTCAAAGTAAGGAAGATCAAGAAAAAATTGATAAACCGTCTGCGTGTATTTTATGCGCATGTTGTTCAACAGCGTGTCCTAGTTATTGGTGGAATGGTGATAAATATCTTGGACCAGCAGCATTACTTGCTTCTTATAGGTGGCTTCAAGATAGCCGAGATGAATCCAAAAAGGAGCGATTAAAGGAGCTTAATGATTCTTCCAAACTTTATAAGTGTCATACCATAATGAACTGTTCACTTGCTTGCCCTAAGGAATTGAACCCAGGTCAAGCGATAGCTGAAATTAAGAAAATGATTGCGACTCAGGATTTGAATGACTGAGAATAATCTTGAATTGTCCCGAATTAAATGGCGATGCAGACGAGGAACAAAAGAGTTAGACTTTCTTCTTCTCGCTTACTTTGAACAACAATACACTGCAGCAGATCAAGAGGATAAAGCGGCATTTCTTCGTTTATTAGAATTACAGGACCCTTGTATTATTGATTATTTTGCACAACCTAAGACAATTAAAGATCAAAATATCCAAAAAATCATTGCAGATATTCTGGGTGATGTGGAGTCTTATCAAATCAAATGAAGAACATTAGAAACTTCTCAATTATAGCTCATATTGATCATGGGAAATCTACGCTTGCTGATCGATTAATTCAACTATGTGGTGGTTTGGATGAAAGAGAAATGACAGAGCAGGTACTCGATTCTATGGAACTGGAGCAAGAACGAGGCATTACAATAAAAGCACAAAGTGTCTGTTTAGATTATAAGGCTGTGAACGGAGAAGATTATGTTTTCAATTTGATAGATACTCCTGGCCACGTTGATTTTTCATATGAAGTTTCAAGATCCTTAGCTGCTTGCGAGGGCGCTTTATTGGTTGTTGATGCGTCTCAAGGGGTAGAGGCTCAATCCGTTGCAAATTGTTACAGTGCCATTGAACAGGGCCTAGAAATTATTCCGGTGATTAATAAAATTGATTTACCAGCTGCTGATCCCGATAAAGTTATTGAAGACATTCAAGATATTATAGGTATTGAAGTCAATGATCCTATTTTAATTAGTGCGAAAACTGGAGAGGGTGTTGGATATTTAATGGAAAGAATTGTTTCCACTATAACCCCACCCAAGAGTAATAAGCATGATAATTTACAAGCTTTGATTATAGATTCCTGGTTTGATAAATATCTCGGTGTTGTGTCTTTACTAAGAATTATGAACGGGACCATCGCAGAGGGCGATAAAATCAAAGTTATGTCGACTGGTCAAGAACACACTGTTAATGAGCTGGGTGTTTACACCCCTAAAATAAAGAATAGAAAATCACTTCAAGCAGGAGATGTGGGGTTCTTAGTCGCTGCCATCAAAGATATCTATGGAGCACCTGTAGGCGACACCATAACTCAAGCAAAAAACCCTTCTCTTAAACCATTGCCCGATTTTAAAACCATACAACCCAGAGTGTTTGCAGGACTTTATCCTGCTGTTTCTGAAGACCTTGAAGCTTTTAGAGAAGCCTTGGATAAGTTGAAGCTAAATGATGCATCATTGCACTTTGAGCCTGAATCATCATCAGCACTTGGTATAGGGTTTAGATGTGGATTCTTAGGGATGTTGCACATGGAAATTATTCAAGAAAGATTAGAGCGTGAATATGATCTAGATCTGGTCACCACATCACCGACTGTGGTTTATGAAGTGGAAAAAACCAATGGTGAAGTCATACAGATTGACAACCCAGATTCATTGCCATTGATGAACAGTGTTAAAGAAATACGTGAACCAATTGTAGAGGCTACTCTTCTTTTACCTCCTGAATTTGTTGGTAATGTTATTCAACTGTGTGAATCAAGAAGAGGTATTCAAAAGAAATTACAATATTTAGGTCGACAAGTCGTTTTAGAATATGAACTACCACTGGCAGAGGTTGTGCTTGATTTCTTTGATCAGCTTAAATCCATATCTAAAGGTTATGCGTCTTTTGATTACACTTTTTCAAGATTCCAGGCTGACCAACTTGTGCGATTAGATATTTTGGTTAACCGTGAGAAAGTGGATGCATTTTCTATAATTATTCACCGTGATAATGCTGCCCAAAGGGGTCGAAAAATTATAGAGAGACTAACTAAGATAATTCCTAGGCAAATGTTTGAAGTTGCCCTGCAGGCAGCAATTGGTGCAAAAATAATTGCTAGAGGTAATGTCAAAGCTTTTAGAAAAAATGTTACAGCTAAACTCTATGGTGGGGATGTAACCAGAAAAATGAAATTGCTCAAAAAACAAAAAGCAGGTAAAAAACGAATGAAGCAATTTGGTTCTGTTGAAATACCCCAAGAGGCTTTTTTATCAATCATGAAAAAAGATAGCTCCAGAAATTCATAATTTATTCATAAAAGGTTCATTTTTATCTTATTAATCAATTTATAATGTAGCCATGAGTTTTGATTTTCAGACAATTTTATTTTTTATCATCCTGGTCTTGGGTTTGATTTGGGTTGTTGGGCGATTCTATTTGAAAAAGAATTCAACCATTATTGAAATATCAGAAGCCTTATTTCCTATTTTGTTGCTTATATTCATATTTAGATCCTTCATCTATGAACCGTTTAGAATTCCTTCCGGTTCAATGATGCCAACTTTGGTAAAGGGAGATTTTATTGTGGTCAAAAAATTTGCCTATGACTTAAGACTGCCGGTAGTAGGTAGATCAATTCTTACTATTAATGAACCTTCAAGAGGAGATGTGGTGGTGTTTGATTTTCCTTGTGATACTTCGATTAAATACATTAAACGTTTAATTGGTTTGCCAGGAGATGAGATTATTTATAATGACAAGCGATTAACAGTTAATGGGGTATCAGTCAAAAGTAAGTATGAATCTGTTTATAAAAACCCCAAACAATATGGATCCCATGTCTATCTAGAAACATTAGATAATAAAGACCATAATCTTCTGCTTACACCTTCGAGACGAGGCAGAGAAGGCACCTTTACTGTGCCCGAGGGTCATTACTATTTTATGGGTGATAATCGAGATAACAGCACAGACAGTAGATACGAATGCCCTGGTTTTGTGCCCAGAGATCATATAGTGGGTGAGGCCACTAGAATATGGTTTAATTGGGATTTTAGCTCCTTTCCTGAATGGAATAGGGTTGGCGATAAGATTAAGTAATTAACCCCAGTATTTTGGATAGAAAATCAAAACAACAATGGTGCAAGAGTTCTCTTGGCTATGGTTTCAAAGATCATTCACTGTTGGACTTGGCGTTGACCCATAGCAGTTTTTCCAAAGACAATAATGAACGATTAGAATTTTTAGGCGATGCAGTCTTGGATTTGATAATGAGTGATACCTTATATCGAGAATATTCACTAATGGATGAAGGTAATTTAAGTCGAATGCGTGCTTCAATAGTTAATGAAAGATCCTTGTCACTTGTAGCAAGCAAATTACTGATTAATGAACATTTGATATTAGGACAAGGAGAAATGACTTCAGGTGGGGATCAAAGGGATTCAATTTTAGCTAACACCTTAGAAGCTATTTTGGGTGCTATTTTTATTGATGGAGGTTACCGTTCGGTTGAAGGTATAATTCTTAAAATCTTCAAAGATAATATTGATTCAATAGATCCAGAATCAGATTACAAAGATAGTAAAAGTCAATTACAAGAGTTCTTACAACAGCAACAAAAAGATTTGCCTCAATATCAACTCATAGACACCACTGGCGAAAAACACGACCAAGAGTTTCTTATTAAGTGTATTGTTGACAATGGCAATATTATTACCACAGCGAGCGGTAAGAGCATTAAAATCGCTGAACAAAAAGCAGCCTTAGAAGCCTTGGATAGTCTCTTAAATGACTAAGGAGGTTAATAAAAGTGGTTATGTCGCTGTTCTTGGAAGACCGAATGTTGGTAAATCAACCCTAGTCAATGCTCTGGTGGGTGAAAAAGTCTCTATAGTGACTTCAAAACCCCAAACCACACAATTAAATATTCTGGGTATTTTGCATAATATAGACTCACAAATTGTTTTCATTGATACCCCAGGACTGTTATCTGAGCGACAAATGAAATATAGTCAAAAAGCACTGAATAGAGAAGCTGTGAATGCTTTATCACAGGCAGATTTAGTGTTAATGGTGGTTGAAGCCAATACTTGGAAAAGAGCAGATGACTATATTCTTGAGCACCTTAGAGAGATCAAAACCAAGGCAATATTAACGGTTAATAAGGTGGACCGATTTAAAAATAAAAACAACATCCTTGACTTTCTAAAAGATCATTCAAATAACAGTCAGATTATTGAAACGGTTCCTGTGTCAGCCCTTTATGATAAAAATCTTTCTCGTCTTACCACAGTGATTGAACGGCACTTGCCAAAAAAAACACCTAAATTTAAAGAAGGCATTATTACTGATAAGAACATAGATTTTCGTATAACAGAAATCATGCGTGAACGATTAATGCATCATCTAAGAGATGAGTTACCTTATAGTGTTGAATGCCAATTAGATCATTTTGAGGACAAGAAAAAGATTGTAATGATTGACCTCATGATTAGAACAAAAAAACCTGCTCATAAAAAAATTATCATAGGTAAAGACGGTAAATTGCTAAAGATAATTGCTACAGAGGCACGCTTAGAAATAGAAAATCTCCTTAATAAGAAAGTTTTTCTTAGCACTCAAGTAAGATCGATTAAAAAAGGTAAATCTCTGCGAGCATGACTTCTAATCAGATAATTGAGAATGAACCTGCTTACTTAATTCACCAACGCCCTTTTTCAGAGAGTAGCCAAATTATTAACTTGTTTTCCCGTCACTTTGGACGTGTTGATCTTATAGCAAAGGGATCGAAAAGACCTAAGTCTAAATTTAAATCATTTTTGCAACCCTTTATGCCGATTTTAGTTTCATGGTCAGGTCGATCTCAACTAAAGACTTTGAGAAGTATTGATTTAAATACACAAAGAAAAACAACTTTGCCAAATAAGCAGTTAATGTCAGCTTTTTATTTAAACGAACTGATCCTTTCCCTTTTAATCACAATGGATCCGTACCCAGATCTCTTTGATTGTTATGCTTTAACCATCGATAAGCTCAGTGATGTTGACTTCAGTGAATCAGTACTAAGAACCTTTGAAATAAAGCTGCTCAGTCAAATAGGATATGCCATTAACTTTCAAACAGAAGGTATGTCATCCAATTATATAGATGCTGAGCAAGTTTATCGATTTGTAGTTGAGGAGGGTTTTGTTCGTTCTCATTCAACAACCCCGCATGATTCTCTAATCAAGGGCTCAATTATTAAGGCAATAGACAGAGGCGATTACTCAACCCCTCAAGTTTTAAAAGCTGCTAAGAGAATCACTAGAAAATCTATAAAATATCATTTATCAGGAAAAGAACTTAATACCAAGAAAGTCTTTAAATCAATTCATAAATCCAGTTAGGCGAGTTAAAGTTTTCTAACGATGATTGTTCCAAACTGAACTTGATTAAAATCCTCGCATTCAATCCTGTTTAAAGTTGAGGTCACTATATCAATCATCCTTTGGCTATTTCCACAAACAATTTCTAGAGGTATTTGATCCTGGTGCAGTAAAACAAAGTTCTCTACTTTTAAGTCAACATCATTATGTTTTATGCCGTGAAGATCTAATTTTTTTAATTTCAATACAGAATGCCTCCAATCGCATAACAATTAATGATATCTTAATGTCGTAATTTAAAAAAACCAATGAGTAAAAATAAGAAAAGTCGATCACCTGTTACAGGTCAAGAATATCAAGCCAGTTCTGAGCCTAGGTATTCAGGTATACCCACTTTTATGAGAAGCCCATTAGCATCCTCTTTGGATGATGTGGAGATTGCTCTGGTAGGAGTCCCCTACGATGGTGGTGTCACAAATCGACCAGGGGCGAGACACGGACCTCGTGAAATAAGAAATCAATCAAGCTTAATGAGAGGTTATCATCATGTAACCAGAGTTAACCCTTTCGAACTGGCAAGTATTGCGGATGTAGGGGATGTAATTTTCTCAGAGCAATACAATCATCAAGCGGTAATTGATGATATCACTCATTTCTTCAGGCAAATAAAAGCAGCTGGAGTTATACCTCTTAGTGCAGGCGGAGATCACTCGATTACTTATCCAATTTTTAAAGGTATAGCTAAAGACGGACCCATAGGAATGATTCATATTGATGCTCATACCGATACCTGGGGCGAGATATGGGGCAGCAAGTTTCATCATGGTTCTCCATTCAGATTAGCGGTTGAAGATGGCTTACTTGATCCTAAAAGGACAATTCAAATTGGAATTAGGGGTGCTCAAAATTTTCTAGACGGTATAGATTTCTCATTATCATCAGGAATGCGGATTGTTTTTATTGAAGAGTTTAATGAAATGGGTGTCAAGCAAGTAATAGAAGAGTCAAGACGGATTGTTGGGGATGGGCCTGTTTATCTGTCTTTTGATGTTGATGGCCTTGATCCTGTGTATGCGCCTGGTACGGGTACACCAGAAGTAGGGGGTATAACGACTCTCGAAGCACAACAATTTCTAAGGGGGTTAATGGGACTTAATTTTGTTGGCGGAGACGTTGTTGAAGTCGCACCTCCTTTTGATCAAACAGGTAATACTGCATTAGTTGGAGCAACGATGATGTATGAGATTTTATGTCTCTTTGCAGATCGCTTTAAAAACAAGTAATTAGTAATATATTGAACAAGCAAATAGAATGTATCCCCAATCCGTTTATTAATAATAAACACACCAATCAAAACAATATTCAGGCCTATAAATTTCATAAAAGTCTTCCTGGTTATGAGCCTACTCCATTAGTCAATTTAAAAAACTATTCTAATCACATAGGGATTAATAATTGCTTAATAAAAGATGAGAGTCAAAGATTAGGATTGAATGCTTTCAAAGTTCTTGGTGCCAGTTATGCAATGGCTGAGGAAATTAAAAAAATTCTTGGATTAGAAGAGACCCAATTAAGTTATGATTTTATAAAGGAACAGTCAGAAGCAATTAAGAATCTAACATTTGTTACAGCAACTGATGGCAACCACGGTAGAGCTGTGGCTTGGTGTGCAGAGAAGTTTGGGTGTAAGGCGGTGGTATTTATGCCTAAAGGCACTTCTGAGTTTCGTTTACGGGCAATTCAGCAACACCGTGCTCATGCAAAAATAACTAATCTTAATTATGATGACACTGTCAAATACACAGAGTCTGAATCCAGAGCACATGAATGGATTTTACTTCAAGATTCTTCTTGGTCAGGTTATGAGAACGTTGCACAACACATCATGGCTGGTTATTCAACTATGGTAAGTGAATTCACAGAGCAAACTTCAGAGTGGCCAACTCATGTGATTGCTCAAGCAGGTGTTGGCTCATTTGCAGCATCAATATTTTCTTGTTTTCTAAATGAAAATACAACAAAACCAAAGTTGATTTTGTTAGAACCTTCAGGAGCAGCTTGTTTTTATAATTCTTTAAAAGTTGGAGACGGAAATCCTCATTTGACTAAAGATCTAAACACTATAATGGCAGGACTTTCATGCGGTATGCCAAGCCTTTTAGCGTGGAAGATCATTTCCTTGAGCGCTGATTTTTTCGCTATTTGTGATGATTCAATTGCTGTCAAAGGTATGCGGATGTTAGCGAACCCTTATGATAACGATATGCCCATAGTTTCTGGGGAGAGTGGGGCGGTCACATTAGGTTTTCTAGATGAGGTATGCACTAATAAAGATTATATTAATTTAAGAGAAGATCTGGGTCTAAGTAGCGATTCGACTGTGTTACTTTTTTCAACAGAAGGTGACACTGATCCAGATTTATATGATCGCGTAGTGTCTTGAGTAGTATTGAGATAAATCTAATATAGTTCCATAATCATACACCTAGCAGACCCACCTCCATATTGTTCAATCGTTCTAAGGTCAGTGTGTATAATTTTTATAAAATGCTCATTTAAAACATTAAGTTGTGATGAATCATAGCCCTTAAAAGCTGAAGATGACATGATTAGGTTGAGATTATTATTAGTGTCTTTAACTTCGATGCAATTGCCACAGAAATCTAATAATTGTTGACTAGAAATTTCCAGTATTCGATGAGTATTAGACAGTTCATTGATCACATTATTAGCTCCAATTTTTATCGCTTCACTGCAGATCACTGCTAATTCTGTTCCAATGTACATCATCACATCACTATGATAGATGGGATCACCTGTGTGACTTTGAGTTTCGAAAACAATCAATTCATAATTTTTTTCTTTGGCCCATTTAAACCCTAGCTCTTCGTTAGATCTTGCTGAAATACCCATATAGGCTTTACGGTTTATTCTATCAAGCACCAGACTGCTAGTTCCTTCCAGAAAACATGATTTCTTTTCATACGAACTGTAATCTAATGTTGTTCGATAAGTTTTGTTAAGAAAGGCAATATGTTCATCAGATTTCTCAAGCCTTCTGTTTTCACCGAGCATGCTGAATAAGTGCATTGATTGATCATCATAGGTTACCGCCCAATTTGGAAAAATGTTATCCGGACAACCATGCTGCCCTACTAATGTTGTAACCTTGATATTGCTGTCTAAGAGATTATTTTCAAAATTATCAAATTCTATAAGGGCATCTTGTAAGATCTCAGAATGGGGTTTGTCATCTTCTAGATACTGATAATGGTTTGTTTCTATTGTTTGTTGGTTACAATAAAATTCAGCAGGTCTAATGAGCAACACATGGTTAGTGGATTGACCTTTCATTTAGAAGTTATAGTCTTATTTTTAATCTGTTTGAGTGTTAGAGTTATAATCTCAAGTGCCCAATTAATTTCTTCTTTAGTGATCACTAGTGGAGGAGCAAATCGGATTACAGTCTCATGGGTTTCCTTACATAAAATACCTTGTTTAAGGAGTAATTTAGATAAATCTTTACCAGAAATATACTTTGGATCTATTACCACCCCAATCCAAAGACCCTTACCTCTAACTTCCTTAATCACACTACTTTTGAGATCAATAAGGGCATTTTTGAAAAAATCTCCCAACACACGACTATTTTCAATTAAATTCTCTTCTTCGAGCAATTCCAGGGATCTTTTTCCTATTGCTGCGGCAAGAGGGTTACCACCAAATGTTGAACCGTGTGACCCAGGTGTTAGCCATTGCATTATCTCTTTGGACGCTAGAAAACAAGATACTGGCATAAACCCTCCGCCAAGCGCCTTTCCTAAAATAAGGCCATCAGGTTGAATATTAGAATGCTGAAAGGCAAACATTTTTCCTGTCCTTCCTAGACCAGACTGAACTTCATCGAGAATCATCAGGACATTATTTTTCGTGCATATTTTTCTCACTTCAGAAAGGAAGTTTTCAGGAGGCACAATAATACCGCCTTCACCTTGTATTGGTTCAATCAAGACGGCTGCTGTATTCTCATTGATTGCTTCTTCAATGGCCTTAGCTGATCCAAACACAACGGGCACAAAACCCGGAGTGTGTGGTCCAAAGTCATTTTTTGAATTGGCATCACTGGAAAAGCTTATGATCGTGGTTGTTCTGCCATGAAAATTGCCATCAGCCACAATAATTTCAGCTTTGTCTGATGCTATTTTCTTAGAGAGATAAGCCCATCGTCTTGATACCTTAATTGCTGTTTCAACAGCTTCCGCCCCTGAGTTCATTGGTAATGCCATTTCAAAATTACTGAGCGAAGTAATTGTTTCAAGATACGGACCGAGGGTGTCGGTATAAAATGCTCTAGAGGTCAACGCTAATCGGCTTGATTGTTCATGGAGTGTTTTCAGTAGTTCAGGATGTGAATGACCATGGCTGACAGCAGAATAAGCTGACATCATGTCTAAATACTTTTTACCATCAACGTCCCAGACCCAAACTCCTTTTGCTCTCGATAAAACCACTGGTAAGGGTTTATAGTTGTCGGGCCCAAAAATGGATTCTTTATTGATAAAATTCTGTTGGTTGGAGCTATTCATCAGCCAGACTCAGGAATGCTCCAATCACTATCAATTGGGCCAATGTCTTTTATGATTTCTCTGTGTCCACTCCAAGTAGTGATAATTGCTTCCGGTGTACCAATGCCAGCTGATCTTGGATCACCTGCAGGACCGAACCAGTGATTTTGGGGAGCTCCAGTTGTTCTGGCCCTTATACCAGCATAGGTTGTTCCATTAACAGTATGTCCTAAAACTTGTTGTTGGAAAAGGGGATCATTACTGACCACCGCTGCGGTTAAATGCAGTGGAATTTTTTCTAAGGTCTCGAGAATAACAGGTAACTGATCGTCCTTATAATTTACTATAACCTGAACAGGTCCGAATACCTCAGAGGTAATAAGATCAAAATGCTCTGTCATTAACTGTTCAACTGGGACCTCTATTGCGGTGGGTTTAAGTGAGCCATATACACTGGGAATATTATGTGATTTAAGCTCTTCATTACCAAATAGAACCTTTGCACCTGGTATTTTAAGTAAGCCATTAATATGGTTCTTCATATCTTCATTATTCCAAGTAAGCACAGGTCCTATAGTCAGATTATCTAATCGTCTCCGCTCTGCAAGTGCTTTTAATTTTGGCATTAGATGATCTGTCCAATTCTCATGAACAAACAGAATACTTTGAGCTGAGCATTTTTGACCTGATGCATTATAAGCGTCTTCATCACATTGCCATGCAACATAATCTTCCCATTCTGAGCTGTAATCTGGTCCTATCACTTTCCAATCAAAACCAGCATCTTCAACTCTGATTCGACCATTCATATCTTGAGATAATTGTTCAGCAACACCTGAAGATCCTGTGAATTGAAGCATTCTAATTTTATTACTGGCATTTTTAACCAAATTTCCCATTGTCGATCCACTGCAATGAAGCATATCAGCATCTCCTGCTGGTAAGCCCGAGTAAATGAGTAAGCGTAAGAATTGCTCAAAGACAATACCCACTGTGGTGGCTGATTTAATCAGTGGACGATTTCCCATAAACACAGCGCCGAGAAATTGCAGACCAGGAATTTCTAATGGAAAATTAAAAGGGGCAATAATAACTACTGGACCGTATGGCCATCGATAGCCAGAGGATTCTTGACCGACATGATCTCCTGGATTTGAAAAACCCCTTCCTAAGAAGCGAACCCCATCGCCTGCAAAGTTTTCGAGAAATGTTCTGGTCACTTTTACTTCACCAACACATTGCTTATCAGTTTTTGGCATTACCCTTTGAATGAGACGAACAAAGAAATCCTCAACTTCTTTATCTCTCATAACCTCAGCAGCCTTAGCGCACACATTTCCGAGCATTACGTAACGTCCCACATTTTTTAACGGGTTGTGCAAACCACTTTTAGGACAACTAGTTAGATTTTCTATAAAGTCATCAACATTTTGTGTGTTTGGGATCTGTATAAATTTCTCACCATTCATGGGATCAGGAATATTATCAAAATACTTAGCTTCATCTCTCCATTGACCGCTGACTAAATTCTGACACTTTCCAGGGTTTTTTTCATTCATTCCATTGAATGGATCAACGGTTGCAAATTTTGATAGGTGAGTCATTATTTTTTCCCAAAATTTGTTAAAGAGAAACTATTCTACCTTCAAATTCCAAGATAACTATAGGCATCTGCTATTTTTTTAATGGCTATCACCATGCCAGCAGTTCTAAAATCCTTAATTTTTTTGTTTGAATGAAATTCCTCATGAATGTTGCTATAACCTTCACTCATTTTCTCTTCAAGTCCTGATCTAACTAAGTCTATTTCAGTGGAACCCTTAATAACTTTATCTTTTAAATCATTTGGAAAAGATTTATCTGTCATTAATTCTAAGGCAGAAACTAAACTAGATTGTCTTTTTTCTTCTTCTCTTTCTTGCATTAGTCCGTATCGCATTTTTGATAAGTTTTTTACCCATTCAAAATATGACACAATCACGCCACCAGAATTGGCATAAAAATCTGGTAAAACACTAATACCTTTTTTTTGAAGAATTGAATTTGCTTCAGAAGTTACGGGACCGTTAGCAGCTTCTACAATTAATTTAGCTTTAATATTTTTCGCATTCTTTTTATTAATAACATTCTCTACAGCAGCTGGTATTAATATGTCACATTCTTTAGATAAGAATCTTTTTCTTGTTGTTGTGAAGCCATCAAAACCAACAAATGTTCTTTTTTTATCAAAGTGTTTTTTTAATGATTCGATATCAATCCCTGTTTCATTGACTACTGAACCATCTTTCTCGATTATAGTGATAATTTTTGCACCATCTTCTGAAAGGAATTTTGCTGCATAATAACCAACATTGCCAAAACCTTGGATTATTATCTTTTGATCTTCTATGTGAGGAGAAAGCTTTATTTTTTTACAGTCTTTTGGATAGCTGAGAAGTTCATTTATAGCGTAATATACTCCTCTACCAGTAGCTTCAGTTCTTCCGTAAACTCCTCCTTTTGAAATTGGTTTACCAGTAACACAAGCAAGTGAGTCAATTTCTGTTGGATTAAGTCGCCTATATTCATCAGCGATCCAGGCCATAACATTTTCGTCTGTTCCCATATCTGGCCCGGGTACGTTTTGTGAGGGGTGTATCAGGTCTCTTTTAGCAAGCTCATAAGTAAATCTTCTAGTAATTCTTTCCAACTCTTCTTGTTTCCAAGCGTTGGGGTCTATAATTAATGCGCCTTTTGATCCGCCAAAGGGCAAATCCATTAGTGAACATTTGTATGACATTAAGGCTGCTAAGGCTTCAACTTCATTTTGTGATGCACCCAATGAGTATCTAATACCTCCTTTGACTGGTTCATTGTGTTCGGAATGTACACATCTAAAGCCTGTGAATGTATGGAACTTGTTTCTTAATTTAACACCAAAATTTACTGTATAAGTTGAGTTTGCTAACTTTATTTTTGTTGCTAGGTCTTTACGTAAAGAAAGAAGTTTGGCAGATTTGTCAAACATCTGATTTACAGAATTTAAAAATTCTATTGAATTAGTCATAATTTCCTCCTAACTCTACATTTAGAGTGGTTAAGAGCGTTCCTTCGACTTTATTGTCTAC
>Ga0163108_10001916_pt1 | contig 15180 bp, 5 predicted proteins | sample Fk1155metaG_FD_109644 | JGI IMG/M metagenome (GOLD analysis project Ga0163108, IMG submission 109644) | Marine microbial communities from the Central Pacific Ocean - Fk160115 155m metaG | ecosystem: Environmental > Aquatic > Marine > Oceanic > Photic zone | place: The Central Pacific Ocean...
AGGATCGATACATCCTGGGAGGCACTGTTGGCGGTCACGAGGTCCAGGTCGCCATCGTTATCGAGGTCACCGGTGCGAACGGCAGTGGGGGTGGTGCCGACGGTGATGGGTGAGTGTGTTCGGTAGTCCAGGTTTGTAGGACCGGTCAGTTTCCAGTTGACAGGGAGTTCGGTACGTACGTGGTAATCGCCTGGCTCAAGATTGTCGAATCGGTAGTGGCCATCTGCGTCGGTGGTGGTGCTGAGTTCACTGGAATCAATGCGGAAATTCTCGTTACTGTCCAGGAAAACGGTCCGATCGGGTAGAGCCTGGTATCGGGTGGTTGGATCTAAGGATGCCAAATCAGTGTATTTCAGGTCATCAAAAAAGACTTCGATGTAAATTTCCGCGTTCGGACTACTAATAGAGGGTTGGTAAAGGCCGAACGAATCGATGGAGGTTTTAGACTTGCGTTGCTCTGCTGTGAGTTCGATGATAATAGAACCACCATCGGGACCGGTTGTTAAGGTTCCGAGGTTGTTTTGAGCTGGAGCCGGCGCTGTCGGACCATCGATGGAAAGGGTAAGGACGCCATGGCTACCTGCATTAGGGTCGTAGTTTATTGCCCAGCGTCGAGTGCCCCCTGTAACGGCTTGTGTCAGGTGAATCGGGTCAGACGTGTAGTTGGCGCCTTGCAGGAACAAGCGAACTGTATCGTTAAGATCAACCCTGCCTTCACCGATTTGCAGTGAGATTCCGTGGCTATAGTCGGTAGTCGGGTGAGAATTATTGAAAAAACCAAAATTAAAGCCGAGATTTGGGTTTGTAAGGTCAGTAATCTTGAGGACGCCTTCAAGCGAGAAATACTCGTTCCACGAAACGGTGGCAGGGCTAAACTGTTGGGCGTAACGGGAAAATACGCCACCTCGGGTAAATCGTCCACCAATTTCTCCCGGAGCGATCCCACCCGCCTGGTTTGTATCGCGATATCCATAGCCTCCGTCTCCAACTCCCCCGTTCGAACCGGCCGTCCAGTTGGGGTCTTGGTCAAATGCTTCAACGTAGGGAAATGTGTCCGATGGGTTACTTGTGTTGAAAACTGAACCCTCGATCGCACCCAGTCGCGGCATTTCGTAGGCGCCAATGTCCACTCGAGGCAGGCCGTCGTTATCGCCGTCAATTTTGCGGCTGTCTCCACGTTGGTCAGAATCCCAGGTCGAGCTGATGTTTTCATGCCAGGCAAGTGCAGCGCCGGAGGCGGCTGCTGACACGATGTCCAGGTCGCCGTCACCGTCCATGTCGGCACTGGCGATATCAACCGGTCCGGTGGCAGTAGTGCTTACGACGTAGCGTGTAAAGGCTTGATTGCCATCATTTGTGAACCAGGTGAGATGTTCATCCTGGGCAGCGACGAGGATGTCGAGATCCCCGTCCTGGTCGACGTCTGCGGTGTCCACGCGAAAAGCGTCGGTCAGCGTGTCGCTGACGATATGCTCGCTGAAAACTTCCTCTCCGTTATTTTCGTACCATGCGACAGAATCGTCGCCGCCGGAGGCGGAAAGGACGTCCATGTCACCGTCCTGGTCGAGGTCGACGGCCATCACATCGCGGGCGTATTCCGCGCCGGTCGAGATGACATGTTCGGTGAAGGCCTGCTGGCCATCATTCTTGTACCAGGCGATCTTGTTGTCGGTGTCCGAGGCAGAAAGGAGGTCGATGTCACCGTCACCATCGATGTCGGACGCGAAGACGTCGCGAGCCCGGTTGGCATTGGCCGAAATGGTATGGGAGCGTGTAGTAGAAAGGTCTCCGAAAAGAAGGCCAATCGTTCCATTGGTTCGGTTGGCTACGGCGATATCCGGAACATTGTCATGATTGTAGTCGGCGATTGCGGTGAAGCGAGGTTCGCCGCCAACGGAGAAGGTATCAATCTCATGAAACGAACCGGTACCGGTTCCGTAACGCAGGCTGATGGTTTCGGCCGATGTGTTACTGACGACCAGGTCCTGGTGGCCGTCGAGATTGACATCGCTGACGGAAACAGCTTGGGGCCCGTTACCGACTTGATAGGAGGCCGGGGGAGCAAACGTGCCGTCTCCATTACCCAGCATGACGTTCACTTGCCCGGACCCTCGGCTGACGGAGGTGACGTCCGGGTTGCCGTCCTGGTTGAAATCGCCATGGGCTAGATCGATGACGCCGCTTCCTTGAGTCGAAGTGAAATAGCTGGGGGCCTGAAAGGTTCCGTTTCCTTCACCAAGTAAGATGGCAGAGTCTGTTGACGATAAATCTGGAACGTCCTGAGTGGATCGGCGGGTGACGCCTACAATAAGATCTGTTCTGCCGTCGCGATTAAAGTCATTTGCAATGACGGATACAGGGTCGTATTGGACGGGAACGTCAAGTGCGGCTGAGAATGTGCCATTACCTGTCCCGGTGAGAATGCTGACGCTGTCGCCGGCGAAAGTGGCGACAGCCAAATCCTGGTGGCCATCATGGGTGAAATCTGCGATGGCAATCGAACAGGGCAGTTCGGAAACCGGGTAATGGGTGGCATCGCCAAAAGAACCATCGCCGTTGCCAAGAAAGACGCTAATGTTGTCGCTGCTTTCATTGGCAACAACGATGTCGGAATTGCCATCCGCGTTAAAGTCGCCAACAGCGACGAAGCGGGGGTTGTCACCAGCCTGTAATACCACGGGGTCCGACAATTCTCGCTCTGTAGACACGAAAAAGACGGAGACCTTGTCGGGAGCCATGCTGGTGACGACGAAATCTTGTTGCCCGTCGTTGTTGAAATCACTGGAAGCGATCGATTTCTGGTTCGCTTCCAGTAGATGGTTTTCTACTGCGTGAAATCCGCTCGGAACGGGTTCTAGTGCATTCTCGTGCCAAGCTACTTTCTTGTCCCGGGAAGCGGAAATGACGTCCGGGTCCCCGTCCTGGTCGACGTCGGCAACGAAGACCGTGTCGGGGTACTGGTAGGCCGTGGTAATCACGTGCTTGCTGAAATTCTGTTGCCCATCGTTGGTGTGCCAGGCGATCTCGTTGTTTCCGGTGGAACTCGTGATGACATCGAGGTCGCCGTCGAGGTCAAAGTCGGTCGTGGCAATGGAGCTGACGCTGGTGGCATTTGTTGCGATGATTCGTTCGGAAAATCCCTGGCTGCCGTTGTTTTCATACCAGCCGACCTTGTCGTCGTCGATCAGCGTGGCCAACAGGTCCATGTCACCGTCAGCGTCAAGGTCGACGGGTAGAACATTGTGCGTATGGCCGGCGCTGTTGGCGATCGCATGTGGCAGGAAAACGGTACCGCCGGCGTCAACCGCCGGGCTGTCTGGCAACAACGCATGCGTCGGTGTCGGTCCGCCATTGTCTGTAAGGGGGCCAAGCCGTGGATCGAGCGGTGATTCTGGGGTACCGACCTGGTCACCAAAGTGACCGTCTACGAGCGGGTGCCCCTGGGAACTACCTATCAGGTTGTTGCCGCCTGTTTCGACGCTACCGCCGGATTCGATTGAGATATCCGGGTCGCTGGTGCCGGCCGAGTTTCCTGCGAGGATGGTATTGTCGACCAGGATTCGGCTCTGGGTGTAAATGGCGCCACCAAGCGTGCCGGCAAAGTTATCGGTGAATGTACTGGAAGAAATTCTGCCGGTAGGAGTCCCTGCGGAGGATAGGAAAATTGCGCCCCCAAGGCCGTGGGGCACCGCAACGGGATCGCCGGTAACGCGGTTCTGTGTGAACGTGCTGTTGGAAATCCAAAAGGGAGCATTCTGCGAGAAAATGGCTCCACCTAATGGAGAGGCGCTATTCGAGTGGAATGTTGAAGCCATTACGGTGACGGATCCATTCTTTACATGAAGCGCGCCTCCAGAGTCACCGTTGGCCGCGTTGGAGTGGAACGTGCTTGTTTCGATTACGAAGGATCCGGTGTCGTCCAGACCGTCCCAATAGATTGCTCCTCCCCCCCATCCACCGGTCGCGACATTATCCTGCAGCATGGATCTCTTGATGGTCAGGTCACCAATGCTGGTGATCGCACCAGCAGTCACCGCGTAACCTTTCTCGAGGGTCAGGCCAGCCAACTCGAGGGAAGCATTGCCCTTCACATCAAAGAGGCGATCAGTCTCGTTGCCGTCAATGATTGTTTCACTGGGGCCGGCTCCCACGACCGTTACGTGGGCGGTGATATCCAAGTCGCCGGTGCTGGCTGCATCCTCGTCCGCGCCGGTCCGTGACAGCACATATGTCCCTCCGGGAACTGTGATTGTTACGTCACCGCCGAGTGCATTGGCTTCGATGATGGCAGCTCTTAGGGATGTGTTGCCATCACTATCCACGGCGGCACCGTCACCGGGGTTGGCATCCAGGGTGTCGTTGGTAGTGTTGACCGTAAACTCGGTGACGCCACTGAACTCAAAAGCGCCGATGTCGCTGAGCGTCGTCCCGGAGTCGGCCACGGTACGCAGCTCTCCGCGTTGATCGACGGCATCCATGGTGCCGGAGCGATCGACCTTGCTGTCTGCCGGGCTGCCCGTCAGGATGGCATGGGTCCAGGTGGCTCCCCCGTAATCAGCCAGGGCTGCCAGGTGAGGGTCAATGGGACTGGAGGAACTGCCGACCAGGTCCCCCTTCACATCGTGCGTAAAACCGGTGGCTGAGCCCGCGTTGCCGACCAGGTTGTCACCGTCACTGACGTAGGTTCCCACGAGGTCAGCGGTACCGGTGTTCGCGGCAATGATCGACCGGGCCACGCGGACGCTGCCGTCACTGGTGGCCTGGATGGCGCCGGCGACGGTGCCGGATCCACTGGCCGTGTTGGCGGTGATCGTGGAGTCCAGGATGAATAGTTGAGCGGGCGCTCCAAAATTCTCGTTACCAATGGCTCCACCATTGCCGCTGGCGGTGTTGCCGGAGATGGTGACCGTGTCGAGCGTGGTGGTGCCGCCGGTGTTGCGCAGTGCCCCAAAGTCGCCGGCATGGTTGCCATGGATGGTGCTGGACTGCACGGTGAGCGTGCCGCTGTTCAAGAGTGCACCGGCGGCGATGGTTCCGGCGTTACCTGTAAGCGTTGAATGGGTGACAGTGGCGGTCCCCTCGTTGGAAATTGCTCCTGCCTCACCCGCCTGGCTGCCGGCAACGAGGGTATGGTCGACGTTAAGGGTGGCCCCCCAGCGGTTCCAGATGGCACCGCCGGTGTTGTCTGTAAAGCCGCCGGGCTGGGTTCCGTTGGTCAGTGCGAGGTTGCGCAGCGTTAGTTTGCCGGTGGACTGGACGTCGAAGTGGCGGGACTTGCCATCGGCATCGATGATGGTCAGGTCGGCACCGGCGCCTACCAGGGTGATGTTGCGGTGGATATCCAGGTCCCCGGTGGCTGCGTCGTTCTCACCGGTGCCGGTCAGGGCGAGCGTGTAGGTGCCGGCAGGCACCTGGATGGCGATCGGGGCACTGGACTGGTTGGCCTCCATGATGGCTGCACGCAGGCTGGTCTTGCCATTGGAGTCCAGGGCAAAGAAATCACCGGGCGTGACGTCGATGGTATCGGCGGTCGTGTTGACCACGAAGGCAAAGTCATCTCCTGCAGCCGGGGCGGGCACCGTCTGGTTCCAGCCGGACTTCTGCAACTGGACGATCGCGTAGTCACCGGGCACCAGGTCGGTGAAGGTGTATTGGCCTGATCCATTGGTCAGGGTGACCGGTTCACCGCTGTCAAGCTCTTCGTCGCCGTCCATGTCCAGGTAGATGACCCAGTCGGAGAGGACTTCCTCGCCAAAATCCTTGCTGCCGTTGCCATTGCGGTCATGGTACTCGGTTCCACTGATCGATCCGTAGTAGCGCTCGGTCGCCCCGATGTCGATGGTGGCGGTACCGTTGCCAGTGCCATCCTGGGGTACGGCAATACCACGTTGGTCCGCCTGGGCAATGTTGGTGTTAGATCCGGCATCGACGGCGGGACTATCGGACAGGGGCAGGTGCGTCTGCTGGTCGCCGTGGTTGAACTGCAGTGGCCCCAGGCGTGGATCGATGGAGCCGCTTCCGTTGCCGACCAGGTCGCCTTTGGTGCCGTGGTTGAATCCGGTCGCATCGGCCAGCTTGCCCACGAGGTTATTGCCGCCGGAGACAAAGGTCCCCTGCAGGTCCGGGTGGGAGCTGCTGCCGGTATTGGCGCCGACGATAGTGTTGGAGAGGGAAACAAGTCCCTGCAGGTTGTGGATCCCGCCGGCCTGGGTAGCGGTGTTGGCCGTGATGGTACTGTTTTTAAGCGTGAGGCTGCCCTGGTCGTTGGAGATGGCACCGCCGGTGGTGGCGGTGTTACCGGAGATGGTGACCTGGGAGAGGGTGCTGGCAGCCGAGGCCTTGTTATAAAGGGCTCCGCCGCTGGTGGCCTGGTTGCCAGCCAGGGTGACCTGTTGCACCTGGAGCTTACCGCCGGTGTTCTGGATGGCACCGCCGGTGGTGGCGTCGCCGCCGCTGAGGGTAATGCCCTCCAGGGTAAGATCGCCGGAGGAGGTGATATCAAAAACTCGGTCCAGTCCACCGGCATCAATGATGACCTGGCCGGTGCCGATGATCGTGAGCTGGTCGGTAATGTCAAGATCGCCGGTAACCGCGGCATCCTCGCCCGTGCCGGCGCGGGTCAGGTGGTAGGTGCCGGCGGGCAGGTGGATGGTGTTGGCACCGTTCTGGGCGTTGGTCTCCTGGATGGCGGCTCGCAGCGAGATCTCTCCGACCGAATCCCCCACGAGTCCATCGCCGGGGTTGGCGTCGGCCGTATCGTCGGCGGTGTTCACGGTAAACTCGGTGGCGCCGGAGAGGGAGACGTGGAAGGTTCCCAGCAACTGGGCCGGGGCTCCGTTGCCACTGGCGTCCAGGACCTGGCCAGCCTGCATCCAGATCTCGTATTGGCCATTGTCATTACTGGTCCAGCGTTCACCCGGAGGTGACACGTCGTAGCGGGCAGTTAAGGCGCTGGCATCGGCGGCTGGTTCGACGGACTTGAGACTGACGGCCAGCGGCAGGTTCTCGCCGGTACGGCGCACGTGTAGGTCATTGGCATCGACAGTGCCGTGTTGCAGCAGTCGGTTGTCACGGTAGTGGATGGTCAGGGGGTGTGTCTCGGTGGGGGCAGTGACGTTGCCGGGAGCGTCGAGCGTGACGCGGGGTGCGTAGGTGTCGACGGTCAGGGCACCAAGCACATTGAGTCGGCCGCCGGTATCGACCTTGCCGGTGAGTGCCGGGACATAGTCGACGCCGCCCAGGATGGCGCTGCGTACTTCGGCGACCGTGGCATCAGGCAGGTGCGACCAGAGCAGGGCGGCTGTTCCCGAGACATGAGGCGTGGCCATGCTGGTTCCACTGTCGTATCCAAACGTTTCCTGGTTGAGCGGGTAAGTGCTGTAGACGTTGGCGCCGGGGGCTGCCAGGTCCACCGTGTTGGGGCCAAAATGGCTAAACCGGGCCAGGAAGTCATGCTGCTGGGAGGCGGCGACGGTGATCATGTTGTCCACGTCGTAGGCGGGCGGATAGCTGGGGGCATGATCGATGTTGCGGCCGGAGATGGCGCCGTTGCCGGCCGCGGCCACGAAGAGGATGTCTGCTGCGCTGGAGGCCTGGACGGCTTCAAACAGGGAGACACTGGTGTGGTCGGTGTTCCAGCTGTTGTTGGAGACCTGCACATTCACGTCGTGCTCGGTGCGCATCATGGTGGCATAGTTAATGGCACGGATGGCGTCGGACGTGTATCCGGCGTTCCCCTCGCCTAGGAATTTCAAGGGCATCAGCGAGGTCTGCCAGGCGATTCCGGCCAGGCCCATGTTGTTGTTGCCGACGGCACCGATGATGCCCGCCACGTGGGTTCCGTGTCCCACGTCATCCATGGGGTCGGCCACGTTGTTGCGAAAGTCCCAGCCGTGAACGTCATCGACAAAGCCATTGTTGTCGTTGTCCAGTCCATCACCGGGCACCTCGCCCGGGTTGGTCCAGATGTTGGCCGCCAGGTCCGGGTGGTTGTAATCAATTCCCGAATCCACAACGGCGACGACGACGTCCCGGCTGCCGGTCTCAAGGTGCCACGCTTCGGGGGCATCAACGTCTGCATCAATGACGCCCCCGGCCTGGCCCGTGTTGTGCATGCCAAAGAGGCGATCGTTCCAGTCGTCGGGAAACGCCTGGGGTGGATCCGCATCCTGGCCCATCATGATCACGTCCGGTTCAAAGTGACGTACCAGGGGGTTGTTCTGCAGGAAGTCGATTGCTTCGCCGGTGGGCGTACAGTCGGCAGAGATGTAGATCTGACCAGGGAGCCCAAGGCCGTAGAGTACTTCCAGTTCGGTGGCGCTGAAGATCGCCGAGGTGTCACTGGGCCGGGCGTAGGTATCGACGGCATCTTCGCTGAGTTGAACGATCCACCTGCTCGTGTTCTCGAACGAGTTGGCACTCGTCTGGGGTGCACCTGAAGAGGCAAAAAGGTGGCCGGCAGGTCGCTGACTGACGTGGTCCAGGTTGGCCACTGTTTGGAACCAGGTAGAGTTGGTTCCGTGTTCCGCCGAGGCGGGAGATGCACTCAGCAATCGGCGTTCTTCCAGGTGTTCAAGTCCCTGCGAGGAGTCACGTAAAAACGCATCACGGAGGAACTGTTGGCGCGCGCGCCTGGCGCGCAGCTTTCGTTTCGTCATGGAACTGCCCAACGGGATGAAAAAGTGATGGAAAAATCTATAAATAAAGGCTGGTTAGATGCGTTTCATGATAGCCCTTTGGAACTGGAAAATAAAGGAAATACAGTCTCTTTTGCAGATTGTTGGGTGTGCCTTGAGGTGGGATCACTTCGAAAGGTTGCTCGAGTGAGGAAACTGTCGACCTACCAACGCTGGTCACCAGTTAGACTGCCCCCCAAAGGAGGTGTTCATCGTCGCACGCCGGTGTCGATTGAGGGATCGTGGTGCACCGATAGCGTGTGGATGGCGTGGGTGTCATTTCCGAAGTCCAAGGTGAATGTTGAGGTCACCGTGAATGTCGAAGCAGCCGAGATGATGTGCGGCTAGGCCGGTCCTGAACCAGGTTTTTTGCAACAGCTTTTAGTGGGCGGTGGAAGCGTTACAATGCGAGTCTCACAGTGACGACCCGGGTATGGCCTGGGTCGCGTGATTTCTGACACAGAGGTGTTTCTGAATGCGAAGGCGTACATTCCTGGCCGCAACCGGTGGTGCTGCAATGGGGGCTCGACTTTCTCCTGTCCATGCGAATGCCCCACGTCCAACACCATTTCTCGGTTCCTGGCTGAATCTACACCACCTGTATCACAAGGTTACCGGGAAGGCGCAGCGCTACGAGGCCATCGATCGGGCCCTGGATGGACATGTGGCCGCCGGGCTCGAGACCGTGATGCCATTTATCACCAGCACATCTGGACTGGCGCACTTTCCCAGTCGCGTGATGAAAAGTGGTCGCAAGATGGATTGGGATCCACTCGAATACCTGGTCAAGGGTGCGGGAAAACGAGACCTTGATGTTTACCCGGCCTTTTGTTCCCTCGTTTGCGGACACCAGGAACCGGCGGGTGTCCTGCGGGAACATCCGGAATGGGCCTCACGGCATCCCGATGGGAAACCGATGGGCCATATCTGTCCGACGCACCCGGAGGCACGTGATTGGCTGACCGCGGTGATCGCGGATGTCGTGAAAAGGTACCCAGCGAAAGGAATCATGCTTGATTACCTGCGGTATTACAACCGGCCATCACGCCTGGATAGCACCTCGGAAAAAATGTTCCTCGCATCGCAAAAAGACGGGACTGTCCCTGCCCAGAAGGAAGCCCTGCAACGTTACCGGGAAGAGGGGATTACGAAACTGGCCCGGCAGATCAGTACCACGGTACGCGGATTGAACCCGGCATTGAAGGTTGCCATTTACTCCTGGGGGCCGCATGTGGCCCATGGCCACCAGGTCGCGCAGCCCTGGCCCACCTGGTGCCGCGACAAGCTGGTTGACCATGTCAGCGTGTCCGGTTATTGCTACCCGGATAATTATGGCCAGGACTACCTGCAGGTGTTTGGCCGCCGGATCGGGGATGCGATCAAGCTGAATCGGACTAACGGGAACCGGGCGCGGATGACATTTTCCCTCGGTGTGGTCACCTCCCATGGAAAAATACGTAACGCCAGTTGGATCCAGGAGTATCTTGGTCGGGCCCTCGAGGAGGGAGTTAGTGGTGTCACGGTGTTCACGTGGGGGCACCTGCAACCGTATCTCAAGCAAACCATAGAGCGGGGGTATTTCCCCTGGTTTCGTCAGCGGCTGCTTCGTTAAAGTCGCCCTGGAAGTGTGTAACAAGGTTGAAGAAAGAGGATGTCGAGGATGAAGATAACAGCCAGTTGGGTTGTGGTGGTAGTTAATCTCTTGGTGGGGTCTTTGCTGCAGGCAGGGAACGTGAAGGACGAGGGCGCCCGCGGGGATGGGAAAACGGACGATACGGTGGCGATCCAGCGGTGCGTCGCCAAGGGGGGGCAGGTCACGTTTCCCAGTGGCACCTACCGGATTCGCGAAACGATTCTCATCGAGCTGGGTAAGGTGGGATACACCTCGCTCCAGGGGACTGGGTCAGCGAAAGTGGTGATGGCAGGGGAGGGGCCAGCCTTTAAATTCCTGGGTACCAACGAGGCACAAGAGAGCCTGGTCAAGACGCGGGAGCAGATCTGGGAGCGAGAACGGATGCCCAGTGTCGATGGCCTAAGTATCCAGGGAAGGCATGCCAAGGCCGATGGGATCCAGGCGGAGGGTACTGTCCAGTTCACCGTGACACGAACCCATATACGGGGAGTTCGGCACGGGATACACCTGGTCAAAAGTAACCGTAACGTGATCGTGAGTGATAGCCATATCTACGCGAACCGTGGCATCGGCATCTTTTATGATGATGTTTACGTACATCAATCGAACATCACCGGATGCCATCTGAGTTACAACCTGGGGGGAGGCATCGTGAGTCGCGCCGGGGATGTCCGCAACATCCAGGTGGGGAGTTGCGACCTCGAATCGAACCTGGATCCGGAAGGGCCCCCGACGGCAAATATCCTGCTCGATTCCCGGGGCGCCATTAAGGGCGTGGCCGAAGTCGCGATCGTCGGTTGTACGATTCAGCACAGCTACAAGGGACCGGGTGGCGCAAATATCCGCATCATTGGGGCGGCAAAAGAGCCTGTTGACCCAGATATTCGCAAGGGCCACATTGCGATTGCGAACAACGTGCTGTCGGATGTCCAGACGAATATCGAGTTGCAGAACGTCCGTGCGGCGGCGCTGACTGGTAACACGATGTGGCGCGGCTATCAGCGGAATATCCTGGTCGAGGGGTCGCGTGATATCGTGATCAGCTCCAACACCATGGGGCGCAGCCCTCGATATTCCACCCGTGGACGCCCAACGGAAACGAATGCCGTGATGATCAAGGGGTGCCAGGACGTTATCTTTAACGCCAATGTTCTTTCACTCACACGCAATACGCCTGCCGGCCTGACCGTGGAATCGTCCAGGCGTATCAACATCACGAACAATACGATCGTCGATTGTGATGGCCCCGAGATTCTCCTTGACCGTGTCTTACTGTCTCGTGTCTCAGGGTGCATACTGAATGATGCACGCAAGGACGGACCGAATGTCAAGCAAACGGGTGGAAGTAGTGTGCAGGTGGTGGGCAACCTCCAGGATGAGTGAGGTAACTCCGGATTGTCACAGCGACGACGACGGTTGATAATGAGTGGCGGATACTAGGTGACCGGGTAACAGGGAATGATTGAAACTATGAAGAACAAAGAGTGGTGGTTGGGTGGTGTCGGTTTCGTGGGCGCATGGGTGATGCTGTTCATCGGCACGATGACATTGGTAGCTGCGGAACCGAGTACCTGGCCGCAGGCGGGCGGGCCACACGGTCAGTGGATTGCCAAGGACGCCACGGCACCGGTTTCATGGAGTGTGACGCAGGGGCGCAACGTGGCCTGGCGAACCGCCTTGCCCGAGGGAGGCCAGAGTACGGTCGTCGTCTGGAATGACCGGTTGTTTGTTACGACGAATGCTCCCTGGCCGAAAGATTCCGCGAAGAAAGCGAACGGTCGCGACGTGGTGGGCTATTGCCTGGACGCCTTCCACGGCAAGATCCTTTGGACGGTCAAGTTGCCTGGTATTCGCGACATGAAATACGCGGGTATTTTCAGCGATTCCACCTCGCCCTCGCCGGTTACGGACGGAAAGCACGTCTGGTTCTTTAATGCCAGCGGTTTCATGGGCTGTTGGGATATGCAGGGGAAGGAAGTCTGGACCAGGGCCTGGCAACCACGGCAGCGACACCATTCGCGGCAGTTTGAACCGTACCTGGTGGGGGACACGATTCTCAACGTGGAAGTCCTGGACAAGGTGGCAGCACGTAGTACGGCGATGCACAAGGAGTTGCCGGCGGGCGTGGAACCGCGGAAACTGTGGACGTACATTCACGGTATCGATAAAAACACCGGGAAAATCAAATGGGTGGCCGAGGCGGGAACGGCAATCCATAACACTCCGGCGGTCGGGATGACTGCTGCGGGAATGCCGGCAGTTCTACACGGTCGAGGCGGTGGGCATGCGCCACCGGAAAAACCTTACGGCTGGTCCCTTACCAGCCTGGCACCGGGCGAGGAAGGCAAGACGCTTTGGGACTTGGCAATACCGGGTGCGGGTTCGCACGCCACATCGCAATGGAATGGCGATGTGGCTTGTTGGTTCCACGGTCCGGAGCATTACGTAGTGGATGCGGTGAAAGGGGTCGTGTTACGCAAGCATAATATTGAGAGTGACGTCACGGTGACGCGTTTCGACGTGGATCAGCAGGAGTACGTGACCGATGCTAACCAATCGCTCCGGGTCGGAAAAAAGGGGGAGCGGGGTACGCGGATCACCAACCAGGCTAATATCCTGGTCGGCGGCTATCACTACTTCCTAAGTTGGAAGGGGCATTTCGTTGGTCGGATCCACACCGGGTCGGGGAAGGTGGAGTACCTGGAGGTCCCTTCGCTGGTTGATCGGCGTTCCGGGAACGAATCGCGTGTGTGGGGTAAGGCACCGCTCAATGACACTCTTAACTCACGCGGTGTCGATATCGGAGCGGTCGACAAACGATCGAAAGGTGATGGCTGGGGGCACGTGTCGGCGGCAAGTCCCATCGTGGTCGCTTCACGGATTTATTTTCCCACGATGCTCGGTGTAGTCTACGTGCTGGACCGAAGAGCGGACGTGTGGGACGAAAAGGCGCTACTGGCCATTAACGACATGGGCCCAGCGACGCAAACATGGAGCCTGGCGTCACTTAGCGTCGCGCACGGCCGGATTTACCATCGTACCATGAAAGAGGTAGTTTGCATTGGAAAACCCTTCGGAAAGGGAGTCGACCGTTGATGCTCCGCGCCCTTTAGGAAGGATTACCATTGGCATTGGCCAGGGGTTTCGCCGACAATAGGACATATGCAAAGTAATCGGTTGCGACATCCGCACGGTCAGCTTTCACGCCGCGATGCACTTCAGGTGGGTGGAACCAGTGCGCTTGGTATGACCGTGAGTGGTTTACTCGCTGGCAACGCAGGGGCGAACGAGGTAACCGGGCAAGGGTCCTCGTTCGGCAAGGCAAAGTCGGTGATCGTTCTTTTCCTGCTGGGAGGCCCACCCCAACACGAGACGTGGGATCCCAAGCCGGACGCACCAGCCAATATTCGCGGTGATTTGAAACCGATCGCCTCAGCCCAACCTGGTTTCCAGGTAGGTGAACTGATGCCAAAGACCGCCGCACTGGTTAACGACCTGGCGGTGATCCGATCGATGTCCACTCATGACAACGCCCATTCGGCGAGTGGCTACTGGATGCTCACCGGGGTTCCGCATACACCTCGCAACAAGGAGACTGACGGCAAGGGTGGTGCTCCCAACGATTGGCCGTGCCTGGGCGCCCAGGTGCGACACGTGCTGGGGGATCGGGGACGGTTGCCGGGTGCGATCACGTTGCCGGAGAATATCTGGAACACGGGGATGATTAACTGGTCAGGCCAGAATGCTGGTTGGCTAGGTCCCCAGGCGGATCCCTGGATGTTGATGTGTGATCCGAATGCCCCTGATTTCAAGGTCCCGGACCTGGCGTTGCGGGACGGAGACACACCGCTGAGGGTAAAGTTTCGCGGCGACTTGCTCCGGGAATTCAACAGTAAGCTGGCGGAATTGGATCGTGTGGGTGTTGTTGAGCGGTGGACTCGCTACCAACAGCGGGCGTTGGAGATGCTTAGTTCACCCGCGGCGCGGAAGGCGTTTGCGATTCACGAAGAGGACGGCAAGTTGCGTGATGCGTATGGTCGTAATCGCTTTGGCCAGAGTGTCTTGATGGCACGCCGCATGGTTGAGGCGGGGGTTCGACTTGTCCAGGTGAACTGGGCACGCTGGAAACACGATACCGCGGTGGCCCCAGCCTGGGATACGCATGCCGGTAACACACCGAGACTGAAAAAGGACTTGATGCCCCAGATGGACGCAGCCTATTCAACCCTCCTGACGGACCTCAAGGATCGTGGGATGTTGGATGAAACGCTCGTTGTCTGGATGGGAGAGTTCGGACGAACTCCCACGATTAACAAGCGGGGCGGTCGCGATCATTGGGGCCATGTCTATTCCATGGCGCTGGCCGGGGCCGGTATTCAGAAGGGTGTCCTTTATGGGGCGTCCGATGCCATTGGTGGTTATCCGACACGGGATCGCCACGAGCCACAGGATTTGCTGGCTACGATTTTCCATTGCCTGGGTGTTAATCCGGGAATGGAGATCCATGACCGCGAGGGACGTCCCACGGTGTTAAGTCGCGGTGAGCCGATCCGTGCAATCCTTGCCTAGCGGATTCCCGGGATGGGGTCCGCTGCCGCCAGTTTCAGCACTTGCGGTGGCACGCTGGGCATGACACGTAATTGCCCCACGTTGAAAACGGTTCGCAGGATCGTGGAAATGAGATGAGTCGGTGTCAGGTTCTCGGTAGCCGGTTCGCCACCGTCGCGCGTCGATTGGCCGATGACGCGTCCCCCTGCCAGGCCGCCTCCATACATCAGCAAGGGGGCCAGGCGAGCCCAGTGGTCACGTCCGCCTCGCTTGTTTATCTTGGGGGTGCGACCCATTTCGCCGCTGGCTACCAGCATGATATCG
>Ga0163108_10001918_pt1 | contig 15169 bp, 13 predicted proteins | sample Fk1155metaG_FD_109644 | JGI IMG/M metagenome (GOLD analysis project Ga0163108, IMG submission 109644) | Marine microbial communities from the Central Pacific Ocean - Fk160115 155m metaG | ecosystem: Environmental > Aquatic > Marine > Oceanic > Photic zone | place: The Central Pacific Ocean...
CAGATTTGCTTTTTGTTCAGATAGACTATCAAACTCAAACAGCATGATTGTTCTCCTTTACTGGTTTGGTTAAAACAGGTCTTCGATGGTATGTCGAATTTTTCGAAATATTCCTTTTATGCCTTTATGCCGGGGCTTTGGAATGCGCATATGATCGTTTGCCATAAATGGCCACAGCAGTAAACCCAGGGCTGTAGCGTAAATGGGGTCTTCGGCTACATCCGTAATTCCCTCTATATTTGCAGGTTTTCCAATACGAACCTTCACATTCAGGTTGTCTTCCGCCAGAGCCATGATATTGCGGAGCTGGGCGCCTCCGCCGGTGAGTACAATGCCATAGGTCAGGGGTTCTTTGATATCCGCCCTTGATATTTCACGGATCACCATTTGAAAAATTTCCTGCATCCGGGCCTCCACATAACTGGAAACTTCCTGCTCCGGTATGGATCGTTTCAACTGGCCTTCCTTTTCGGGAAGATCAATTTCCAGTTTTTCCGAGGACATGGATGATTTTGCAGATGCATATTTGATCTTGATTTCTTCGGCCTCGTTTACGCCAATTTGTAGCATTACAGCAATATCATTGGTCACGCTGGAGGTCCCCAGCGGAATCACGGCAGAATGCCGAATAGCACTGCCATGATAAACGGCAATATTTGTGGTCGATGCTCCGATTTCTACCAGGGTTACACCCAGCTCTATCTCATCTTCTGTCAACACAGTTAAACCAGCTGCCAGGGGCTGGAATACAAGTCCATCTACCATAACACCCAGTTCTTCAACGCAGTTTACCAGATTGTTCATGGCTGTGGTAGCCGCGGTCACAAGATGCACACGTCCTTCCAGTCTCCGTCCAGTCATACCAATGGGATTTTTTATTTCTTCGATGGTGTCTACCAGGTATTCCTGGGGCAGAGTGTGCAGAATATCTCTGTCCACCGGGAGTGAAACAGCCTGGGCCAGATCCAGGACCTGGTAAGTATCCCGTTCATCGATGGGTCGTTCAATCAAAGTTCCCGGGCTGCCATTCCCGCGATTCAGGGCAATGGCGGCCTGGGTGTTTAAACTGCGAATGTGTTCCCCGGTGATGGATAAAATAGCTTTTGTAATTTTTACACTGGCCATGGTTTCCGCTTCATTCATGGATGCTTCCAATTGTTCTATCAAAAGATCACGGTGAATAATAGACCCTCGTCGAATTCCGGAAGAAGGTACAGAGCCAATCCCAAGTAATTTGATATTTTTTCTATGGTCATTAGTTTGACCAATAACACATGTTATTGTATTGGAACCAATATCTAGACCGGCAATGATATGTTGATCCTGTCCGTTGCTGATGGGACTCATGATCTGCGGTCCTTGGCAATGATCTGATTAATGTATCTCATGTCCAGGTATGAAAAGTCGGTTAATTCCTTGTTGGGTTTCAGATCAAACCTGAATTGTTTTAAAATTTCAATCTTGGTCCATAAATCTTCATTCCCCAATAAGATCTTCGTCGGTTCTTCCGCCAGAATCAATTCGATATCATTGTCCGAAACCAATCTAATCTCGGACAGGTTATCATAAAGAAAGCTGTATTCCCGGCGAAGGTGACTTAACCACTCGATGGATTCCTTTACTTTTACGGACAGCACTTTTTCGCCTGCGGGATATAATTCCGGAGCCGGATTAAAATTGGATAGGGAAGGAACAAGGAAATCACCCATGTTTTCCATATCCGGCAAGATATAACCCTCTTCATCCAGCATGACCATGGGTTGCGTATTTAATATAGCGATGGGTGTACGCTCCATTATTTCTATCATAATTGTTCCTGGATAACGATGACTCACACGAGCCGCGAGGACATAAGGATGACTTTCCACCAATTCAGTGACACGGGTCAGATTGATTTCATCGATGGATGCGCCTATCAAATCCCCAAAGGTATTTCTATAGTTTTGCTTATCCAATATAACCGTATTGGAAAAAACAACATTTTTAATGACCAGTGTGTTGTGGTAATCCGACCACCAGAAAGCACTCCAGATCAGGGAAAAAATCGCTGAAAATCCTAATGCAGAAATAATTGCTTTAAACCAAATTATTCGTTTTTTCTTTTTAAGACGCATGCGGATCTAGATCTTTTTGATTGAACCCGATGGTTTTTACTTCCAGATCGAGTTTTATTTTAAATTTTTTGTACACTCTTTTGCGGGCAATTCGTATCAATTCGGCAATATCCGCTGATTTGGCGTCACCGTGATTCACAAAGAAATTGGCATGATGTGTTGAAATCTCAGCCCCTCCAACTTTCGTCCCCTTCAACCCTGCCTGGTCAAGTAAATATCCCGCAGCCTGTTCCTCAGGATTTTTAAAAACGCTGCCCGCAGAACGAAACCGCAGCGGTTGGGATGATTTGCGGCCCCTGCTGGCTTTATGGCTTCTTTCCTGTATCTGCCGCGGATCTCCCTGCTCAAGGTCAAAACGGGCCAAAAGGATAAATTCATCCTTGCTGAATGTGGAAAAACGGTATGCAAAATCAACGTCTCCATGATTCAAGGTCTCGATCTGACCGTTCATTTTCATCACATCCACACTCACCAGATTATTGGAGATCTCGCTGCCAAAGGCTCCTGCATTCATGACCAGGGCACCGCCCAAAGTTCCCGGTACCCCAATGAGGCTTTCCATGCCGGTCAAATTCCTTTTAATACATTCCTTCACCAGCCGGCCCAGCATGACCCCTGATTCTACTGTGACCCGGCCGCCGTCAAATTCAAGGTTGGTCAGGGCTTTGGCCGGAGTGATGACAATGCCGTCAATACCCTGATCGGCAACCAGCAGATTGGATCCGGACCCGATAAAAAATGTTTGGATGCTGTGCTGTGACGCAAACTTGAGAATTTTGGAAAGATCTTTCCTGTCCCTGGGAGTGACAAAAGCTGCTGCAGGGCCTCCGATCCCGTAGGTTGTGTGACGGGTCATGGGTTCATTCTCTAATAGTGTACCCCGAACAATTGATCTCAGCTCTGCCATGAATTTCAACCTTTTACCTCGGTTACGTTTTGTTCCAGATGACGGGCGTAAGCCTCACTGTAGCGCCAGATACTTCCAGCACCCAGGGTCAGAACAAGATCATTGGGCTGGACGATTTGATCGAGTTCATTCACAAGGTTGTCCAAGTCAGGAATGAAATAACACTGGTCCATACCTGTATTTTTACATTCATTGTAGATGAGTTCTGCCGTGATTCCGGGAATGGGTTTTTCCCTTGCGGGATAGATGTCGGTTATGAATACCACATCTGCTTTTTTCAAGGCAGCAGCGAATTCGCGGAAAAAGGCTTGCGTTCTGGTAAACAAATGAGGTTGAAACACAGCGATAATCCGCCTGTCCCAGCCGCCCTTTGCTGCTTCCAGCGTTGCATCAATTTCCGTAGGGTGATGAGCATAATCATCTACAACCATAATATTGTGATAGCATCCCTTAATGTCAAAACGGCGTCGAACACCATTATAGGTTTTAATCCCGGTCTGGATCAAAGAAAAAGAAAGGCCCATTTCTAACCCGATTACGACGGCAGCTAAGGAGTTCAGAACATTGTGTTCGCCGGGAACATTGATCTGAATATCTCCCAGGTTTTCCTCCGCACGAAAAACAGAGTATGTAGACTGTGTGGCATCAAATCGCAGGTTTTTCGCGCGGTAGGCCGCATCCCTCGACCGTCCATAGGTGGTCATGGGCCTTTCAATTTTTGGTATTATATCCCTGATCCCAGGGGAATCTGCACAAACTATGACCTCGCCGTAAAAGGGCACAGATTGGCAGAATTGCAGAAAAGCATCCTGGAGGTCAGGCAAATCCTCGTAGCAATCCGTATGCTCGAGTTCAATATTGGTTATCACGCCTATGGTAGGCTTCAGTGCCAGAAAACTGCGATCAAATTCATCGGCTTCAACCACAATAATGTTGCCGTCGCCCAGTTTAGAATTTGTATCCAGGTTTTGCACCAGACCGCCAACCACGAGGGTGGGGTCCATTTTCCCATGGGATAATACAGTACCGATCATGGAAGATGTGGTGGTCTTGCCGTGTGTTCCGCCAACGGCAATACTGGTCTCCTTGACAGAAATAAGCTCACCCAGCATTTCTGCTCGTCTGATAATGGGGATACCTTTTTGACGTGCTTTAATGATTTCCGGATTTTCAGACTGTACAGCGCTGGAGTAGACCAGGACATCGGTTTCGCCCACATTTACAGGATCATGACCAATGTGAACATCAATTCCAAGATTCACTAAACGCTGTACATTGTCAGATTTTTTCACGTCGGAACCAGTAACAGTAAACCCTAGGTTTAACAGTAATTCAGCAATTCCGCTCATGCCGATACCGCCAATGCCTACAAAATGAACCCGGTTTATCTTACGAAATGTCATGCAGCTGCCTGAAATATTTGATCCACGATTTCTTTTGTTGCATTGGGCCGTCCCAGTGTTTTGGAAGCCGCTGCCATTTTTTCCAGTTCCGCCCGGTTATGGATCAGGTTCATGATGGAATGATAGAACTCCTGGGGCTGCAATGATTTCTGGAATAAAATTCGTGCTGCTCCCGCATTGACCAGGGCCTGAGCATTCTTGGTTTGATGGTCCGCGGCGGCAAAAGGAAAAGGTATCAGGATACTAGCTTTTCCGCACACAGTTATTTCGGCCAGTGTCAAAGCGCCACTGCGGCAAATGATCAAGTCAGCTAGGGCATAGGCGCTGTCCATATTGTTAATAAAAGGTGTGATGTGAATATGCTCATCGTTGTAATTCTTATATTTTGGATATTCCAGATCCCCGGTCTGCCATAACACCTGGAGTCCAGACCCGGTAATTTTTTCCACAACTGCATTCATCATTTTATTTAAATAAGCTGATCCCTGGCTCCCGCCAAAAAGAAAAATAGTTTTATTTTCCGGATCTAAATTGAATTCCTTCCCGGCATCTTTTTTTATACCATCGGCAATACCCTGTCGGACTGGATTTCCGGTTAACACTGTTTCTTGATTCAGATATTCGTTCGCTTCCTCGAAGGCGACGCATATGGCTCTCGATCGTTCCGCGAACCAACGGGTCGTGACACCGGGAAAAGAATTCTGCTCTTGGAGCACGATGGGGTAAGGATCATTTTTCCTGGTAGCCATATACAGGGGTAAGGCTGCGGCATAGCCGCCCGTGCCCACAATGATCTGTGGTAGAAAATCCTGAAACAGGGATCGGATCTTGATTATAGAGCGAATGATTCTTCCTGGAAGCAGTATATTGCGCCCCAGGCTCTGCAGGCTGATTCCTCGCTGAAACCCACGAATTGGCAGCAGGGTATGCCACACGTCTTTTACAGGAAATACTTTGGCTTCCAATCCAAAATTGGATCCCACATAATGGATTTTGGCATCCGGCTCCCGGCGGTGTATTTCTTCCCCAATTGCCAAAGCAGGGAAGAGATGGCCGCCTGTACCCCCGCCGGCGATCAAAATATTGCGGCTAACCATTTAAAATGGGGCTCCACCCGCGTTTGCTGCTGCCTACAGATCTCCTTGCTTGGGAAATATTCAAGAGAATGCCGATCAAGGCCATATTTACTACCATTCCGGAACCCCCATAGCTGACCATGGGCATGGGCAGGCCTGTAACCGGAAAAATACCGGTCACTACGGCAGCGTTTACAAATGCATACAGGATAAAATTGAAGGAAATACCAACCGCCAGCAGCACACCGAAATGGTCTGTGCATTCCCGGGCAATTTTCAGGCCGCGGAAAAAGATTAGCAGGAACAGGGTAATTACAGGAACTGTTCCAAGGATAAAACCCAGCTCTTCGCCGATAATTGCAAAAATAAAATCTGTATGAGGAGTAGGCAATAAATGATTTTTTTCAATACTGTTTCCAAGGCCGACGCCAAATACACCGCCATTTCCCAGGCTGATCAGGGATTGCTGAGCTTGGTAGCCCACATCCTCCAATTCTGTGAAACCAAACCAGGAAAGAATACGCTGCCGGCGGTATTCCCTAGACAAAAGAACTGGAATTCCGATGAGCAATCCGGAAGCACCTGCCAGGGATAACTGGGATACTTTTACCCCACCAACAAATAAAATGATAGTGCCCAGCATACCGATCATCGCAGCTGTACTGAAATCAGGCTGGATCACAATCAGTGTCATGATGATAGTCAGTATACCTGCAGCCGGTAAAAACCCTGATTGGAAATCATACAGTTTTTCACGTTTCTTGTCCACATAATGGGCCATGTATATCAGGACTGACATGCGTGCTATGTCGGATGTCTGCAGGGAAAAGGGTCCAATGTACAACCACCGTGCCGGTTTGCTCCAGCTCAGTCCTTTTGCAAGGTAGGTTATTTTGGTTACCAACAGCAAAAGAATGGAACCGATAATCAGGTACAGGGCCACATCCTTCAGGCGGCGGTAATCCAGGGTTAGAAATGCAAAAAGACAGAATACACCCACCAGCAGTCGTTTCAAATGGCCTTGTAAAAAAAGCATATCAGTGCGGCCATTGGAATTGGCAAATGATTCATACCAGCTGGCACTGTAAAGCATTACCGTCCCCAGTACAGTCAAAAGCCCAAAATAGATCAATAACTGACGGTCGTACCGCTGGATCAGAATATCAATCATTTTTTACTCTCCAGGTCATTGATCCAGGTCTTGAATTGCGCACCCCTTTCTTCAAAATCCTCAAATTGATCAAAACTGGCGCATCCCGGAGACAGTAACACTGCGTCCCCGGGAACGGCCAGAGATTGGGCAGATGTAACTGCGGATTTAAGATCGGTTACTTGAACCGATCTCACCGCATCCCCTAATGCAGTTACAATCTCCCCGCCGGATTCTCCATAAGAGATGATTAGTCTGACATGACTTGACTCGATATGTGGAAGGAGTAGCCGGAAATCTGCACCTTTATTTTGACCCCCAAGGATCAAAATAAGAGGCTGTTCAAAACTTTCCAGTGCCACCATGACCGCATCTAGATTGGTGGCTTTGGAATCATTGATGTATTGTACATCATCAATAGCGGAGACATATTCCAGGCGGTGTTCAACCCCGGGAAATGATCCCATGATTTTGGCGATGCGCTGATCAGAAATACCCATAAGGTGGGCAGCAGTAGACGCAGCAAGTATATTGGATAAATTATGAGGTCCCGGAAGAATCAAATCCTGCACTGCGATCAATGGACTCCCGTTGGTACCATAGATACTGTTGGTTTGCAGCCGAAAAGTCATATCTGCCCGCACCATACTGAAAGGAGTCATGGTGGCCGGGTGATCCTTTAAAGCCATGGTTAGTAAAGGATCATCCATATTATAAACAATAAAATCTTTCTTGGTCTGGTTTTCCACCATCCTCATTTTCATGGCGATATATTCATCCATGGTACCGTGGCGATTTAAGTGATCAGGTGAAATATTGGTATAGACGGCAATCTTGGGGTGGAAATGGCGGATAAATTCCATTTGAAAACTGGATATCTCCAGGACATAAACCGTTTTGGGCTCTGGAGATTTCATTTCTTCCAGCACAGATGAAGAAAAAGGAATCCCAACATTTCCTGCCAGGCTGCCGCGAATATTCCCTGACTGGCACATTTCCACCAACACGTTTACAGTGGTGGTTTTGCCGTTTGAGCCGGTCACGGCAATGATAGGAGATTCAGTAAACCAACTGGCGAATTCTATTTCACCTACGATGGGAATATTTTTTTCCTGGGCCTGGAGTATAATGTCTGCATCTTTTGGCACACCAGGAGAAACAATCCACAGATCTGCTTCATTAATACGATCTGAATGCATCCCTGTTTCGACACTTATATTCATTTGCATCATCTCATCGGCGCGCATATTGATATCCAGGCTGGTTCCCGGATCACTCACAAATACCCGTGCCCCGGCATAATGGGCAAGTTTTGCCGCGGCACTGCCGCTTAGCCCCAGCCCGATCACGGAGATGGATTTATCCTTGATATCGATGGTGGCTCTGTGATGAATATCCATCACCGGATCTTGAAAGTTGTTAGTGAAAACAAGGCCAATAGCAATCCAATAATCCAGAAACGAACCACAACCTTGGTTTCTGGCCAGCCCTTTAATTCAAAATGATGATGAATTGGGGCCATGAGAAAAAACCGTTCACCTTCACCTGTCCTGGACCTTGTCCATCGAAACCAGGAAATCTGCAGCATGACAGAGAGTGTTTCCCAAACGAAAACACCGCCAATAATAAAAAGCAGCAATTCTTTTTTTAATAGAATCGCCAGGGTTCCCAGGGCTGCCCCGGCCGATAAGGAGCCAGTATCCCCCATGAATACTTCCGCAGGCGCCGTATTGAACCACAGGTAGCCTATACAGGCACCGGCCATGGCGCTGGCAAAGATGGTTAATTCACCAGCGCCGGGAAGATAAATGATATTCAGGTAATCAGAAAAATCAACGCGGCCGGAGATATAAGAAATTGCGGCAAAAACGGTGAAACAAATAGCCAGCAGCCCCGCGGCCAGGCCATCAAGTCCATCGGTTAAATTCACTGCATTGGATGTGCCCGTAATCACCAGGATTACCATTAGCGGATACAGTATTCCCAGGTCAAATTCTACATTCTTCAGGAAAGGTACGGTGGTCTTGGTATTGAACAACTGGAATTCAGGCGTGCTCAGGATCCAATAACTCACAATAATGCCAAGAAGAATTTGTCCAGCCATTTTATACCGGGCAACGAGCCCTTTTTTCATTTTTTTTACCACTTTCAGGTAATCGTCAATAAATCCAATGAATCCCATCCAGATAACCGCAATCAGGATAATTTGAACGAAAGGGCTGTTCAATTTGGCAAGCAAGAGGGTAGGGAGGAGTACAGCCGAAAGGATGATGACTCCTCCCATTGTAGGTGTGCCCTTCTTCTTCATGTGAGATTCGGGTCCTGTAAGACGAATTTCTTCGCCTATTTGGTGTGTGTGTAGTATGTGGATAATCCAGGGCCCGATGATGAAGCTTAATACAAGAGCTGCGATGGCCGCAGTTGCAGCTCTAAAGGTGATATATTCAAATAGATTGAAAGCGGAAATAGAATCTTTTAAGGGTGTAAGCAGTTCGTAAAGCATCAGTTCAAAAACACCCCTTCGATTATTTTTTCCATTGCCATGCCTCGGGATCCTTTAAATAGGACCTTATCTCCAGTGCGCAATGAATTTTTCAGTGCAGCAATAAGTCCTGCAGGTGTTTCAAAATGTGCAGATTTAATATTGCCATTCAGCACAGAATCTGTGTATTTGGTATCATTGCCAATGGTGAACACCTGGTCTAATTCTATTTCTGTGCATTTATATCCCACTTTCATATGTTGATCTGCAGATGAATCCCCCAGTTCAAACATATCCCCAAATACAAAGATGCGCCGTCCATTGCCGCTGAATGCCTTCAAGTAATCCAATGCTGCCAGGCAGGAAGAAAGATTTGCGTTATAGGTATCATCAATAACAGTAATTGTATCAAACTTTTTCACCTGGCAGCGGCCTTTCGGCGGCGAAAAAGAGTTGATCTGGGAAATAACATTTTCCCAATCAACAGCTAAGGAAACAGCGATGGCAGAGACAGCGATACTATTTTGTACAAAGGAGAGATTTCGGGAACCGGTGGGTATCTCGTGGGTGTCTACTGTCAATGTTAATGAGCCATCCTTTTCATGATGGATATCTGCAGGAAAATCACAGTCAGGTGTTAAGCCAAACGTGAGTTTTTCCCCTGAAACAGGAATAGATGCCACCCGCTCATCCGCCATGTTTACAAATGCAGTTCCGTCCTTCAATGCATTGAATAAAGCACCTTTGGTTTCGGTGATAACATCAATCGTTCCAAATCCAGCCAGGTGTGCCGGGGCAATATTTGTAATCAAACCATGTGTCGGCTGAGCAATGCCGCAGAGATATTCGATATCCCCCGACTGGTTCGCGCCCATCTCCAAAATAGAAATGGAGTGGTCATTCTCCAGTTGGAAGAGGGTAAGGGGAAGTCCAACATGAGTGTTGAAATTCCCCTCTGTGGCGTGCACATTATACTTGGTTGAAAGTACATGTACGAGTAATTCTTTGGTGGATGTTTTCCCGTTAGAACCGGTTATTCCAATCACTGGGATCTCAAACTGCCGGCGCCATTCCCGGGCGATTTTCCCAATGGAAAACTGCGGGTTTTCCACTTTTATTTGTTGAAGATTCAATTCTTTGTTTTTTTTTGAAACCAGCGCTGCGGCGGCTCCCTGTGCCATTACTGCAGGCAGGAACCCATGGCCATCTGTCCGTTCGCCAGTCAAAGCGATATACAGGTCACCCTCCTTACACTCTCGACTATCAGTAGCAATGCCCGAGATGGGGCGATGGAGACTGGTGCCTATCACAGTTTCAAAAACAGCGGCGAATCGTTCAGGCTGTTTTATGTCAATTCTCACTGGTAATCCTGAATAATGGCCAAGTCGGAGTGAAACACTTTTTCACCCTTGATATCCTGGTATTCTTCCCGCCCTTTCCCCAGGACCACAACCACATCCCCTTTTGTGCTTCGAGAGAGAGCAGTTTTTAATCCCCTGGACCGATCAGTAAATACGGTGTGGCGGTCCGAATGAAATCCGGAAATCACTTCCTTTGTAATTTGATCGGGATCTTCGGTTCTTGGATTGTCGGGTGTTACATAGCAATGAGTGGCATGCAGTTCTGTAACCCTGGCCATTTCCGGCCGTTTGGAAGCGTCTCGATCTCCTCCAGCGCCAAAGACCACATATATATTGGTATCCTGCTTGGATAATTGTCTGAGAGTGCCCAGAACTTTATCATAAGCGTCGGGTGTATGAGCATAATCAATCAGTGCGGTAGCACCATTTGCGAGAGCAAAAGACTCCATTCTACCTGGAATAGCAGAACAAGCTGCTATTCCTGTTTCTATATCACTATGCCGGATTCCCAGGGCATGGGCACCGGAAACAGCCGCCAGGATATTCTCGGCATTAAATTCCCCTATAAGCTCAGAAACAACTTCATAAGTTTCATTTCCTGCTTTGATTTTTCCGCGAATCCCATTCAGGCCCATTTCCATTTCCTGATAGTGGATAGATGTACCATTTCCTCTGGAATAATTCAGGACCGGTGCATGGGTTTCGCCGGCAAGACGCCTACCATTGGGGTCTGTTTCATTTACAATTGCTGTGGAATCCAGGTGTAGCATTCGAAATAGCTTGGCTTTGGACTGAAAATAAGATTCCATCGTGCCATGATAATCCAAATGCTCCGGTGTCAGGTTAGTGAAGATCGCCATGTTAAAATCCACATTAGACACTCGATATTGATCCAGCGCATGTGAAGAAACTTCCATGATGATATGTGAGAAATCCGCATCCCTCAAATCTGAAAATATTTTTTGTATGGATATGGCATCCGGCGTGGTCAAGGATTTGACCTGTTCAAAACCCTCAGCGATCAACCCCAGCGTTCCGATCTGGGCAGTTTTCTGCCCGGCGTGGGATAAAATAGAAGCCAGGAGGGAAGCTGTGGTTGTTTTTCCATTGGTGCCGGTAATGCCGATTATCTGTAAATCCCGGGATGGATGCCCGTAGAATTCAGCAGCCACTACAGATGCAGCCCGACGTGGGTTGGCAACTTTTATTTGCGGTACATCCAGTACGCCCAGGTCACGTCCATTGGAAAGAATGGCTGCTGCGCCGTTTGCGATAGCATCATGGATATAATCGTGACCATCGTGGATTGTGCCTGGAATAGCAATGAATAAATCACCCCGGCAAATATGGGCGGAATTAAACTTCAGCCCGCTTATGGCAATATCCGGAATTGCCTCTGGTTTCATTAGCCCGCGGGTGAGGTCTTTTAGCTGCCTGTTCATTTAAGGTGTACCACACAGGTTTTTCCGCGATGCAGAACTGTACCGGGTCTCGGGCTTTGCCAGACCACTTTTCCACTGCCCTCGATCTTAAATTTTATTCCACTGCTCCGCATAGTGGTCATTGCCTTGCGCATGCTGAATCCACGGACATCCGGCATTTCAACCTGATTATTGTAGCCGGACACCATAGAAAGAACCGGAGGCATGGATGCTGGTCTGGCAATGATCTGGGCGTCAGCGAGAATAATATCGTCACGAATGGATTTTTTCAAATTTCTAGTTGGATGTTTTTTCAATCGTGTGGGAGGAACAATGCTATCGTCCAGATTAATGATTCGTTTCATTACCCTTTTAAAAGTAACTGCAGCACCTTCCGAGCCCCAGTGATAGGGTTTATGCGGTTCATCTAAAATGATCAGGCCCAGCAGCTGGGGGTTTTCAGATGGGAACAAACCCACAAAGTTGGAAATGTATTTGTGATCAGAATATTTACCATTGATCACCTTCTTTGCCGTCCCGGTTTTCCCCGCCACATCCCAACCGGCAATTTCTGCATTGTGTCCAGTACCATTTACGACAACAGAGCGCAGCATTTTCTGAACCTGGTCCATCACTCTTCGATTTGCAACACGGCGAATAATGCTTGGCTCTTCTGCGTAAACAACATCTTTATTATCCTTAATGATTTGCCGGATTAATCTGGGGGTCACCATGAAGCCGCCATTTGCTACAGCGCAATAGGCAGTGGCCAGTTGAATTGCGGTTACCCCTACTTCATATCCCATAGCAATTTGCCCCTGTGATACTCGGCTCCAATTTTTCACAGGATGAAGTTTCCCTGAAAGTTCGCCGGCCAGACTGATGCGTGTTGTGGTTCCGAATCCCAGGCTACGAGCCGTTTCGAAAAGAGGAATAGAGCCCACCTGGTCCATGACCTTAACGACACCAATATTACTGGAGTTTTGAATGATTTGCGGAAATGTCATAAACCCATATTTCTCATGATCCTTTATGATAATGTCATAATAGGGAAATTCACCATTTTCACAATTGAATTCTTCGGTAAGGCTGATGGCATTTTCTGACAGTGCAGCAATGGCAGCAACCACCTTAAAAGTGGATCCAGGTTCAAATTGATCCGTAATAGCACGAACACGGTGGTAATCCATCTCTGTTTCAAAATAGCGGTTGTTGTCGAATCCAGGTGTGGAAGCCATAGCAAGGATTTCCCCGGTTTGTGGATCCATCACAATGCCCGTTGCAGCCTTGGCATTTGTCTCCTGCTGCCGTCGATCAAGTTCTTCCTCAAGAATGGATTGATACTCAAGGTCTATGGTTAACTGGATGTTATCGCCATCAATGGGTTTTTGATACGGATTACCGCTTTTAGGCTGAAATTCTCCTTTCCAGCCTTTGGTTTTGATTATCCATCCCGGTGTACCGGTTAAATAATTGTTAAAGCCCTTCTCGATGCCTGAAATCCCTTGATCGTCCACATTGGTGTATCCGACCACCTGGGCAGCTACTGAATTATGGGGATAATAGCGGCGGTAGTGCCGCTTAATGTGAAATCCATCGAAAGAAATGTTCTCCAGTGTCCCCAGAGTTTCTCTTTGGAGGTTGCGTTCCAGGTAAACGAAATTATCTTTTGAATTCAGTTTTTTCAGGTATTTATCAGCTGGTTTACCTGTTTGTTCACTCAGAGCGTTCGCCAGGTTGGCTTTGTCTGTGACGTCGCCAGGTTTGGCGGACAGGGTATAATGGATAATATTCCGTGTAAAGGGGCGGTTTTTACGATCATAAATGTTGCCTCGATTGGCAATCAGGGTTTGTTTTTTCTGAGCCTGATTTAAAATAACATCTTGATATTTATTGCCGTTTAGGACTTGTATTTGAAATAATCTCGCGCAGAGGCCTGCCCAGGATAAAATGACAAAGCAGGCAGCTGCGGTGATCCGTGTCCGAAATTTCAAATACGTTTTTGTCATAAGCTTTCTATCAGGTTTTTATTGATAGATATCAATAAAGTTTCCGGTTCCGTGAAAACCATGTTTAATTCTGCCCGAGCCCTTTTGGCGATAACATCCGGCCTGCTGAGAGATTCAATGTCGCTTTTCAGCTCCTGCAGTTCATTGGTTAGTTCGCTGGCTGTTGAATTTTGAATTTCAATCGCCAACAGTGTTTCATCAATTTCTGTATAGACCCATAAATAGATAATCAGAGAGGTAATTACACTCAGGGTAGCTACAAAAAAAATGATACTTTGGATTACATCCCTTGATCTTTTTGACCTTCTTTTCCGGGACATCAGGACGCTCTTTCCGCCACACGAAGTTTTGCACTTTTTGAGCGTCTGTTATTTGCTATTTCTTCGGCTGAGGCGATAAGGGGTTTCGGGGTTAAAATCGTTAAGCGCCCTTCCCGAGCTAAATCTTTAAACCTGTGTTTGACCTGGCGGTCTTCCAAGGAATGGAAACTGATAATTGCTACGCGACCGCCGATCGTTAAATATTCAATAAAGTTGTTTAAAAAAGTATTTAAATGATCCAGTTCACTATTTACCTTGATCCGGATTGCCTGAAATACTCGCGCCAGTGTTCTATTGCGATGGTTGGGAGGGGTAACCCTGCGAACTGCTTCTACCAGATCTTTTACAGATATTAACGGACGGCATTTTTCTATATTTCTGGCGATGGTTCGTGAACGCCGTTCCTGTCCGTATTTGTAAATGATATTAGCCAGGTCTGGTGAGGGCAGTGTATTTAAAATGTCAGCAGCTGTTTCGGATTGAGATTGATCAAATCTCATATCCAGAGCCGAATCTGATTGGAATGAAAAGCCCCTGGAATCGGAATCCAACTGTAAAGATGAAAGCCCAAGGTCCAGGATAAAGCCGTTCACCTGCTGGACTCCATACCGTTCAAGGATGGATTTGATATTGTGGTACGAACCGTGGTGAAGGGAGACAGATACAGATGAGGCGGAAAAACGCTGTTTACAATGCGATAAAGCCTCCTCATCCCGATCAATCCCGATATAGCGGCCTTGACTGGAAAGCTGCTGGAGGATAAGCGCTGCATGACCACCGACCCCGATCGTTCCGTCGAAGTAAACTCCGTCGGGAAAAATATGCAGGGCTGACAATACTTCTGCGGCCAACACCGGCACATGAAGCAATGGTCCCTGCAGAGGGGGTTTTGTCATCAGAGTATAATTTTATCCGCGAGGTCATCA
>Ga0163108_10001919_pt1 | contig 15167 bp, 15 predicted proteins | sample Fk1155metaG_FD_109644 | JGI IMG/M metagenome (GOLD analysis project Ga0163108, IMG submission 109644) | Marine microbial communities from the Central Pacific Ocean - Fk160115 155m metaG | ecosystem: Environmental > Aquatic > Marine > Oceanic > Photic zone | place: The Central Pacific Ocean...
AATAAATATATTCCTATAACAAAAGCTAAAGCTATTAATATAGAAAAAAAAATTAATATTCCTCTGTCTATTGTCAATTTCATGCTTATAGGAAATGGAAGCAATATTTTTGCAGATAAATTAAATTTTAAAGGCATTATTTATAAAGATGATTTTATTACACCACAAGGACTTTATAATTCTGTTAGGCATATTATTTTTAATAAAAAATATATAGAGGCATCCCCATTATATTTGAGGAAAACTAATATAATAAAACCTTCTTTATGGAAAAAACCACCAGTAGTTGAATAAATGCAAATAAAACTTATTCATAATGAAAATAAAAAATTTATGCGGGATGTTTTAAAAGTATATAAGTCTGCTTTTGTAAATAGTAATTTTAGTATTTTGAATAAGAAAGATTTTGAAGATTATTTTAATATAGGTAGTAAAATTTATGTTTTGCAAATAAAGAAAGAAATTATTGCCTATTTAATTCTTTTATTAAATAAAAATTTAGGAGAGATTGCATCAATAGGAGTACATGAAAATTATCAGAACAATAATTATGGGAAGTATTTAATCAAAGGTGTTTTAGAAAAAAACCTAAATTTAATTAAAATAAACTTAGAAGTTGCTGTGACCAATTATAAAGCGATTAATTTTTATAAAACATTAGGTTTTAATAATGTTGGGCTTAGAAAACAGTATTATTTGATTAAAAAAGGCAAAGATAAAGGGGAAAGAGTAGATGCTTTAATATTAGAGATGTTATTATAGTAGTTACTTTTCAATAATTATATAAAATTGTTTTTTTTTAATATGTTTTATTTCGATTACTTTATGTCCCACTTCTTTTATAGATTTAGGTACGTTTATTTTAGCTTCTTCACTGTCATATATAAATTTTAATCTTTCTTTACTTTTTATTTTTTCAATTGATAATTTAGTTTTTACATAGGTCATTGGACAGATCTCTCCTAAAAGATCTATAGTTTTAATAGATTTTTTATTCATAATTTATACTTTCCTCAATTTTTTTACTTTATTACTGAAAAATGTTAATAATAATTAATATAATTTTAATAATAAGGTGTAAAATTAATTTTTTATTAATGAGGTATATGAATGGCTAAATCAGCGATAGAAAATTTATGTGGTGTTAAAGGTATTAAGTTAACAAATCAGAGAAGAATTATTGCTAAAGTATTGTCCAAGGCAGCTGACCATCCTGATGCTAATTTGGTTTATAAGAGGTCTTCTAAAATGGATTCACAAATTAGTATGGCAACTGTATATAGGACTATGAAATTATTTGAGGACGCAAATATTGTTGTAGTGAGAGATTTTGGAGATGGAAGGTCTCGTTATGAAATTTATAGCAATGAGCATCATGATCATTTAATTGATATAGAGAGCGGAGAAGTTATAGAGTTTGTTAATGATGATATTGAGAAATTGCAAAATAAAGTTGCTAAAAAATTAGGATATGAATTAACAGGACATAAATTAGAGTTATATGGTAAAAAAATATCTTAAATAAATTTTTATTTATTATGGAATAGTTATGGCAGTTGCTGAAGATTTTTATAAAACAGTTGAAGGTGTTCATGCAGGCAATCTTGAAGTCAGGTTAGCTGAGAATAATGAAGAAATAGATGCTGCTCAAGCATTAAGGTATAGAGTTTTCTATGAAGAAATGTCAGCAAAGCCTTCAAATGAAATGTTTGCTAAGAAAAGAGATTTTGATCGTTTTGATGAATATTGGGATCATTTGTTAGTTTTAGATAATTCTAAATCTACAGTAAGTGAAAAAGTAGTTGGGACATATAGGTTAAATAGAAAAACTCAAGCTGAAAAATCGGGAGGTTTTTATTCTACAGATGAATATAATATAGATGCTTTAATAAATAATAAAGAAGAGGTCCTTGAATTAGGTCGTTCATGTGTAGATATAAATTATAGAAATGGTCAGACTATGCAGTTGTTGTGGCGAGGAATAGCAAATTATGTATTTTTTTATGACATTAAATTCATGTTTGGGTGTGCTAGTTTTGGAGAAATAAATCAAGAGCGTATAAAAGTCCCGTTATCTTATTTGTATCACTTTCATTTAGCACCAAAAGAAATTAGACCTATAGCAGTACCAAATAGGTATTTAGATATGAATATTTTAAATAAAGAAGAAATTGATGTAAAAGAAGCTAAAAAGTGTATACCTCCTTTAATAAAAGGTTATTTACGATTAGGCGCATATGTTGGTGACGGAGCTGTCTTGGATGAACAATTTTCTACAACAGATATTTTTATAGTTTTAAAAACTGAACAAGTTACTCGTCGTTATAAATTGCACTACGAATTAAAAAGTATTAATTAATTTTTAGTTTATTTATGATTTTTTTATCTTACATTTCTGTTGCTTCGAGAGTAATTATGAAAATTTTTTTATGTATAATATGGTTAGGTATTATGCTTTTTAGCTTTTTTCTTTTTAAAGCTATCAGATTAAAAACTGTAGATGATATGCCTAGATATTTTCATAGAGGTTTCTTAAAAATATTAAATATTAATATCAATTTAATTGGTAAAATTAAAGAAACTAAACCGGGTTTATTAATATCTAATCATGCTTCTTGGCTAGATATATCTATAATATCTTCTTTAGCTAATATTAATTTTATTGCTAAATCTGAAGTAGCCAGTTGGCCATTATTTGGTTTTTTAGCTAAATTACAAAACACATTTTTTGTTGAAAGAAAAGCTACAAAAGCGGGAAGACAAAGTGATAAATTAAAGGAGTTTATTAATAAGGGAAAAAGATTAGTTTTGTTTCCTGAAGGCACTTCTTCGGATGGAAACCGTGTTTTAAATTTTAAATCATCCCTTTTTTCTATTGCCGATAATACTGAAGATTCTGGTAATTATTTGCTTCAAGCTATTACAATTTGTTACAAAAAAATAGATGGTTTACCTATTTCTCGGAGTGAAAGACCTTTTATAGCATGGTGGGGCGGAATGGGTTTAATGGGGCATTTATTTAAAATTTTTACTTTAAGAAGAGTGGATATAATAGTTATTGCACATGAACCTATAGGAAATGTTGGCAATAGAAAAATTGTATCTACTATTGCTTGGAAGCAAGTAGCATATGGATTAAGTTTAGCTTTATTAGGTTCTCCAAGATCTTTAAAATATAATGAAGATATATATAAGTTATTATAATTGCATTAAGGCTGAAAATAAAGAATGAAAAAAATATTTATAAAGACTTATGGTTGCCAAATGAATGTTTATGATTCTGAAAGAATGTATGAATTAATGCTTCCTCATGGCTATAAAAAAACAAGTGATTATTTTGAAGCAGATTTAATCATTTTAAATACATGTCATATTAGAGAGAAAGCAGCGGAAAAAATATATTCAGAGCTGGGAAGAATAGCCCCAATTAAAAAACAGTTATTAAAACAAGGAAAAAAATCAAATATAGTGGTTGCAGGCTGTGTCGCACAGGCAGAAGGAGAGGAAATAATTAGAAGACAGCCAATAGTAGATGTAGTGGTAGGGCCTCAAACTTATCATAATCTTCCAGAAATTTTAACGAAAGTTCATAAAAGATCATCTAAAATAGTAGATACTAATTTTCCAATAGAAAATAAATTTGATCAATTAAGCTCTAATAGAGAGTATGTTAATATTTCGTCTTTTTTAAGCATACAAGAAGGATGTGATAAGTTTTGTAGTTTTTGTGTAGTGCCATACACAAGAGGGGCAGAATATTCTAGACCTGTCAATGAAGTAATTATGGAGGCTAAAGTCTTAATCAAAAATGGAACTAGAGAGATATGTTTGCTTGGACAAAATGTTAATGCTTATCATGGGGAATATAATAAAAAGAATTGGAATTTAGCTAATTTAATAAAAGAAATTGCTAGTTTAGGAGTTAAGAGAATTCGCTATATGACCTCTCATCCTACCGATATGGATGATGAATTAATCAAAATACATGGAGAAGTCCATGCCTTGATGCCATATTTACATTTGCCTGTTCAGTCTGGAGATAATGGTGTTTTAAAGACTATGAACAGAAAATATAATATAGCACAATATATAAATATTATAAATAAGTTAAGAGAAGTTAGAGCAGATATGGCATTTTCTTCAGATTTTATTATTGGTTTCCCAGGCGAAAATGATAAAGCATTTAAAAATACTATAAATTTAATTAAAGAAGTTAAATACGCACAAGCTTATTCTTTTAAGTACTCTAGAAGGCCAGGAACACCTGGCTCAATAATGAAACAGCAAATATCTGAAGAAATTAAAATTGAGAGGTTAAAAATAGTTCAAGATATTTTAAATGAGCAACAAAAAGAATTTAATAAATCTTTTCTTGGAGAGGACTTAGAGGTTTTATTTGAAAAATTTGGAAGAAAAGACTCTCAAATAGTTGGAAAAAGTCCTTATTTACAATCTGTTTATATTGATAATGCCAATTTCAAGATTGGTGATGTAGCAAATTTAAAGATAATTGCGACAAGTAAAAATAGCATGGAAGGAAAGCTAATTAAAAACGATCAGAAAGTGTTGAATTAAAAGTGACAAGCCTTAAAAGTAAAAAAAATATAATTTTATCTTTTAATAATGAAAAATTAATGCCTTATTTGTATGGGGAATTAGATAAAAATTTACATAGGATAGAATCTATTTTAAATGTAAATTTATATAGTAGAGGAAGTAATATTGAAATTTCTGGAGAAAAAGTAAAGTTAGCCAAAGAGGTGCTAAATGATTTATATGCTCAAATTAAAAAAGGTTTTGAAATTGGTTATGAAGAAGTGGATGCTTCTATAAGAATGAATGGTGATAAAATTAACAATAGTTTAAAAGAGGAAGGTACTTTAATTGTTTCTTCAAAGAAGACTATTAAAGCCAGAACTCATCGTCAGAACGAATATATAATTACATTAAATAATAAGGAACTTACTTTTGGAATTGGGCCAGCAGGAACAGGTAAAACTTACTTAGCAGTGGCCCATGCGGTGTCGCTGTTAGAAAAAGAAGAAATAGAAAAGATTATAATTTCTAGACCTGCAGTTGAAGCAGGAGAAAAGTTAGGTTTTTTGCCAGGAGATTTAAAAGACAAAGTTGATCCATATTTAAGGCCAATTTATGACGCTTTAGAAGATGTTTTGGCTTATAAAAAATTAGAGAAATACATGAATTTAGGAGTTATAGAAATAGCTCCGTTAGCATTTATGAGAGGAAGAACTTTATCAAATGCTTATATTATTTTAGACGAGGCTCAAAATACAAGTATAATGCAGATGAAAATGTTTTTAACAAGGTTGGGTTTTAATTCAAGAATGGTTGTTACTGGGGATTTAACACAAATTGATATTCCAAATAATGTTAAATCTGGTTTATCAAACGCATTGGAAGTAACAAAGAAAATTAAAAAAGGTATAGGACAAGTTTTTTTTGATAATAAAGATGTAGTTAGACATCAATTAGTTCAGGAAATAATTAAAGCATATGAAAAATAAGATTGTTTTAAATTTGGATGTAGTGAGCACTAAATGGAAAAAATTAATGTATTATGGTTCTTTTTATGAAGCAGTATGTCTAACTTTAAATAAGGCTAATTTATTTAATTCTGAACTTACCATACGATTAATTAATAATAATGAAATAAAAAAGTTGAATAAAATTTGGAGATATAAAAATTTACCAACTAATGTGTTGGCATTTCCTAATTATAAAATTAATAATTTTACTGATAATTTAAATTATATTGGTGATGTAGCTATAAGTTATGATAAAATAATAGAAGAAAGCAATCTATATGGTATTTCTTTTTTTGATCATGTTATACATATAGTTATTCATGGAGTTTTGCATTTGGCAGGGTATAATCATTCTAACAAGAATAATGAAAAAAAAATGATAAATTTAGAAAAGATTATTTTAAAAAATATGAGCATTGATGTTTCGTTTTTAGATAAAAAATATATAGAAGGGAATTAAATGAGTTTAAATAAGTTTGGTGGTTTGAATAGATTCTTTATTAAAAAGAATAACGAAAAATCAGACTTAGAAAGTACTAGAGGACAGGTTCGTTCATTAGTTAAAAAAGCAGGTCTGTCTTATTATGATAGAATAATGCTAGATAATGTGATGAGTTTTTCTTCTACGGAAGTATCTGAGGCAATGGTTCCTAGGGCAAATATAGTATCAGTTTCTATAGATACATCTTTAAATGATTGTATAAATATTTTTAAAAAAGCAGCCCATTCAAGACTACCTGTATATAAAGGTACTTTAGATGATATTGCAGGAATGGTTCATGTAAAAGATATTTTAGCTTATTGGACTCATGGAGAAAAATTTGAATTAAGTGATATAATTAGAAAAGTTATTATTTCTACTCCTTCCACTTCTATTTCTGATTTATTTCAAGAAATGAGATCCACTAAAATACACTTATCAATTGTAGTAGATGAACATGGTGGGACAGATGGGTTAATCACAATTGAGGATTTAGTAGAAGAAATAACCGGAGAAATAGAAGACGAACATGATGTAAGCTATAATTTAATTATAGACGGAAAGGAAAAAGGGCACGTAGTAGTAGATGCAAGAATTCCAATAATGGAATTAGAAAAACACTATAGTTGTAAATTATTAAATTCTTCAATGGACGTGGATACTTTGGGAGGATTAGTTTTTAATATAGAAAAGCGTGTTCCTGAAGTAGGAAGAGTTATTAAACATAATTCTGGTTTATCATTTGAAGTGATAGAAGCGGATTTGAGGAGGATAAAAAAAATTAAAATTATTGGGTACCCTAAAATATAAAAAATTGAACATACTAAATCATATAGATATTTGTCAAAAAAATATTTTTTGGCAAAGTATAATATTAATTCTTGCCAGTAGTTTAAGCAGCCTTTCTTTTAACGGCAATTTAATATTTGTGCCATTAACAATTGTGGCTTTAAATATATTATTTACTTTGATAAGTGCGGATAACTGTAATTTAATTAAATCTTGTTATTTTGGTTTTTTATTTAGTTTTTTTATGTTGTTTTTTGGATTGTGTTGGATATCTATTGCTTTTGAAGTGGGGAATGCAGGAGGAATTTTTATTGGCTTATTAGCAGTTTTGTTATTATGTATTTTTCTTTCTTTTTTTGCAGTTATTTGCATAGCAATATCTAAATTTCTTTATAGTTATTGGAATCTTAATTTATTAGGTTTTGCAATTATTTGTTCAGTATTTATTTCATTTTCTGAATATACTAGAGGATATTTTTTAGGAGGTTTCCCCTGGAATACTTTAGGGTACATATGGTCTGACTCTTATATTTTTCTTCAACCTGTTTCATTAATAGGAATATATGGTTTAGGTTTATTTAGTTTTTTAGCAATATTTTCTATTTCTCTTTTTAGAGTTAAAATTCATTATGGCTTTTATGCTTTGACTCCTTTATTAATATTGTTTGTATATGGGTTTATTAGGAGTGAGGTAAGAGATCAACAAGAATTTTTTACAGAATCAATCAGATTAGTGCAGCCAAATATTAAACAAAGTGAAAAATGGGATACAAAATTTCATAAAAAACACTTAGAGAAATTAATAAACCTTTCTAAAGTTAATGTTAAAAATGATTATCCAAAGTATATAATATGGCCTGAATCTGCTTTTATGTATGATATAGATTATTTAAATAAGAATAATATAAATTTATTTAAATGGGTAAAGGACAAACAATTAGTAATAACTGGAGCTACGAGAAAGGTTTACAAAAGTGATGAGTTATCTAAAATTTTTAATAGTATATATTTCATAAACAATAAAGGGAGACTTATAAGCTATTATGATAAAGTTAAATTGGTGCCATTTGGAGAGTTTAATCCATTTAGTAAAATAATAAAATTTATTAGGTTGGCTAATGGAACAATTGATTTTTCTGTTGGAAGACTTTCTAATATTATAGACCTTGGTAAAAATTATAATAGAATAGGCGCTCTTATTTGTTACGAGATAATATTTTCTTCTAAAGTAGTTAATGGTGATAGGCCAGATTTTTTAATAAATTTAACTAATGATGCATGGTATAAAAAATCACATGGACCCATACAACATTTGTCTGCAGCTAGAGTAAGGGCAATTGAAGAAGGTCTCCCTGTTTTGAGAGTTGCAAATACAGGCATTTCTTCGATTATTACTCCATTGGGAGTATATATTAAAAGCTTACCTTTAGAGACCGAAGGGTTTATAGATTCTAAGATTCCTAAACCAGATAAACCAACTTTATTTTCAATATATGGAAATAAAATATATATAATTATATGTTTAATTATGTTATTTATTTCTAGGTTTTTATTTTTAGGAAAGGTAAATATAAGGAAAAAATATGAAGGATAGCTATCTTTTTACATCTGAGTCTGTCTCAGAAGGACATCCTGACAAAATATGTGATCAAATTTCAGATGCGATAGTAGATGCGTATTTAGAAAAAAGTGAATCAAAAGATAATGTTAGAGTGGCATGTGAAACTTTGGTTACTACTAATAGGGTTATAATTGCTGGTGAAGTAAGAGGATCTGAAATCACAATAGAAGAGCAAGAAAGCATTGCTAGAAAAGTAGTAAAAGAAATTGGTTACGAGCAAGACAATTTTCATTGGAAAGACTTTAATTTTAATAGTTTTTTACATGAACAGTCTGTTGATATTGCTCAAGGGGTAGATTCTAATGATTCAAGAACAGAAGGTGCTGGTGATCAAGGAATTATGTTTGGTTATGCTTGTACAGAAACTAAAGAATTTATGCCTGCGCCTATTCAATATAGTCATCAAATTCTTAAAGTATTATCTGAATTTAGAAAAAAAGGAAAAGCTGATGGAATTTTACCTGATTCAAAATCACAAGTTACGTTAATTTATGAAGATAATAAACCTATTGGATGTGATAATATAGTTATTTCTACTCAACATGAGAAAGGGGTTACTCGTAAAAATATATTTGATTATGTTTATCCTATAATTAAAGGAGCATTACCTGAAAATTGGATTCCTCCAGAAGAATTTATTTATATTAACCCTACTGGGAAATTTGAAATAGGAGGGCCAGATGGCGATGCAGGGTTAACTGGCAGAAAAATTATAGTCGATACATATGGGGGAGCTTGTCAACATGGAGGAGGAGCATTTTCAGGGAAAGACCCTTCCAAAGTTGATCGCTCTGCGGCTTATGCTGCAAGATATGTAGCTAAAAATATTGTATATGCAGGATTAGCTGAGAAATGCACTATTCAATTATCTTATGCAATTGGAATGGTTGAGCCTTTGTCAGTTTATGTTAACACGCATGGTACTTCTAAATTATCTGATAAAGAAATTACTAATTTAATAGGGTTACATTTTGATTTGTCACCAAGAGGAATAAGAGAAATGCTTAATTTATCTCATATTAATTATTTACCTACAGCTTCATATGGACATTTTGGAAGAGAATCAGAAAACAATAAGTCATTTACTTGGGAAAAAACAGATAAGGCAAATTCACTTTTAAAAGAAACCGGATAGTATTATGCAAACTTTGTATGGACGTAAAAGAGGAAGGACACTAAGTAAAAAAAAAAATATCTAATTGGCAATGTGTTACCAAAAGTTAAATTAGAAATTAAGGATAAGAATTTAAAATTAGATAAAATTTTTCCTGCCCCTGTTGAAAAAATTTGGCTAGAAATTGGTTTTGGTTCAGGAGAGAATATTAAATGGCAACTTGATAATAATAAAGACATAGGTTTTATTGCTTGTGAACCATATATAAATGGTATTGCTGATTTGTTAATCTTGTTAGATAAAGAACAGTTAAGAAGAATTAAAATTTATAATGGTGATGTAAGGGATCTTTTTCAAATTTTTAATCCTAACACTTTTGAAAAAGTGTTTATTCTATTTCCAGATCCATGGCCAAAGAAAAAACATTACAAAAGAAGAATAATTCAAAAAGCTACTTTAAATACAATAAACATCATAATGATTTTGGGAGGAGAATTAAGAATTTCAAGTGATGATTATTCTTATGCTTGTTGGATAATGCACCATATAATAAATGATAATAATTATAAATGGGTGGCAAAGTGTAAAAAAGATTATTTACATAAACCAGATAGTTGGCCTAATACTAAATACCAAGAAAAAGCATATAAAAAAGGACATACTTCGTATTATTTCAAGTTATTAAAAGTATAATTTTCTTTAATTGATAATTGTTTAAAAACAAAGTATAATTTCTTTATATTAGTATTATAGAGTTTTTGTAATAAGCCGGAAGGCTTATTTTTTTTTTGGAGTTTAAATTGTTTAAAGATGTGGAGGTGCGTAATAAAATAATTGAACCTTTAGAATTGCAAAAAAATGCTTTGGAAATTATAAGTGGTATTGACTCTTTAGGTTACAGGTTGATTAGAATAAAAATACATTCTTATTCTCCTGATACTATACAATTTATGATAGAAAGGAACGACCTTAAAAACATTACGATTGCTGATTGTGCTAAAGTTAATAAGCAATTATTTAATTTGTTAGATAAAAATAGTTTTTTACAAAAATATACTATTGAAGTTTCTTCACCCGGTATAGATAGACCTTTAATAGAATATAAAGATTTTGTTAGATTTATAGGAAGAAAGATAAAGATAGAATTGAATTTAAAAATTAAAGATGAAAAAAATTATATAGGAATAATAAGTAAATGTTATGATGAGAATATTCAGTTGATTGAAGATAAAACAAATAAAAATTTAATCTTCAATTTAACTGAAATAAAGTATGCTAATTTAGTTGATGAAAAATTTTGTAAATAAATTATTGAGAGGAATACATGAAAGAGGACAATGCAGGCCAAAATATAGCTAGACCAGAACTTCTTCAAATTGCTGAGTCTGTTGCTAGAGAGAAGTCTATAGATCAAGATATAGTTATAGAAGCTATGGAACAAGCTATACAATCTGCAGCGAAAAGAAAATATGGGCAAGAGCTTGAAATAAGAGCTGGAATAAATAGGAAAAATGGGGAAATTGAAATTGCGAGAGTTTTACAAGTAACTGAAGTGGTTGAAAATATAGCTATAGAGATTTCTTTAGAAGAAGGAAAAAAAAGAGATTCTGCGGCAAATATTGGGGATTATTTTTATGACCCTCTTCCACCTATAGAATTAGGAAGAGTAGCAGCTCAAACAGCAAAACAAGTTATTGTTCAGAAAGTTAGAGATGCTGAAAGAGAGAAACAGTTTGAAGATTTTAAAGATAGAGTGGGTGAAGTAGTAAATGGGCTAGTTAAAAGAATTGAATATGGTAATGTAATAGTTGATTTAGGAAAAGGGGAAGCTTTTATAAGGAGGGATGATGTTATTCCTAGAGAAACATTTAGGCCAGGAGATAGAATAAGAGCCTGGATATCTGAAGTAAAAAAAGAACAAAGAGGACCACAAGTTTTTTTGTCTAGAACGGCAAATGAATTTATGTCTAAGCTTTTTACACAAGAAGTTCCAGAAATTTATGATGGTATAATTGAAATTATTGCGGTAGCAAGAGATGCTGGTAGCAGAGCTAAGATTTCAGTTCTATCTAAAGATAATACAATTGACCCTGTAGGGGCTTGTGTTGGAATGAGAGGAAGTCGTGTCCAGGCAGTGGTTGCTGAATTACAAAATGAAAAAATAGATATTATTCCTTATTCTGAGGATGTTCCTACTTATTTAGTAAATGCTTTAGCTCCGGCAGAAGTTACTAAAGTTGTATTAGATGAAGAAGACAAAAAAGTAGAAATTATTGTTCCAGATGATCAATTAAGTCTGGCTATAGGTAGAAGAGGACAAAATGTAAGACTGGCTTGCCAGCTTACAGGTTGGGATATAGATATTTTGACTGAAGGTTCTGAATCTGAACGCAGACAAACTGAAATGAAAGATATATCACAATTATTTATTGATCATCTAAATGTAGATGAAGTTATTGCTCAGGTCTTGGTTACAGAAGGTTTTTCTTCATTAGAGTCGGTGGCTTATGTGCCAATTAAGGAACTAATTGATATAGAGGGTTTTGATGAAAAAGTTGCTGAAGAACTAAAAGAAAGAGCTGTGAATAGTTTAAAAGATATTGATGTGAATTTATTAAAAGATATCAAAAAATTAGGAATAAACGACGATCTTGTTAATTTTGAAGGCATGACTAATGCTATGTTAGTAAAACTGGGTAAAGAGAAAATTTTAACTTTAAATGATTTTGCAGATTTAGCCAGCGATGAGTTAAGAGAGTTATTAGGAGATATTAAAATTTCTAGTACTGAGGCCGACGATCTAATTATGAGAGCTAGGGCTTCTTGGTTTGAAGATTAAGTATTCATTAATATATTATTAATGTGTTACATTAAAAAATATAAAGGATTTATTATTTAATATGAAATTTCTTTGTGTCTATGACGTAAAATAGAAGAATGTTAAATATATTAAAATTAGTTTATAGTTAAAGGTTAAATAAATGGCTAAAGACCCAAATGTTGATAAAAAAGCAGAAGCCAAAAAGAAAGATGGTGTTTCAGGAAAGTTAGGTCTTTCATCTGGTGGTAGACTTGAATTAAAAAAAACTATTGGAGGAGGAACGATTAGGCAATCTTTTGCTCATGGAAGAACAAAATCTGTTTCAGTAGAGGTTAAAAAAGTAAGAAGTTATAAATTAAATGAACATAGTAATACATCTGATTTGTCTGAAGTTAAAAAAGATAATTTGTCTGATTTAGAAAGAGAATCTCGCGTAAAAGCTTTAAATAATGCAAATAAAGGTAAAGAAGGTTTACAAAAACCCGAAGAAAAGTCAGAGAAAAAGGAAGATAAAAATAAATTAAAAGAAAAAGATAATAGAAGTAGTAAAAATATTGATAGTAATTTAAAAGTTGCAGATGCAGATAGTATTGTAGAAAAAGAGCTTAATAATAAGGATAAATCAATACGATTGAAAGTAGACGAAGAGGTTGAAGATAAAAAGAAAATTAATAAAAAACTATCATTAGGAAGAGAGTTTGGGAGAAGACAACGAAAATTATCTATTAATCAAACGTTTGATGAGGAAGATGATAGACAAAGGTCTTTAGCTTCAGTAAGAAGAGCCAGGGAGCGTGAAAAACGAAATAGTCAAGTCGCAGTTGGAGGAGGAGCAGAGGCAACTAAAAAGATAGTAAGAGAAGTTGTAATTCCTGAAGTAATAACTGTTCAAGAGTTAGCAAATAGAATGGCTATCAGGAGCAGTGATGTTGTTAAGTCTTTAATGAAAAATGGGGTTTTAGCAACTCCTTCTCAAACTATAGACGGAGACACTGCAGAATTAGTAGTAATAGAGTTTGGGCATACAGTAAAAAGAGTTTCTGATGCTGATGTAGAAATAGGTTTAGAAGTAAAAAAAGATAATGAAGTAGGTGAAAAAAGGCCTCCTATTGTAACAGTTATGGGTCATGTTGATCATGGTAAGACGTCATTGTTAGATGCAATCAGATCTACAGATATTGTAAGCAAAGAATCCGGTGGGATAACTCAACATATTGGCGCTTATCAAATTAAAACAAAAGATTCTGAGATTATTACTTTTATTGATACTCCTGGTCATGCAGCTTTTAGTTCTATGCGTGCAAGAGGAGCTAATATTACTGATATAGTTGTTTTAGTAGTAGCCGCTGATGACTCTGTGATGCCTCAGACAATAGAAGCAATTCAACACGCTCTTCAAGCAAAAGCACCTATAGTATTGGCAATTAATAAAATTGATACAGCAGGTTCTAATCCATTAAAAGTAAAACAAGACCTCTTACAACATAATGTAGTTACAGAAGATGTCGGGGGTGAAGTAGTATCTATTGAGGTTTCTGCGTTGAAAAAAACTAATATTGACGAGTTATTGGCCGTAATTAGTCTGCAGGCAGAAATGATGGACCTAAAGGCTGTTAATATTGGCGATGCTTCGGGTGTAGTAATTGAATCTAGAGTTGATGCAGGAAAAGGTGTTGTTGCAACATTATTGATTTCAAGAGGAAATTTAAATATAGGAGATATAGTAGTAGCAGGATCAAATTGGGGTAAAGTTAGGGCATTATTAGATCATAATTCTAAAGGAATTACAAATGGATTACCTAGTGATCCGGTAGAAATATTAGGTCTAAATAGTCCTCCTGAAGCAGGAGATATTTTCACCGTAGTTGAAAACGAAGGTAGAGCGAGAGAAATTACAGATTATAGAAAAAATGTAGTAAAAAAGAAAAAAACACTTAGTAATTTAAATAATGCTTCAAATTTAGATCAGATGTTAACACAAATTAAAAAAGGCGAAAGAAAAGTATTACCTATAATATTAAAATCTGATGTTACTGGTTCTATGGAAGCTATATCTTCTTCTATAAATGATTTAGAAAATGATGAAGTTTCTTCTCAAATAATTTTGTCTGGAGTAGGAGCTTTAAATGAGAGCGATATAATGTTAGCTGTTACTTCTAATGCTGTAGTATTAGGCTTTAATGTTAGAGCAGACTCTCCAGCGAGAAAATTAGCGAAACAGCATAATATTGAAATTAAATATTATTCAATTATTTATGAAGTTATAGATGATATTAAAAATTTAATGTCTGGTCTTATGGCGCCAATTCAAACGGAAAAATTTCTTGGTTATGCTAAGATTAAGAAAGTCTTTAAGATTACTAAAGTAGGAAAAATAGCTGGATGTGAAATTACAGAAGGAGTAGTGAGAAAAAATATTAAAGTTCGTTTATTAAGGGATAATATAGTAATTCATGAGGGAGATTTGGCTACATTAAAACATCATCAAAAAGAAGTTGATGAAGTTAAGGAAGGTATGGAATGTGGAATGGCCTTATTAAATTATGAAGATTTAAAAGAAGACGATATAATTGAATGTTTTGAAGTCAAAACTGAAACTCCAGTTTTGTAAAGATAAGTATATGAAATGGAAGATTATAAAAATAAAGGACGTTCGGCACGACAACTTAGGTTTGGTGAGAATTTAAGAAAAGCAATTTCTTTGGTTTTGCAAAACTATTCTTTTCATGACCCAATAATTGATAATTCTACATTAATAATTACAGAAGTTAGGGTTTCTCCAGATTTGAGCAATG
>Ga0163108_10001921_pt1 | contig 15158 bp, 9 predicted proteins | sample Fk1155metaG_FD_109644 | JGI IMG/M metagenome (GOLD analysis project Ga0163108, IMG submission 109644) | Marine microbial communities from the Central Pacific Ocean - Fk160115 155m metaG | ecosystem: Environmental > Aquatic > Marine > Oceanic > Photic zone | place: The Central Pacific Ocean...
CTGGGTCGCCGACACACTGCCCTCCGGATCGTATGCTGATGCCAGTCATCCATTGACACGAGGATACCGGGAACTGGCAGAGAACATGCTGGATCAGGGCTCCTTCACTGAGTGGATCGCCCGCTGAGCCCGGCCGGAGGAATCCTCCAGGACCACAGATTCCTTTTGAGCAGGGCGGAACAAAGGGGCCGTGTTCCGGGAAACTGACTCTTGATCGGGCTTTGGGCGAGGATTGGGATCATGCCTGTCCGTCATTTCCCCGGTCTCCGGTGGGTTTGCCAGCAGGGACGAGGATTTGGCGAGAAGAGGGCTTTTCTTGTCACCTTGGCTTTCCTTAACTGGCTCGCATGAAACTCGTCCCTTTGCTCGTGTGTTTCCTCGGATCCGGAATGTTGGCCGTGGGAGTTCCGGAAGCACCCACCGGCCTGGAGGCGAAGGTGCTCCCAAATAAACTCGGCCTGGATCTCGATGAATACAGCCTCACCTGGAAGGGAGAGGGCCTCGCATCCTGGCAGGTCCTGGTGGCGAGCACCCGGGCCCGGTTGGCCGCAGAGGTGGGGGATATGTGGGACAGTGGACGGAACGCGGCCGTGGATGGGGCGCAACCGGTGCGCTATCGCGGGCAGGCTCTCTACAGTGGTGACACCGTGTGGTGGAAAGTCCGGGGCTTCGGTGATAAGGATGAAGCTGGTTCCTGGAGTGAACCGCAGGTGCTCGAGGTGCCTGCCGGGGAGGAAACCAGATCCAACCAGGTGGTCCTGGTTGGCGGAACCCTCATCTCGCGGATGGACAGGCATGGTTACCTTGAGCACGCCATTACGGTCAACTGGCCACAGCACAACATCAGCTTCCGCAACCTCGGGTGGCCGGCGGATGACGTCTTCGGGACTGCGCGCAGTGAGTTTGGGTCGGCCCACAACACGCGCTCGTGGCAGCCCCCGAAGGGGCAGACGGGATTCGGGTTTGAGAAATTGAAAGGGCAGTTGGTGGAGACCCAGCCCTCGACCATCATGGTGGGATATGGAGGAGAGGCCGCCTTTGCGGACACCGGGGAGAAGATGGCCCGTTTCGAGGCCGGCTATCGGGCACTGATCGAGGAACTGGAGAATACCGGGGCGAAACTGATCCTGCTCACCCCTCTCGCACAGACTCCGAGTGGTGCGGTCCTCAACGCGGAGGAAGTGGCGGTCCGCAATGGGAGGTTGGGGAAGGCGGCGCGCTTCATCCTGGCCCTGGGCAAGGAGCGCAGTCACGACGCCATCGACCTGCTGAGCGAGAGTCCCTTCGGAGAAGAGGCGGCTTCCAGTTACCAGAACGGCATTCATCTCAATGGGGACGGTTACCGCAGGTTGGCCACTTATATTGGCCAGAAGCTGGGCCTTGGAAGTGTGGCCTCGGAACCGGCGCGCGGGACTCCCGGGAAGCTGGAACGTACGCGGCTCGGGGTGCGCTATGACCTCGCCCTGCATCAACTGCCGTCCCTTCTGCATGGGGCGGTGACTGCGGCCGGGAAAGGTGCGACCCGTATCTGGATCGATGGCGCGGAGGTCGTGGTCGACGCCCGGGACGGCGTGGTTCGTTCAGGTCCCGATTACGCCCAGGCCGGGAAACTCCGCGAGACCATCATCGAGAAGAACAAGCTGCACCGCTACAAGATCAACCCGATCAACAAGGCCTACATCTTTCTCTTCCGGCGCCATGAGATGGGGCATCTCGCCTACGAATTGAAGGACTTCGACGAACTGGTCGAGGGCAGGGAGCAGGCCATCGCCAGGCTGCGCGTGCCGCTTCCTCACCGCTACGAACACGAGGATTCCCGCGAGTGGAAGTCCCCGCGCAACTATCCCGATCACGAAGTGCCCCGGGACATTCCGGATCCCGATGTGGCGGCCGAGCTCAAGGCCTTCAAGGTGGCGGAGGGATTCAAGGTCAATCTCTGGGCCAGGAATCCGGTTATCTTCAATCCCATCAACATGAACTGGGACCGGCACAACCGTGCCTGGGTGTCGACTTCCTCGACCTACCCGCACATCAAGCCCGGACGGATTCCCAACGACCGGATCGTCATCCTGGAGGATACCGACCGGGACGGAGTGGCCGACAAACACACCGTCTTTGCGGAAGGTCTCACCGTCCCGCATTCTGTCATGCCGGTGGAAGGGGGGGCCTACGTGTGCAGCACGACCGAGGTCCTGTTCCTGGCTGATCATGACGGAGACGATCGTGCGGACGAAAAGCATGTGGTCTTCTCGGGCTTCGGTAATGCGGACGTACACCACATGATCCACGGCCTGCGCTGGTCTCCCTGGGGGGACATGTTCTTCACGCAGTCGATCTACATCAACAGCTTCGTGGAAACCGCTCACGGGCCACGGCGCTTGAACGGCAGCGGGGTCTGGCGTTTCCGTCCCGAGATTGAGCGCATCGACGTCTTCTCCAGGGGACGGGTCAATCCCTGGGGTCACGCCCTCGACCACCACGGCAACAGTTTCGGAACCGATGGTGCCGGAGGGCAGGGACCGCACGACCTTTTTCCCGGTTCCGCCTTCGGGACCGCGGTGGGCGCTCCGCGGGTGCTGCGGGGCCTGATTCCGGGCAAACCCAAGAACACGGGGGCCGAATTCATGAGTGGGCGTCACATCCCGTCGCTCTGGCACGGGAGCATGCTGGGCAATGACTTCCGGGCCAACCGGACGGTGCGCTATTCCATCGAGGAAAGCGGAAGCGGCTTCAAGTCACAGGAAGTGGAGACCGTGCTGCACTCCAGCCACCGGTCCTATCGTCCGGTCGACATCAAGATGGGGCCCGACGGGGCAGTCTACATCGTGGACTGGTATAATCCCATCATCGACCACGGAGAGGTCGATTTCCATCATCCCCTCCGGGACAAGTCCCACGGAAGGATCTGGCGGCTCACCGCCATTGATCAGCCCCTGCTGGACTGGCCGGTCATCGCGGAGGCCACCAGGAAGGAGCTTTTCACGCACCTGACTGCCCCCGAGCAGTACACCCGCACCCGGGCCAACCGCGAACTGGTCCGGCGGAAGGTTACCCGCACGGACATTGACGCCTGGGTCAAGACCCTCGATGCCGCTGATCCCAATCACGATCACCATCTGCTGGAAGCGTTCTGGCTCGCCATTGCGCGCAACCTGAAGATCGACGGACTGGAAGGAGGTCCTTTGCGTTCGGCGAGCCCGGGGATTCGGGCGGCGGCGGTGCGGGCGGTGGGAAGGACCGCGGGGGGACTGAGTCATCTGGCTGCTGCGGTGCATGATGATCATCCGCGCGTGCGGCTGGCGGCAGTGTGCGCCCTGCGCGGGCTGGGGACCAAGGAGGCGACGGACGTTGTCCTGGGAGCTCTCGACCATGACGTCGACCTCAATCTTGACTTTGCCCTCGAGATGGCGGTGCGCGATACCCGCGATGCCTGGCTGCCTGCCATGCAGGCAGGAAAGAAGGTTTTCGGGGGTGACGCCAACAGCCTGTCCTATGCCCTCAACAAGGTGAAGGACAAGCGTGCCATCGAAGGGCTGGCAGAGGTTATTGCAAAAGGAGAACTGAAGGGCGAGGCGCTCGACAACGCGGTCGCCACCGTGGCCTCGCTCGGTTCCCCCGAGCAGGTGGGGGCGCTTCTCCAGAAGGCGCAGGATCACCCGGCCTGGCTGCCTGCCATTGCGCAGGGGGTCCAATACAACCGCAAGGAGCCCCCCCTGAAGAGCCGGGCCATGATGTTTCTCAATTCCAAGACCGGGGCCGTGCGCATCGCGGCCGCCGACCTGTGTGGAATCTGGAAAGTGAATGTCGCGGAGGACCTGCTGGTGAAGGGAGCGAACGGGGCGAAAACGATCGAGGAAGCCCTGGCCATGAGCCGGGCCCTCGCGGGGATCGGGGCCACCGCCCGGCTCGGGCAGCTCTCCGGGGCGGGCCAGGCTCCGTTGTTGCGGGTGGCCGCGGTGGCGGCAGCGGCTCGCGTCAACCCGACCCCCAATGCGGCCAAGGCGGCTCGGCTTCTCGGTGCCCTGCAGGATCCGGCGCTCGCCAAGGTCCTGATGGAAGCCTTTCTCAGTCGTCCGGAAGGGCCGGAGCTCCTGTCGAAGGCCCTGGAAGGAAGCACGCTCAAGGAGCCGGTCGCGCTGGCGGCCAACCGCAGCGCCTCTGCCTCGGGCCGCAACGTTCCGGGTCTCCTTGCCGCTCTCAACAAGGCGGGAGGTCTCAAACCGGTGGCTTCCAACATGAGTCAGGGGGACCGCCGTAAGCTGATTGCCGACGTCCGGGCCAGCGGATCGGCGGAGCGGGGGCAGCAGATCTACCAGCGCACCGCGCTGGTCTGCACCACCTGTCACCTCGTCAACGGCCAGGGAGGAAAGCTGGGTCCGGACCTGAGCACGGTGGGGAGCTACATGACCCCGGAGTCGATCCTGGAGTCGCTCCTCAACCCGAGCACCGACATCAAGCAGGGTTATGAAACAGTGGTGGTGACCCGCAAGGACCAGACCATCGTGAGCGGATTGCTGCAGCGCAAGACCGATACCTCCGTCCTGGTGAGGGATCCTTCCGGGAAGGTGGTTTCCATCCCGGCCGGCGAAGTGGCCAAGGTCGACACCAGCCCGGTGTCCCTCATGCCGCCCGGCCTCACTGCCGCCCTGCGACGGGATGAACTGGTCGACCTGATGACCTTCCTGACCACTCTGGGGGTGAGTCCGGCCCGGGATTGATGGCGGGTGACCCAGACAGACCCGGACCGGGACGTTACGACGGACTCATTGTCCTGATGCTTCTGTTGCTGTCCGGAGGGTTGTCCCAGGCGGTCCTTGAACCGCAGCTTTGCCAGCGGGGCAAGGTTCTCCTCGTGGACGATTTCGAGGATCTCGAGACCGTGCCCGGGCGCTGGTTCTTCCGGGAACAGTGGACCGTGGCCAAGGGGAGGATGATCCGGACCGCGGTGCCGGGGGAAAACCAGCGGGTCTTCATCAAGAAACCGCGTTACGGGAATTGTATTATCGAGCTCAAGGTTGCCTTTCAAGGGGCGGGAGAGATCCGGGTCATGACCGGGACGCCCGGCAAATACAACGCGGTGGTGACTCTCTGGCCCCGCGGGTTCCGGGTCACTACCGCCCGGGACCAGACCATTCCCCATTTCCCTGCCATCCATGGGGAGTGCGCTCACCAGTTTGAGCAGGGCCGCTTCTACCCCGTCATGATCGAGATCCATGGGGAGGAGATTCTCGTCCGGGTGGGAGACGAGAAGCACGTGGTGGTGGGGAGGCATCCCATCCTGGCCCGGGAGCGTGACTACTTCGCCCTCCAGGTTGACCAGCCGGGAGCAGCGTTCGATGAGGTCCGCCTGGTCTCCGCCAGTGGAAGAACCGACGGATGGCCCGCCGCACGCGGTGAGTTTGAGAAACTCCAGGCGCAGCGGCCCTGGTTGCCCCACGAGGCGGCGGAGCAGCAGAAGATCCGTGAGATGATTGCGCGGGACCAGCTCTACCGGGGTAGTGAGAAGTTCCGCGGGAAGGTGGCCCGCGTGGAGGAGTGCAAGGCCGCGGCCGCCCGGCAGTTCCCGGAGGTCTTCAGGACCGTGAAGGAACGGCGCAAGGACATAGCGGTGGAACGTAAGCGGTTGACTGCAGAGGACCCGGCCTACCGGGCCCTGCGGGATGCCATCAACAAGCTGAAGCGGGCGGAGATCGACCTCCTGCACCTCCTGCACCCGGGGCTCAAGGAACTGTCCGAAGCCCAGTATCATGCGGCCCTGGCCAGAGCACGGTTCGAATCGAGGGAGGCCACCGCCCTGCAGATGGTGGTGGCCAATCAGAAAGTGATGGCGGGCAGGATGCGGATCCGCTATCCGCAGCTGGAAAAAACCAACGAGGACCTTCTGGCTGAGGGACGGGCGGCCCGGGCCAAGGTGGCGGGCACCCCCGGGTTCAAGCAGGTTATCAGGGCCGTCGCGGAGGCGGTGCAGGCCGAGAAGGAGGCGGTCATGAAGGCCGCAGAATCGCTGGTCATGGTCTTTACAGAAGAAAAAACGAACCAATGAGAAATCTCCGGTGCAGCCTTGAAATGATCACCTTACGTCTCATCACGTTACTCCTTCTGCCATCCGCGGCAATCGGCAGGGATGTTTTCCAGGAAGACGTGCGACCGGTATTGCAGAAGCATTGCTTTGCCTGCCACGGTCCTGAAAAGCAGAAAGGGAAACTTCGGCTGGATCAATTGGATCCGGACATGGTGAACGGCCATGCCGCTGAGACCTGGCACGACGCCCTGAACATGCTCAATCGCGGTGAAATGCCGCCCGAGGACGAGCCGCAATTGTCGCCCGAGGAACGGCGCAAGCTCGTCGGGTGGCTGACCAGGGAGTTGCGTCGAGCCGTCGATGCCAGGCGAAACACCGGAGGACAGGCAGTAATAAGGCGTCTTAACCGGGCCGAGTATCAATACACCATGACCGATCTGTTGGGATTGGAGATGGATTACAGCGAGGCCCTGCCGTCCGACGCCCGGTCACCGGAGGGGTTCAAGAACAACGGTGCTTCCCTGGGAATGACCGCCCTGCAGATCGAGAATTATCTCAAAATGGCCCGGAAGGCCCTGGACTTCGTCCTTGTGGAGGGAGAGCAGGAGGAAAGAAAAATCACCGTTCTTGATCGAAACAAAGGCCGCATGAAAGGCCCCAACAGCAAACGTTTCTCCGGAGATTCCTCCGAGCGTCTGGGGCGGGTGAACTTTTGGCACGGATCTTTCAGGGATTTGCCCCGAACAGGGAGATTCAGTATACGAGTGAAGGCCTACACGGATCGCAAAGCGGGCCAGCCCGCACCCATTCTCTCTGCTCGATATGGGTATTTCGTATCGGGGTTAACCCTCAACATCATGGGCGACGCCGGTGAAATCGCCGTAACCTCGACAACTCCCGAGCATTATGAAATTTCCGGATGGCCCGAGTTCTTCCCCCTCCCTGAACCCGATGTGCCAGATGACAAGCTCAACGGGATCATCGCCCTGCAGAACACCCTGGATGACGGCGAACCTCCCACCCGGGCTGTCAACGAGGTAATTGAGGAGAAAGACAAGAAAGGGAAGATCAGGAAGAAGAAGGTCAAGGTCTTCCCCGAGGATCCTGATTTTCCTCGCATCATCATCGAATCCGTCGAGGTCGTCCGCAACGACTATCTGTCCTGGCCCCCGCCGCCGCACCGGAGAATCATTCACGAAGGGGAGGAATTGTCCGATCCGCAGGCGCTCGAGAAAATACTGGCCCGCTTTCTTCGACGGGCCTGGCGACGACCGGTCAACGGGGAGGAAATGGAAAAGTGGCTGGCCCATTACGAAAGAATGCGCCAGCAGGCGGATACTCCTGTCTCAGCCCTCAAGGAAACCCTGTCCGCCGCCCTGTCCTCCTCCCACTTCCTTTACCTCAGCGAGCCCTTCAAGTCCGATAAATCGAGAAGGCTCAACGCTTACGAGTTAGCGGCCCGCCTGTCCTACTTCCTCTGGAGTTCGATGCCGGATGAAGAGCTGTCCAACCTGGCAGAATCCGATCGCCTTCTGGAGCCGTCCGTGTTGCGAAAACAATTTCGGCGCATGCTGAAGGACCAGAAATCAAACCGGTTCACCAAAGAATTCTGTGACCAGTGGCTGGATCTGGAGGGCGTTGACCGGGTCGCGATCAATCCCCAGTTCTATAAGAATTTTGATAATAAGCTGAAGCCCTACATGGTTGAGGAAACGCGGTCGTTTTTCGGTGAAATTCTCCGCAGTAACACGTCGGCCCTGCAATTTCTCGACGCCGATTTCACCATGCTTAATGCTCCTTTGGCGAAGCATTACGGATTGAGTGGCCCAACATCCCAGCGCTTTGAAAGAGTTTCTCTCAAAGGGACGAACAGGCCGGGCGGGGTCCTCGGGCATGCTTCCACGCACCTGGCAGGATCGGATGGAGCCGATTCTCATCCCATCAAGCGTGCGGTCTGGATCAGGGAACGTCTCCTGCATGATCCTCCCAATCCGCCCCCGCCTGATGTGCCCAGTGTGGAAAAAAGCGTGCCCAACTTCGAGAAGCTTTCCATCCGGGAACAACTCGCCGTTCACCGAAAGAAGGAGGCCTGTGCGGATTGCCACCGGGGGATTGACCCGTGGGGAATTGCTCTTGAGGGATATGATGCCATCGGCCTCTCCAGGCAAAAGACGGCTCGAAGAAGGAAGCCCGTTTCCTCAGAAACCGTGCTGCCCGGAAATCACAGGATCTCGGGTTTGGCTGATCTCCAGAAACATCTTCTCAATAAGAAACACGAGAGATTTGCCAGGGCATTGACATCAAAATTACTGATCTATGCCCTGGGTCACTCCTTACGGCTGGAGGACGAACTCCTGATTGAAGAACTCACTGCCGACTTTGCACGGGATGGCTATCGGTTAGACGGGTTGATGGAAAACATTGTCACCAGTCGTCCTTTTGTATCGCGATAACAGGTTAATCCCTTCATAAATGAATCATAAAGGGGATCCGGAATCCATGACGAACCAGGGAGCTTTCCAGATGAACCGCAGGGCAATGCTCAGGGCGGCGGGTATCACAATGGCATTGCCATGGATGGAATCCCTGATGGGGGCGGAGGTCAAATCGCCACCAAGGAGATTCTGTTCCATCTATTTTCCTTATGGGGTGAGCCTGCCCAGACAGGATGGGGAATACGGCCAGTGGAACTGGTTTCCCAAGGGTTCAGGCAGGGACTTTACCTTCAATAAATCCCTTGAGGTGCTGGAACCTTTTCGTGATCAGGTCACGATCCTGGGAGGACTTTCCCATCCCAGGGTGCGCCGGATTGGAGGGCATGACAGTGGTGATACCTTTCTTACCGGTGAGGAGCTCAGCCTTGCTGCCACCGGGCTCAGGAATTCAATCTCACTGGACCAGTTCATGGCTCGCAGGCACAGGCTTGGTGCAAGCACCCGGTTCACCAGCCTGACGCTCTCCTCGGACGGCGGTGTTGGCATGCCCACCAGGGCCAACACGCTTTCCTACTCCCATACAGGACAGCCGATCCCGTCCTTCAATCGACCGGCCATTGTTTTTGAACGGTTGTTCGGATTGAAGGGAGACTCCATTGAGGCCCAGAGAAAGGGCCTGACCCGTGCCGGCAGTCATCTTGACCTGTTGCTTGACGAGGCCAAGAGCCTGCACCGTAAACTGGGCAAGGCGGATCAGGATAAACTGGACCAGTATCTCACTTCAGTCCGCGAGATTGAGCAGGATGTGGAACGTTCGGCTCAATGGTTGAACGTAACCCGCCCGAAGGTGAATGCTGAGGGGCTTGATCTTGATGCAGACAACGAGACACCGGGTAAACTCATTCACACGATGCTCGACCTGATCGCCCTTGCCTTCCAGACTGATTCTACGCGCTTTGTAACCTACCAGCTCGCGAGTATGCATGGTGCCATCTCCATCGCGAACAAGTTTCCGTCACTCCTTGGTTTCAATAACAATGCCCACGGACTGGCTCATGGGGCAGGGAAAGGCAAGGGGGCTGAAAACAAAGGCAAGTGGGACCGCTACCAGGCGGAATGTCTCGCTTACCTGATGAAGCGGCTCAGTGAGCTTGAAGAAGGCGAGGGATCAGTCCTGGATAATACCTGCATCCTTTACGGCAGCAGCAACAGCAAGACCCACAACAACACCAACTATCCCCTGATCCTGGCGGGCGGGAAAAAGATGGGTTACAGGCACGGGCAATACCTGACCTTCGACAGCAAGACCCCACTGGCCAATCTGTTTGTCACCATGCAGAAACGGATGGGCGTAAAGGCGGAATCCTTTGCCGATAGCACGGGAAATATTGACGACCTGATTTCCTGAAAAGCGGTGCCGGCAAGGTGGATGCCACCAGTCGGATCGAGTCCGCCTTCCATGCCGTCGACTGGCCATGACCCATGCAGGAGAAAAAACGGACCAATGAGCAATCCCAATACCAATGCCGCGGATTACCGGACGGCGGGCTACTGCCTCTTCCGTGAGGTTCTCGATACGGAGGAAATCCGGGTGGTCAATGCCGAGCTTGAAGCCCTCTTGCGGGATATGCCGGAGACCCTGGTGGTCTACAAGGACGGGGAGCACAAGGAAGTGCCCGCCCGTTCCGAGTATCTCACCGAACCACACCCCGGGAAGGCGAGCTGGCTGGAGCTCTGCCGTCATCCCCGGGTGCTGGATGCGGTGGAGGCCGTGCTTGGGCCCGACCTTATCCTCATCATGTCGCACATCATTGCCAAGCGACCGGGGGATGGATTGCCGGTGGCATGGCACCAGGATAATACCTACTGGCACTCGGTAGAGGGCACGGAAGTGGGGACCGTCTGGCTCGCCCTCGATGATGTCGACCTGGGGAACGGCTGCATGCAGATCATCCCCTGCACCCACGAGGGTTACCCCGAGATGGAGAAGGTTTCCACCGGGGACGACGATCTTCTCGGGCTCACCGTGGAGGTGACGGAGGACATGGTGGAGGCGGCGGTTCCGCTTGAGATGAAGGCCGGTAGTCTCTCCATCCACGATTCCTACGTCCTGCATGGGAGTGAGCCCAATACCAGTGACCGAAGGCGGGCGGCTTACACCATGCGCTATGCCAATGCCCGCACCGTCACGGTGGATACCCGGAAACACTGGGTGCCGGTTTACCTGGTGCGGGGGGAGGGAGGAGCGAATGCCGCTGACTACATCGACCTCCGCCCCGGCAGGGCCCTCCCCGGTGGACTGGCCTAGACCGGGGAGGGAAGAGCTCCTGAAGGGGGATTCTGGCGTCTCCCGGGAGAGTTCAACGCAGGATCAGGGTCGCGAAGGAGACGCGGAGGCGAACGAAGTGGCGATCGGGGGTGGCGTTCCACCTCCAGACACTCTGCTGGAATCCGACAACATCAGGAGTGTAGTCGGAGGGGGTGACGAGCGCGAATCCGTCAGGGGGAACGGTTGACCAGCTTTCGAAATCACTGGAGAACTCCAGTTCGTAGTTGAGGCCACGCTTATTTGCGTCGGTGCGTTCCGGATACCGCACGATGGCAATTCCATCGACGATCTCAAGCTCGGCACCCATCAGACTGCCGTCCGAGAATTGAGTGGAAGCCACCTGCGGGTCACCGCCAAGGGCGTATTCCATCAGGTTGGCAAGGCCATCGCCATCCGGATCGGCTTCCCAACCCCAGAGAGTTGCTTCCAGCCAGGGGTTGGCGAGCTCGTCAGCGGTGAAGTTCCACTCCAGCCAGATGTCGGCAAGCCAGGACCCTGCGATCAGGGTGGTCTCCGGGCTTCTGAACCAGGCGGCATACAGCTCCGTGACCCCATCAGTGTCCTGATCGACGCTGTAAATCACGGTGGAGTTGTCCGGGCTGATTACGAAGCCCGACACGTCGCCGTTTTCAACGAGAGGAGCGTTGATCTTGCTGACGGTGCCCCCGTCGATGGCCACATGGTACAGCTCATAGTCGTTGTCCTCATCCTGATCGGCGCGGTAGATGACGGTAGAGCTGTCGAGACTGATCTGGAAGGACCGCACATCACCACCATCCGCGAGATTTCTGTTGAGCCTGGTAGTGGCCCCCCCCCGGTGGCTACGCTGTAGAGTTCAGTGACCCCGTTATCATCCTGATCGGCGACGTAGACCACGGTAGAGCTGTCCTCGCTGATCTGGAAGTCAGACACGTCGCCACCCGGGACGAGGCCAGAGTTGAGCTTGGTGGAGGGGCCTCCGTAGATGGGTGCTCCGTAGATTTCGTAGATTTCGTCATCATCCTGGTCGGCGCGGTAGACCACGGTGGTGCTGTCGGCGCTGATCTCGAAGTCCTGCACGTTTCCGACGGGAAAAGGGCCGCTGCCCGCAGGAAGGGATCCATTGAGTCTGATCGATGTTCCGCCGGTGATGGGCACACTGTAAACCTCGGTCGCAAAGACGTCCCTCAGGTAAACCACGGTGGAGCTGTCCGGGCTGATCTTGAAATCCTCGACTCCGTTGCCGAAAGGAAACCAGGAGCCGCTGCTGATCTTGATGGTGAGTCCTCCCTCGATTGAAACGCTGTAAAGCTCCGGGTAATCGTCGGTGTCCTGGTCGGCGCGATAGACCACGACGCTTCCATCCGGGCTGATCATGAAATCCTCAAATTCCCGGCCCGCGGCGAGAGGACCGGCAATCGGGGAGACGGTGCCGCCATTGATGGGCACCCGGTAAAGACCGTAAGTCTCCGACGAGGCGTTGAAATCCGCGGTAAAGAGCACCGTGCTTCCGTCCGGGCTGATCTGGTAGTCCCGCACTCCCTGGTCTCCGAAAAGATGAAGAGGCGCGTGGATTTTGGTGGGGACACCACCGTGAATGGGCACGCTGTAAAGCTCGAAGACATTAGCGGTATCCTGATTTGCCACGTAGACTACGGTGGAGCTGTCCGAGCTGATCTCGAAGTGCCACACGTCGCCAGCTTCGACGAGAGAATCGCTGAGCTTGGTGACGTCTCCGTTGCCGAGGGGTACGCTGTAAAGCTCTCCCACACCATTGGTATCCTGGTCGGCGATGTAGACCACGGTGTTTCCATCCGGGCTGACCTGGGCAAAAAATACATCACCACCGTCAACGAGGGGACTGTTGAGCTTCTGCCGGTGTTCGTCTGGAATCGTTAGCGGAGCTGACAGGCCGGCGACGGGGGTGAGGGCCAGAAGGGAGAGAAGGAAGGATTTGGTCAGTTTCACGGTATGTGCAGGTAATGTGGTTACCTGCTCTCAACCGTGGGTTCCGGGGGGGATTTCCAATTTTCCGCGGAAGTCCTTCCGCCCCTGTTTTTACTGGTCGAGGGTGACGCGGAGGCGGATGAAATCCCTCACGGTGGCGGGCCACTGGATGAGGCACTGCCGGAACCCGGCGACGGGAGGAGTGTGATGGCCAAGCGAACTGGTCGCCCCGGCCTCACGAGGGGCCGGGCATTCAATCGTCCTTGCCGCAGGACCGATTTCCGGACATTAAACCTGCCTATGATGTGCAAGAGTCTGTGTTCTCTCCTGACCTTCTTTCCTTTGATTGCCGTCCTGCCCCTGGGAGCGGAGGAGAAGGCTGCGGTCGGTCCCTCGGTGACGCCCCAACCACGTATCGAGGAGTGGTGGTTCAAGCGGCAGGCCGAGAAGATCGGGTTGATGAAGGAGGGAGAGTTTGAACTCCTGATGGTGGGGGATTCCATCACCCACAACTTCGAGAGCATCGGGGAGAAGGTATGGAAGAAGCACTTCGAGCCGCTCAAGGCCCTCAACCTCGGGTTCGGGGGTGATCGCACCAACCACGTCCTGTGGCGTCTCGATCACCTGCCCAAGCCCAAGGTGCAACCCAGGGCCGCGGTGGTGATGATCGGAACCAACAACATCTGCTGGGGAAGCGACAAGCCGCGGGAAGCGGCCGAGGGCGTGAAGGCGGTGGCAGCCAAATTACAGAGCCTCTATCCGGAAGCCAAGATCCTGGTGCTGGGGGTCTTTCCGCGCCGCCGGGAACTGACTCATCCGCACCGCAAGCAGATCATCGAACTCAATTCCTATCTGCCGGACCTCCTGAAGGAGCTCAAGAATGTGAAGTTCCTCGATATCGGGCCGAGCTTCCTCGACGAGAAGGGACACCTCTCCAAGGAGATGATGCCGGACACCACGCATCCCAGTGAAAAGGGGCACCAGGTCTGGGCCGATGCCATCGAGGCGGAAGTGAGGACCATGCTGGGGAAGTGAGCAGGGTAACCTGAAAGCAATTCCCTTGGATCTTGCCCCGGTGCGGGAATTGCCTGTAATGGTACCGTTCCGGACAGCCATGAAGACGATGAGTTCCTTTTCACTGATTCTTGTGGTCGCGGGATTCTCCGCGACAGCCCTCCAGGCCGAGCAACTGCGCTGGCCGTCGTGGCGTGGTGCGGCGGATGCCGGGTCGGCGGCCAAGGGGACCTATCCCGCCAAGCTCGACGATGATCACCTTCTCTGGCAGGCCGACCTGCCCGGGCGCGGGTGCTCCACGCCCATCGTGTGGGACGATCTCATCATCCTGACTGCTGCCAAGGGCGAGGAGGACGGGGTCCTCGCCTACGACTGGAAGGGGAAAAAGGTCTGGGATGTCACCCTGGGAAAGAGGCGCAAGGGCAAACACCGCAACGGTTCGAGCAGTAATTCCTCCGCGGTGACCGATGGCGAATTTGTCTTTGTCTATTTCAAGAGTGGCAACCTGGGAGCCCTCAACCTGGAGGGCAAGGTTCTGTGGAAGCACAACCTGCAGCAGCGCTACGGTCGTGACACGCTCTACTGGGACATCGGGACCTCCCCGGTGATCACCCGTGAGCACGTGGTGGTGGCCGTCATGAATGACCGCAAGGGATTCCTGGTGGCCTATGACAAGGCGACCGGGGAGGAGGCCTGGAAGGTGGACCGCACCTACGAAACCCCGGTGGAGGGGGATCACAGCTATGCCACCCCGCATGTCATCGAGGAGGGTGGCCGACAGGTGCTGGTGGTGTGGGGGGCGGAGCGGGTGACCACCCATGAGGCGAAGAGTGGGAAACTGATCTCGGAGTGTGCCGGCTTCAATCCGCAGAAGCGCAACAACTGGGTGGTGGTGTCCTCCTCGGTGATCGTGGACGACATGGTGGTCGTGCCCTACGGACGCGGAAAATGCCTGGCCGGGGTGAAACTGGGCGGCAAGGGGGAGGTGACCGGGACACACCGGGTGTGGGAGCGCCTCGACAACAAGGGGTGTTTCGTGCCTACCCCGGCGGTGCACGATGGGAAGGTCTACATCCTCGGCGACCGGGGACGGGTGCACTGTCTCGATCCGAAGACCGGGGAAACCCTGTGGGAAGGCAAGCTGCCCCGGGGAGCGCAGAGCTACTACTCCTCCCCGACCATTGCGGACGGAAAGATTTATGCCGGCCGGGAGGACGGCAAGCTCCTGGTAGCGGAGTTGAACAAGGAGCTGAAGGTTCTCTTCGAGCGCGATTTTGAGAAGCGGATTGTGGCTTCCCCGGTGCCGGTAGGGGACAGGATCCTCCTGCGAAACGACACGCACCTGATGTGTTTCACGAAGAAGTAATCGTTTCCCGTCAGTTCCCCTGTTGTTGTGAAGTTGCTCTTTTCTGTTTTCCTGGCCGGGCTCTGC
>Ga0163108_10001926_pt1 | contig 15123 bp, 14 predicted proteins | sample Fk1155metaG_FD_109644 | JGI IMG/M metagenome (GOLD analysis project Ga0163108, IMG submission 109644) | Marine microbial communities from the Central Pacific Ocean - Fk160115 155m metaG | ecosystem: Environmental > Aquatic > Marine > Oceanic > Photic zone | place: The Central Pacific Ocean...
CGCGCTAAAGAAACATGAAGCCGATCGACCTCCCTCCGGACCCGCCGACCGATTTGGAAGGCCCCCCCATGCCGGCCTTGGTTTCGGGGACCAGTCAAGAGTTCGCCAGTGGTCAAGCATTGCCCCGTACCATTCGTTCTCGAACCATGGTGTTTGTTTTGGGGCCTGTGGGCGTTGGGAAAACCACCGTGGCCAGGAGTCTCGCAGGGGACGATGCCCGCTATTTGTCCGACGCCGAAGTCATAGAGGCCCTCAATGCGTACGCGCGTGAACGGTCATGGTCTGAGGAGTTGGTACATTTTTCGGATGTGGTGTTGGAGTGCCCCTGCTTCTTGTCCCGCCGGCCTTCTGCACTTCGGGCCTTGCAGACCTTGTTGCGTGCGCGCTCTGGTGGTGGCCGCCGCACGGTGATGTGTGAGGCGGAGAGTGGAACGCCATTGGAAGATTTGATGGCGGTTGTACATCCGCAATATCGGGCGACCGTTGTGTTGCGGTTCCCAGTGGGGAAGGGACGAAAGCGCTTTGCCTTGCGGGTTTGTGAGGAGTTGGGTCTGGAAGCATCCTGTGCAGCGGATACCGAGCACATAGAGCCGTGGACGTATGCAGCAGTCCGATCTGCAATCAATACTCGATCTTGATTTGTATTCGTCGATTCTTGGACTGGTTGTCTGTGTTGGGCGTACCGTCGGTGTTGCGATTTGGAAGAATGGGTTCTGTGTGCGCTTTGCCCACCACCGATATGCGCTTGGAGTCAATTCCACGTTCGATCATGTAGCGAGCGATTCGGGCGGACCGCGTCGCGGACAGGTCCCAATTGGAGTCCATGACGGGTGTGTGAATCGGACTGTCGTCTGTGTGCCCAACAATCTGTAGGGTGTACGGTGTGTCGAATTGCGGTCGCAATTCTTCCACGATGTCATCGATGACCTTCTTCATCTGAGGCCGGATGGTGAAACCACCAGGTTCGTAGAAGTGGTCTGTAAAGACATCGACGTATACGCCTTTCGGGTCGTGGCGAGCCGGACCTCACCCCGTTGCGCGAGTTCGTGCAATCGGCCCTCAACGTTGTCCGCCATGCCATTGAATACCTCTGCCTCGTCGGTTTTTTGCTGTGCGTGCTTGGGGGTGGGCAGTCCGAGCGCCTTCTTGTTTCCCAAGGCAGCATCCATGGCGGACTGAAACTCTGCAAACCGTTCTTGCTTGAGTTCAGACATAGAAAACATCAACACAAAAAATGCCATCAGCAAGGTGATTGCATCCGCGTAGGTGGTGAGCCAATCCTCACTTGGTGGCCCGCCACGCGATTTGCGTTGGTTCCACGCACTCATGCTTCATCCCGCGCTTTGTTCCACTCAGCGGCCACTTCAGGAGGCAGGAAGCTAGCGATGCGATCACGGATAAAGCCGGTGTTTTGGCCTTCCGCGAGCATGACAAAGCCTTCCATCATGAGCAGGTTGCGGAACCGGGAGATGTCTTCCCGCTGCTGGGTTTTGTCTGCTGCGGGTTGGAAAATGAGTCGTGCGAAGAGGACACCGTACAGGGTGGTGAGCATTGCCACAGCCAAGCCCGACCCCAAGGTTTCCGGATCGGACAAACTGCCCAGCATGATGATCAAGCCCACCAGCGTACCAATCATGCCGAAGGCGGGTGCTGTGGATGCCATATTGCGCAGAATGTCGACTTGGCGCATGGCGCGGTCGTAGGTGGACTCGACCCGGTTCGTGAGAAAGTCACGAACCTCTTCTGGTGCAATCCCATCGGCCACGAGCTGGATGCCGTATCGAAGCAAATCGTCATTGTCCTTGGACTTGAGGAGGTTCTCGAGTCCCACTTGGCCTTGGGTGGATACAACCCGTGCCCATTCCACCACGCGCTCCGCTTCCCGTACCAGAATGGTTTCATTGGTCTTGGCGTGACTGAGGATCTCCCAGCAATTGCGCAAGGCTTTGAGGACGTATGGCCCTTGGTAGCTAATGAAGGCATTGGCCAGCGTTCCACCCAACACCAGGATGAGGCTTGGCAGGTTCACAAAGATGAGCACATTGTCCGTGCTCATGAGAATGGCGCCGATGAAGAGGAGGAATCCGACCAAGAGGCCGAGCAGTGTAGTGACTGACATGAGGATGCTCCGTGTACGCACGAATATAGGCGCATTGAATGTTCGGATCCAATGGGTGCCCCTCCCGTCTCCCAAGCGCTACACTGAAATCGTGAAAGAACTCCCCCCAGTACCCCCGCCTGTCAATCTCAATTTGGAGAGCACGCTTGGTTGCAACTTGGAGTGCGTCATGTGTGGTTCTCACCTTTCTGGTGTCACCAAACTCCGGCGATCGATGAGTACGGATTTGCTGGGTCGGATTGAAAAAGAAGTGATGCCGACCATCGAGGATGTATCGCTCACGGTTGCCGGTGAGCCCTTTTTGACCCCCAAGTTGCCTCAGTTCTTGGCAGCAGCAGAGCGTTCAGGTTCAGAGGTATCCATCAACACCAATGCCACGCTGATCAAAGACACAGATCTTCTTCGTCGGACCTTGGCGAATGCGCGTGTGGTGCGCTTCAGCGTAGATGGCGCGACAAAGGAAACCTACGAGAGCATTCGTGTCCAGGGTGATTTCGAACTGGTGAAGGCCAACATTGCGCTTGCGGTTGAGGTTCGGGAAGCACTTCCCCGTGACCATCGTCCCCGGTTGGTCATGTGCATGGTCTTGATGAAACGAAATGTTCATGAACTTGAGGCCATGGTGGAACTGGCGCATGAACTCGGTTTGGACCGCTTGGATGTTGCGCACCTGACGGTACTGGTGCCAGAGATGGATTCAGAGAGTCTTCGCCACGACCCCAACATGGCCGATACAGCGTTTCAATCTGCACAGGAACGTGCCGATGCGCTTGGCTTTCGGGTCAACCTTCCTCCGATGATGAGCGGTGCCCGGCTTCGCCCCTCATGGGTTGCAAGTACACGCTTGACCGCGGGAGAAATGCGGCGCCTTACCCGGAAACAATTGATTCGTCTGGGTCGAAACCTTCGGCGAAAAATGACCATGCGCGAGTGGTCCAGAAAGGCTGGCGGAAAGGTGCCTTGCCAATTTCTTCAAGATGGTGTGTTTATCACCATCCAAGGAGAGGTAGCACCATGCCCAATGCCAGGGAGACCAATCGCTGGCAATCTCCACCAGTCGAGCTTTGATGCGATTTGGAATGGTCCCACCCTTACCGCAATGCGTCGAGGGTTCATCACAGGCAGCCCATTTGAGTGTTGTACCCATTGTTCGCAGAATCCCGAGGGCTATCGTCCGGGTGATCCCAAAACGGTAGCCCCAAGCGATTATGAACTGCCGGGACTGGCGGATAGAAAATTGGCGAGTGCGAAATAATGTCCGTACCGTTGGGGGAAGGAACATGATTCGAAGTCGATTGCTCGGGTCTTTTGTTGTCGCGTCCTTGTTGTGCCTGGCCAACGTCTCCCTGGGAGCGGAGCCAGACCCATGGAAGTCGGTCATGGAGACAGCGGATCGATACATGTACGGACAGGGCATTCCCCAAGATCGGGGTGAAGCAGCGAAGCGGTATGAAAAAGCCTGTGCTGCAGGGGTTCAAGATGCTTGTTCCGAACTGACCGAAATTCTGTATTGGGGTCATCCGGCGGTACCCAAGGATCAGGCCAGGGCGACCGAACTCATGAAGTCATTGCTCCCGTATTTGAAAGCGGCCTGTTCCAAGGGGAACCCACGGGCATGCTTGCGCTTGGGTGCAGCATTTGCGGATGGCATGGGGACCGAAGTAGACCGTGCGCGTGCGGCGGACCTGGACAGAATGGCCTGTGATGGTGGCTTCATCGAAGGTTGTTTTTACCTTGGGGTGGCCTATGCCAAAGCCCGTGGGGTGAAGGAAGATCATGCCCGCGCAGCCGCCATGTACCGTCGCTCTTGTGAGGCGGGGTATGCAGCCGGTTGTACGGAACTCAGTGAGGCACATCGTCTGGGCAAAGGGGTCGATCTGGATCTTCAGCGTTCGGACGCGTTGAAACAACAGGCGTGTTCACTGGGCATGAAGTCTGCTTGTGGGGAAAAGTAGATGCTGATCTACTCGATGTAGCCCAGAGCTTGAAGTGCTTCGAGGGTTGCGGCCTCGGGTGCTTGGCGTTGAACGTCCCCACCCTCACCCTGGGCCAGGTAGGGGCCCACCCGAACGGTTGCCTTTCTACTGCAGATGCTGGACGTGCCCCCAGCACTCACCTTGGACTCGCCCAGAGAGCAATGCGCTGTGGCGGCGTCTTGTTCGTCCAGGCCTTCGATAAACAAGACGCCGGTACCGGATGAGCCTGGAACGATGGTCAACTCTTTTTGGTCTTCGGATACTGTGAGGCTGGCGACATCGGCTTTGGTGATGGGCGGCACTTCGCCCCATTCCAAGTTTGCCCGCCTTTTTCGCAGCGCTTCGGGTTCAATCACAAGCGCTTCACCGATGGGTTTGTTGAACCGCAGTGTGGTGGTGTTCCGCAGAGAACTGAAGCCCAGCCGCCAGCCATACAGAACGGGCCAGTTGTGTGCCTGAGCCAGCGCGTCCACCATTTCGGCCGGTGGATGTGCTGTGGCTTTGTTCTGCATCTCATCCGGATCGTTGGTCAGGTCGAACCACTGTTGATCGCCAGTCCCTGTTTCAATGATGTATTTCTGGTCGCGGAAAATGACGCCCCATTGTTCGGGGTTGTACATCATGTGCCCGATGGGCAGTGGGCGGTCTTCCAGTGTTGTCGCCAACAAGTTGGCTTGCTCGCTTCGGTCTTGGAACACGAAAGGGGTCAAATCAAGGCCATCGAGCGTGGGTTGCCGTTCTGCGGATACTCCTGCCGCAGCAAAGACTGTGGGTGCGATGTCCACCAGTGAAACCGGTTGATTCACGCGGTGGGGGCCATTGCCCCAACCACCAGGTGGCCGGATCCACAACACGGCCCGAACCAGTTCGTTGTAGAGACTGTGGTTGTGTTCATACGAGTCGTGTTCGAAGAATTCTTCACCATGGTCGGTATGGAATACCCACATGGTTTTGCCTGGAAGTTGATCCACCGCTTGGATGAGCCGCGTCAGTTGGTGGTCCATGAACGCGATTTCCCCATCGTATCGGCCCATCATCCATCGTTCCTGGGCTTTACTGAGTTTTCCTTCACGTCGGAGTCGGAGGACTTCCGAACGGTTGAATTTCTCCTTGAGGCCGCGTTGATCGAGTGTGTTGGTGAAGCGGTCCTTCCATGGTTCCGGAGCCTCATAAAACACATGTGGGTCCATCATGTGGAGAAAGACGAATGCATCTTCGTTGGAACGTGCTTTGAGCCAGTCGATGGTTCGATCGACTTGAATGTCTCCGTCGGCCATGTTGTCGTACGACCAATGGTCGAAGCCATCGGCAAAGCCAAGGTGGGGTGCCAATTGAACGTTGGCCACGAACCCACCCGTGGAAAAACCGTTCGCCCGCATCACAGATCCGATCGTGGGTGCATCGATTGCCTGAAGAGGCCACCGGCCGGTTGTTGATGTTCTGAAGCTTGGTCTTGTTCGGGGTGCGGGTGCCCATGCCTCCTCAAAGACGATGGATTGCGAAGCGATCTTGTCCAAGCCAGGCGAGGTGGGCCGTTCGTAGCCGTGTACGCCGAGGTGGTCGGCCCGCAGGGTGTCCATTCCGATCACGATGATTCGCCGTGCATGGTCATCCACGCTGGGTCCGACGATCTCGGGCGATGAGAACGCGCTGTACGCATATGCATTGGTGCCCACAGGCAGTGTGTGGAAGCTCAAAGCAATGGTTTGCTCAGCGTATTTTTTGAGGTCCAGCGCGATGTCCGTCCAGCCATCACTTTGGGTGGCGGTTGCTTGCCAAGCCACATCGCCGTTGATCCGAACTTCGAAGGTTGCTTGGCCCGCTTGCTTCGCCTCGGCGGACATGCCCAACCCATAGCCAAAACGGAGGGATGAATTCGCAGCCGGCTTCACCGAAAACTTGGCGGAGGAGGGGGCTGGCAGCAGCAGTCCCATCCGTGTTTCGAGGCCATTCTCAACCGGCGCGCGAATGAATTCTTGGGCCGGGAGTTCAGCCAGAGAAAAATCGAGGCGGTTGTCGGCGCCCGCATCGCCGATGGATTTGAGCAGCAGGGGTTGCTCGTTGGGATTTCCATTGGTCACGAAAATGATTCGATTCCGGTGATACTCCCACCGGCCTGCCTTCTGTTTTTCGGCTTTCACAGGGCGGCCTGCAGCAAGTCCTTTTTGATAGTTGATTTGCTGACCATCACGAACCAGCCGGAGGTCAGATGGTTGCTGGGCGTAAATGCCTTGATCCATCCGTACGGGTGAACCGTGTGCCCATACGCGAATGGGGTCCGTACGAATTTCTTCCCATTCGTTCAATGCCCATTGCCGCGATGCACTATCCGGGCTGGCTTGCCCGCCGGTGATCTGGATCTCCGCTGTGTCTGTGCGGTCGAGCAGGCGGATGATCTCCCGACCTGGCGGCCCCAAGTCCATCGAAGGCTGTGCAGTCGGGGCGTTGCCGATAGACGGCGCCTCCGGCACGTTCTCGCAGCCGAGAATGAATATCAGGAGCCAGAATTTCCGCATGGTCCTTCACAGAAATGTTCGATCACGCCCGTCTGGAAAAAGGTGTGCATCTGGAGTTGACCCGCCGGATCCCGCCGTGGAGACTCGTGTGGGTCGGTGTCCGGATCCGGTGGCCTGTTTTCGTAGGGCTCGTGCAGGCCGTAATCAAACTCCACCAAAGCAGAACCCACATGACCACTGGGCACGGTCTCCAACCCCCAAATCGGGCGGGCCGGTTCCTCGATCAGCACAGCACCATACGCACGCGCCATGATGTGGGCGCCGAGTGTGGTGACTTGGGCGTCCGCGATGGCCACTTGCAAGAGAACCTCTTTTTCGGGCGCATCGGGGAGCGGGTCGTGGGTCACCGCATTGAGGTACCCCGCTGTTTCTCCGGAGTCCCAGACTTGTTGGCTAAGGGCCAAGAGGAGCTGTACATCGAGTGCGTCCGGGTACATGGTTTTGAACAGCAGGAAGAAAGGGTCGAAGTCCGCTGAGCGATTCAGCAGGATGTGGTAGGGCGCCCCTCCCACACCCAAAGTGGCCCGTTCAATATCGGGTGAGAGTGCGATGTACGCACCACCGAGAATCGCTCCCTGGGAATTGCCGTAGTAATACGCGGTTTCGGTGTCGATCAGAGAGATGCTTTGTGTGGGATCTTCGGGGTCATCCTCTTGAAGCGCAGGGTCTGTGGCCATGGCGCCGCGCATCATTTTCATGGCGGCCAAGAATTCCACAAAGCCTTGCTGTGAACGCTCTGGGATGATGGCAAAGCGATCGATTTGGCTCACCAGCATGAGGGAGATGGGCCCGCGATCTTCTTCCTTCATGCCCGTCCAGTCCACTGCGAACAAGATGTACCCATGGGTATTGGCAAACTCACTCAGGTATCCATTTCTTACCTCACCCTGGCTCCCCAGCAGGCCGTGGCCATATTGAATGAGCGGCAAGGGTCTTGGGTCGTCGATGGCGGTTTGGGGGACAATGATGGTGAATGGAACGGTTGTTTCACCTTCGGCATAGGGCATGCCATCCGCATCGCGATTGAGGAGTGAGCCCGGTCCGTCCATGTCGGTGTACAGGGGCACCGTCATCTCGCCATAAATCCGTCGCCCGGTGGATTCGTTTACGTTGTCTTCAATGGTGGTGATGGTGTAGCTCGGCCCATCGTCTCCGATGCGGTCGTATAGGTCATCTCGCATCCAAACCGATTTGCCCGTGATGCTTTCTTTGGATCCCACAACGAAATCCCAGGCCAGTTGGAGTTGGCTTCGGTCGATCCCATCCGCGACAAGTGTGGGAAAGATGATTTCTTCGTAGATGTCCCGCCGCTGATCCACGCGGGGATCGCCCAATTCTACATCGTCGCGAAAGGCTGCGAACGCTTCGCTTGGGGGGAGGGGATTGCCGGCGGCATCGACCACGCCTTGTATACCCACGACATACCTTCCGCCGTATTGCATGGGGTGAACGGTATGGATCAAAAGCATCCGCTGCTCATCGTCGTCCGTGCTCATGTCGAGTTCAACGAAGTGAGGGACCCGCTCGCCGGTTTCCGTATTGATGATGACGGTGCGCGCATCGGATGCGGTGTAGGCGCCAATATCGTCGTGGCCGATCAAGCCAGTGGTTGTTGCACCTGGCATGTGTGTGATGAGTGGTGTGACCGGCGAAAAGCCATCTTTTTCGTTGTAGAAGACGGGATCTGGTTGGACCAAGTCAATGTTTTTGGGAATGGTTGATTCACCGATCGCTACCTGCCAACCGGATGCCGTCTCTTCACTTTCTTCCATGAAGAAGGTGGATGGGAACGGCAGAATACAACGGCTTGGATCAAGGGGATCGCAGTCCCAGTCCACTTCTGAAGAGGATTCTGAACCGTCATTTTCAGAATTATCCGTAATTTTTTCTGCATCACCGCAGGCCAATAAAAACAAGAAAAGGGCTCGCATTCCAACTCCAAGTCATGTCCCTGTAGCCTGCTGTCACAAGGTGATCACCGGTTGATGTGGTGCACCACGCTCGATTTTTAGTTGCCCATTTCCGAGGGTCCGCAATCGGATGGGGGTATTTAAGTGCTGATCAGGCTGCTCAGTAAGCACAAATAGGGTGCTTTGTCCGGCTTCTGTTGCTCGCCTCAATCGGCGCGCATCGGCACGGAGAGGTGGTGGATCCAGGAGCACCACGAGTGGGATTGCTCCGCTTGCGGCCAGTTGGGCTGCAGCCCATCCAGCACGTGCACCACCACACCGGACGATCATCAGTCTCTGTAGATTGATGTCGGGTAGGCCTGGTGGGTGCAGCCATCCCAAGGGGTCGACGATGGCAACCATCTTGTCGTTTTGTGTGTGTGTTTGCATGGAAGGGAGAACGACACCCATTCGTCCTGTGCCGACACCTCCGTGAATGGAGACAACACCAGGGCAAGGCCAGCCGCGGATTTCTGAATCCAACCTCGGAATGTGGGTGCTGACGGGAGGGGCACCCGTGCGCATGGGGGCCATCTGAGACAAATGGTCCCGCAATTGGGCAATGGTGGCGGCTCGTTTGGTCACACTATACTGAATATATGTTCAGTATAGTGTGTTTGCAAGCCCCACCGGTTTTGAATGGAATGATCCAAAAAAAACGCCGGCATATGGCCGGCGCTAAAATCGCTTGATGCGCCTATAGGGGTGTCGAGTGGTCATCCATGACGGTGCCACTTTCGATTCCTTTGGCTTGGCTGTACATTTTCTCGAGAAACACCGTGGCCCACACTGCGCTTACGGTTTGTCCAACGGTCGGAAGCAAAACGATGAATGCGCTACCAACGGCACAGAGTCCACAAATAACGAGAATGTTCAGCAACAAGTCCATGGAGTCCCCTACGGCTTAGATGCCCAGTTTTACCCTGTATTGCACCAAACTGCCAGTGGCTGATCGTTGACGGATGAGCATGGGATGGTCCATTGTGGGACCGAGTGAACTTGTTGGAGAAACCTTGTGCCCCACATGAATGTCCGAGACCTTGGCCGTCTGAGAGAGATCGCAGCCGTGTTTGCACGCCACGGTTTTGGGCACTTGGTGCAAGGTACGCCCATCGATGTTGGTGGCGAGGATAAGTCGAGTCCCCTCAGCGCTGCGGAGCGTACGCGAAAAGTGTTGGTTGAATTGGGACCCACCTTTGTGAAGTTGGGGCAGGTCTTGTCGGTGCGGCCCGATATTCTTCCCGGTCCCTTCATCAAAGAGTTTGAAAAGCTGCAGGAGCGTGTTGACCCGGTTGGTTTTACGGAAGTAAAAGTGCATTTGGAACAAGAGTGGGGGATGCCCCTCGATGAGCGCTTGCAGTCCATTGAGCAGGAGCCTCTTGCCAGCGCATCCATTGCACAGGTGCATCGGGCCGTACTCCGCGATGGGGAAACCGTTGCCATTAAGGTTCAGCGGCCAGAAATTGAGGGTCGTATTCGTTCAGACCTACACATTCTGTACACCTTGGCGCAGTTGTTGACGGGGCGCGTTGAGTTGCCTGGTTTCTATACACCTGTGGGTGTTGTACAAGAATTTGAGGCCGCGATGAACCTCGAATTGGACTTCCTCCAAGAGGCCCGTGCGATCGAACGTTTTCGCGCGTATTTCAAGGACCATCCCGACATCACTGCGCCCGATGTGTTTGAGGAATACACGACCCGACGGGTGTTGGTCTTGGAATTGCTCCAAGGACGGTCTCTTTCCGCGACGGACCCCACAGACCAAGAAGTGGTCGAGCCCATCATGGACAAGATCATTGATGCCACCTATCTCCAGGTGTTTGAGTACGGCTTCTTTCATGGAGATCCCCATCCGGGCAACTTGATGTTGTTGGATGATGGGCGGTTGGCCTACCTCGACTTTGGGGTGACAGGAACATTGACGGGCGAGATGCAGGACACGTTGATGAACCTGTTCATGTCGCTTGTGTACCGAGATGCAGAAAGTGTTGCACTCACCTTGTATCGGGCAGGAGCCACAGACGAACGGGTGGACCTCAAGGGTTTTTCCCGTGAGGTGGAGCGCTTGATCACCAAATATCATGGTGCATCGCTTACGGAACTGACGGACCGGGGCACCTTGATGGACTTTGTTGAGGTGGCCTCCAAGTATCGAATTCGGTTGGTGACGGAATTTGCAGTGTTGGCCCGCGCGATGTCGCTTCTGGACGGTGTAGCGAGACGGTTCATGCCCAACATGGACATTGTGGCCAAAGTGACCCCGTATGCGCAGCGCCTTGTTGGGCAACGCTTGGGGCCGGAACGTCTTGCCCGAGATGGTTTGCGCTTGATGCAACAAATCCAGACCACCGCGCGGGATGTGCCACTTCAGCTCAACCAGCTCATGATGGATCTTCAGACCGGCAACATTGATATTGGCATGATCGATCGCGATGCCGACCGAATGCGCAACGAAATCAAATGGGTGGGCATCCGGTTGTCCATGGCGATGATCGCAGGCTCAGTCGGCTTGGCTGGCGCGGTGTTGCTCGCACCATTCCCTCAACTCTCCTTCCAAGGGTTTCCGGTTTTGGCGGTCGCTGGCGCCACCTTCGTGGTGGTCTCATTTCTGATGTGGCTTGGTCTGTTGATGCACACTTTGTTTGCTGCGCGGGTACATCCACGTGACTGGTTGCGCCGATGGGTGGCCATCATTCGATTCTTTTTGCCTGGCAAGAATGGTTGATAGTTCCGTTGCATCAGCCTAGGTTTGTTGTGCAGAGACTGGTCGTGTGGTAGTTTTCCGCTCGGTCTGCATCTGCGGATTAGCACAACGAAACGGGTGATGAAGTGGCTGGAGACAAAGCCTGGAAGACGCTTACACGCGGTGATGTAATCAACGGACGATACGAGATCGTCCGGGGGTTGGGCGATGGGTTGCTTGGCGCGACCTATCTTGCAAAGCATCTCGCCAGTGAAAAACACGTAGCTATCAAGTTCCTGCATGCGCCTTTGGTGCGCTTTCCCAAAGATCGGGAACGGCTTGAGACTGCATTCCGATCTGCAAAGGGAGTGAAACACGACGGAATCATTCGTTACGGAGAACTCGGTAACTTTGAGTCCACAGTGTTTTTCACGCAGGAGTACTACAAAGCGCAATCCTTGCGGGAGTTGATGAACGAGTACCTCAAAGAAGGGAAGGCGTTCACACTGCAGGAAGCGTGTCAGATCACCATCAAGATTCTCGAGGCCATTCAGTATCTGCACGACAAGGAGATGGTCCATCGGAACCTGAAGCCGGAAAACGTTCTGATTCACACCAAACCCGTTGGGCCTGGTGGTCAGGTCGTTCGCACCGTGAAGCTTACCGATGTTGCGCTTGCGGACATCGTGAATCCCAGCATTTTTGCTGAGGGCTATGTCAGCCGGGAAGAAGCACGGTACCTCGCACCCGAATTGGCTGGTTTTGGTCTGGCCGGGTCATCTGCGTCTGACTTGTACGCCTTGGGTGTGATTCTCTATGAATTGCTGGTGGGGCAGCCGCCTCGCGGCACCTATTTGTCGCCTACACAGCTGCGCAGTGATCTGCCCGATCACATCGACGATATTGTTGAGGTCGCCATGGCTGCAGATGCGGCCGATCGGTATCCGACCCCACAAGACATGCTCAACGACATTCAGCAGTCCTTCCAGGGCTTGATCATGTCTGAAAAGCCCCGCACATCACTGAAGAACATCATGATGGGATTGGGTGTGGCCCTTGTTGTGGTCACGGTTGCGGGAATGTACGCGACAACCATTACACCTGAGCAACAGAAAAAGTCTGCGACTGAGTTGGCGGCGGAAGCGGATGACCGCATCCGTGCCCGGGTGGCAAAGCAAACAAAGATGCCCGTGGACCTCAAGAAGATGAGCACGGCACATGCCGACATGTTGTTCATCCCAGAGGGCCCGTTTGTGAAGGGCCGTCTCAAGCAAGAGTCCATGCACCGGAAGGTCATGCGGGTAAAAATGGGCAAAGACGGTAAGGCGACACTGGGTGAAGATGGAAAGCCTGTGCTCAAGGAAACCGGACAACGCAAACCGGTGGCCAGCCAGTCGGAACCGTTGCACCAAGTTGTGCAGGTACCTGGTTTCTACATCGACAGGTATGAGTTCCCCAACCAACTGAAGGGAAGTTCCAACGCACCCAACATGCCAACCCACAAAGTGACATGGCAACAGGCCACAGATTCCTGCGCGGAACGTGGCAAGAGGTTGTGCACAGAAGAGGAGTGGGAAAAATCGTGCAAGGGCCCCGAGAATGAAATTTACGGGTACCTTCCAGGAAACGAATACGACTTGCAGAAGTGTGGCGATGGTGTGGATGAGATCCACCACTTGGGCCAGATGGAAGAATGTGTGTCTGGATACGGCGTTGCCGACATGAGTGGCAACCTCAGAGAGTGGACGGACTCGAAGCCTGGTGCCAAGGAAGGTCGCCGGTTGGTCAAAGGTGGTCTGCGGTCCAACAATGTGCGTGGAAGCCGCTGTGCGTACGCGAACGATGAACGAGAAAACTATGCCGACCACACACTGGGATTCCGGTGTTGTTTGAGCATAGAGGAAGCAGAACCTGAAGAGGCGAAGGCCGCAGAGTAGTTCTTACTGCTTGCGTTCTTTCCAAATGGTGCTCGCCGCATCCAATCGTGCGTGGATGACTTTGTAGACCTCGGGGTTGGTCGTCAAAGCCGTATGGCCGATGCCGGGTATCTCGACATTTTCCATGCTGGTTTCACCAGGACGTGGCCGAAGCGTTGCGCACCACCATGGGCAGACCAAGTCGGTTTTCGAATAAATGCTGGTCAGGGGGATGCCCGGCGGAAAAGAGTCTTTTTGAAGCGTACGAATCAAGGATGAACCGGGCAACATTTGGAATGGGCTTCTGGAGATCAGGCCACCTGCCATCAATCCTACGCCCACCAATGCTGTGGGGGTTCCTTGATGGGGGCTTCCGAGGGTGACCAGGCTTTTTGCGCGCTTATCTCCACCGTGGTGTTGTACGTAATGGCGGGCGATCATTCCCCCTTTGGAGTGACCAATAATGTGGAATCGCTGAAGCCCAGTACGCGCACAGATTCCCTCAATTTTGTCTGCAATATTCGCAGAAAGATCGGGAATGGACCGGGTGTTGAATCGCCACAATAGTCCACCCAGATCGAAACTGAAGACACCGTATCCGTGGTCCCGTAGGCGATCTTCCATGACTTCCCAGACGTTTCTTGTTTGGAAGAACCCATGCAAAAGCAAGACGGTTTCAGGAAACCGTGCGAAGTCATCTCTGCGTACGATTCGATTGCCGCGGAGGTAGACCCTTCGGATGCTGCCAATCTGGTCACGCAGCAGTCGCGTGAGGGGCAACGGTGTTTTACTCAATGGGTCCATACACCACATGTATCCGGTAGGCGGCCTCCGTGATAGAGACAGCCCGGAGGTAGCCATGGGTGCAGATGCATATCGGGACGCTGGAGTAAATATCGAGGCTGGATATGCCGTGGTGGATGGCATCAAGAAACATGTTGCCAGGACCACCAGGCCCGAGGTTTTGGGTGGCTTGGGTGGCTTCGGTGGCTTGTTTTCCCTGGGTTCTGATTACACCGATCCCGTGTTGGTTAGCGGTACAGATGGTGTGGGCACAAAGTTGTTGGTTGCCCAAAAACAGTCTCAGCATGAAACGATCGGGATCGATCTTGTGGCGATGTGCGTGAATGACATTGTTACCTCCGGTGCTGAACCATTGTTTTTTCTCGACTATTTTGCGACCGGTGCACTGAGCCCTGAAGTAACGGTTGAAGTGGTTGCCGGTATCTCGGAAGGTTGTGTTCAGGCTGGCTGTGCTCTCATTGGTGGAGAGACGGCAGAGATGCCAGGCATGTATGCCCCCGGCCATTACGACTTGGCTGGGTTTTGTGTGGGTGTTGTCGAACGTGCAGACATCATTGATGGCACCCGGATTCAAGCGGGTGATGCGCTGGTGGGGATCCCATCGAGTGGGGTGCATTCAAACGGGTATTCTTTGGTCCGTAAAATCTGTGATGGTTTGGATTGGTCCGAAACCCATGGCTTGGATGCACCGCTTGGTGAGGTGTTGCTTCGCCCCACACGAATCTATGTGTCAGTATGCAAAACCTTGATCAACGGCTTTGATGTCCGTGGTTTGGTTCACATTACTGGTGGTGGGTTTCACGAAAATATCCCCCGTGGTCTTCCCGATGGACTGGGTGCCGTTCTTCAACGAGGATCTTGGCCGGTACCCCCCATTTTTGGGCTTCTCCAAGAGCGTGGTCAACTCTCCAACACCGATATGGAAACAACCTTCAACAACGGGTTGGGAATGATCGCGGTGGTTCCTGCACATGAGGCAGAGGCTGCAGCGGAGGCTGTGGGTGGTCACGTGGTTGGGACGGTTGTCGCGTCGGATGGGGTGGAAGTGCGATGAGTGCCCGCGTCGCGGTTTTGTTGTCTGGTTCTGGAACCAACCTACAAGCGCTCATGACTGCCGCCGCGGATGCGCCGTATGAAGTCGCCCTTGTGGTGAGCAACCG
>Ga0163108_10001928_pt1 | contig 15120 bp, 9 predicted proteins | sample Fk1155metaG_FD_109644 | JGI IMG/M metagenome (GOLD analysis project Ga0163108, IMG submission 109644) | Marine microbial communities from the Central Pacific Ocean - Fk160115 155m metaG | ecosystem: Environmental > Aquatic > Marine > Oceanic > Photic zone | place: The Central Pacific Ocean...
AGGCCCAGTCGCAGCAAAGGTCCCCCCTCGTCATCAATGATCCGCATTCTCCAGGCCAGCAAGACGACGGCCAGGCACGAAAGGGCTCCGAACACCAGCAATAACGATTCGAAATGCCAGGACCACAATGTCCAGGCAGCGGCCAGGGTGGCCGACAGCAAGGCGACGTGACGTCGCGAGCCTCGTGGCTGATTTTCCGGGAGGGGCCTGGTCGCGTGGGACACCGTGTGTGCTCGCAATCAACGAAAAGCGTCGAGGACAGGGCTCGAGAAACGGAGAGTTTATCCCGAAATTCTGGAAGTGTCGAGACAGGCTTGAAAGGCCACCGCCTCCTGGCCAGTAACACGATCCGTGGGCCGGTTCTGCAACCGCAGCCCAATCAGCTGAACTTGATCGAGTACAGGTCGGTGTCGCTGAGCGTGATGCGGAGCCGAAGGGGCCGGCCTGCCAGGCTGCTCACATCGGATGAACCACGCCAGGTGAGGGTACGATCCAGTTCATCCCCAAACGTCTCGTCGGCATCGGCGAGTGTGAATCCTTTGACCGGCTTCCCGTCGGGCGTCTGGAACTCGACTTTCAAGGTCCCCGCCGCGGACGTGGCAAAATTGACCGTCAGCCGTGAGCCCTTGAAGGTGAGTGGCCGGGTCAACAACTCGCCCCCGTAATACGGTGATGTTACGGAAACGAAACCGTCCTGCCTGAGCGTGTGCCGTGTGAGCTTTGAACCCTCGCCGTGCCACTTGCCCGAACTGGCGTAGAAAGACAGTTCGTCGGGAGCTCCGGGGAGCGAGGACTTCGTTGTGACCATGTTCCAGGCCACGTCATTGTGGGCGTAGTACCACGAATCTGGTCGTTGAATACCCGGCGGCAGGAAGGCCTCGTTCCAGCGATTGAACTTGACCCCGTCGCGGCTTGCCATGATCTGGGTTTCGGTGATTGCCGTCCCGTATCTCAGGTGAGCAGCGGCTCGCACTTTCCGTTGTTTCAGGTCCGGCAAGGCCCGCATCGAGGGACTCCAGCCACGTTCCACGTATCGCATCGGGAAGCCCAACAGGATGTGCGGGGCCCGGAAGTAGGGCAGGATATTGTTGGTGTACATCTGCTGCTTGGGAGAATGGGTGTAGGCCAGGTCGTGTTCGTCTTTCCACGTCAGCAGGTCATCGGAAACGGCAGTCCGGATGGCGCGGATTCCGGCCGGCTTCCAGTTATTCGCCTCGGTGATGCCGGCGGTGAAGTACCGCCAGTAGGCCCGGTATTTTCCGATCGTCGGATCCCAGAAGCCGATGTTGGCTGAATCGAACGCGCCCCGGGTGATCACCGCCTTGGGGTGCACCTGTTTCCAGCGGATCCCGTCGGCCGATGAGAACAGCAGCATTCCACCGTCAGTCTTGACGCCGCCAAAGGCCTTGAACCGCTCGTTGGCCGGGCAGCCGGGACGCTGGTCAAGAAAAGGACTGAAGTTGTGGCTGCCGGGGCCCTGCCAGATGATGTTGTTCTTCTTGGAACCGGCGTGCGCGAACAGGCCCAGTTCGGGCTTGACCCAGTGGATTCCGTCGCGACTTTCCGCATAGCAGGTGACTTCTTTGTTCGTGGGGCGGATCTGGTTGTTGACGAGATTGAAATTGAATCCACGGTAATAGAGCCGGTAGGTGTCACCGTCCTGGATCACGCTGTGGTAACTCGACGAGGTCCCCTCCCAGGAATCTGTGTGGTGGATCACCTGTTCCCTGGCAATCGGGTGATGAAGTTCGAAGGACAGCTTGCCGCGGGTTCGTTCGACGAGAAAGTCGTCGAGGAACAACTCGCGACGCGAGCCCATCTGGTAGACCGGCTTCGGTTTCCCGGGGCGTTCTCGGGCGGGCAGTGATCCGAAGGCTGCCGCGGTTGTCAGTCCGGCGCCGAGAAAGATCCGCCTGTTGATTGGCATCGGTTGTTCATCCTGTCGACTGGTTGCAGTTGATCGGAGAAGGTCTGGGATCGTAACCAGAAACACGAGTTCCGACCAATCAACCGCCGATCGACATTGGCCTGGCCGGGCCTTTTCACTGGCGTCGACTGGTGAGACTGTTGCATTTCTCGAGAAATCCGGCGATGGTTCGGTTTCCCGTCGGAGTGCAGTCATCGGTCTGTCGTGTTGCAGTCCGTCGGTCGCTCGAACTGCTCCAGGATGGGAACGATGGCGGATTCCGGAAAGAGGTCATTGCCGGTAGCCGTCATTGCTTTCTGGCTGGTCGCCGGTGCGGTGGGAGCCAGTGCACCGGCTCAGGAAAAGGCCGCGGTGACCACCGATGGCGTGGATTACCTGCGAGACGTCAAGCCGATTTTCCGGACACACTGTCTGCGATGCCATGGCCCGTTGAAGTCCGAGGCGGGCTTGAGGCTGGACACGAAGCCGCTGGCGTTGAAAGGCGGTGAGAACGGTGCGGCGCTGGCGCCGGGGCAGCCGGCGGCCAGCCTGCTGTGGAAACGGGTGTCAGCCGGCAAGGAGCTGCGGATGCCGCCGGAGGCTGCGGGACTCTCCCGGGTCGAGATCGAGACGCTCCGACGCTGGATTGCCGCGGGGGCGGTGTCTCCGGAAGGGGAAACCCCCAGGGATCCCCGTGATCACTGGTCCTACCGGCCGGTCAAACGTCCCGTGGTGCCGAAAGTAGGTGACGCCCAATGGTCACAAAACCCCGTCGATGCCTTCATTTTCAGGCGACACCAGCAAGGGCAAGTCACTCCACAAGCGGTGGCTCCGCGACACGTGCTGCTGCGGCGGGTGAGCCTGGATCTGATCGGGTTGCCACCCTCGAGCGAACAACTGCAGCGGTTTCTCGCGGACGAGTCGCCGGACGCGTATGCCCGGGCTGTCGATCGCCTGCTGGCCAGCGCTCATTACGGCGAGAGATGGGGGCGGCACTGGCTGGATGTCTGGCGTTACAGCGACTGGTACGGGTTCCAGAAGGAGGTCCGCTTCAGCCAGAAGAACATCTGGCACTGGCGTGACTGGGTGGTCGAATCACTCAACGCCGACAAGGGCTACCAGCGGATGGCCAGGGAGATGCTGGCCGGTGACGAGATCGTTCCTTTTGATCCCGAGAACCTGCGGGCCACCGGGTTCCTGGTCCGCAATCGCAACACCGACAGCCGCGAGCAGTGGATCCGGGACACCGTCGAGCACACCGCCAAGGCGTTCTTGGCTATGACAATGGCCTGCGTCCAATGTCACGACCATCCCTACGACCCGATCGGGCAGGACGAGTACTACCGCTACCGGAACATCTTCGAGCCGGTGCAGGTGGGGATCGACGGCGGCGGGGGTGGTCCCGGCGGGCTCGACCTGGCGGGAGTGGCACGGATCTTCGATCGCGATCGCAATGCCGCCACCAGGTTCTATATTCGCGGCAACGACAAGACCCCGGACAAGATCCGCAAGATCACCCCCGGCATTCCCCGGGTGATCGGCGGCTGGGTCGAGCCCCGGCAGGTCAGCCTGCCACCGCGAGCCCGCATTCCTCACCTGAGGAAGCCGGTGGCCGAGCAGACACTGGCCCGCCTCAATGACAATGTCCGGCGGGCCGAGACGGCGATGGCCACCGCTGAGGCGCTGATGGTTGATTTCGCCAGGCGACTCGAGAAACCGGCTGCGGCGCCGGCCAAGCCCGGCGGCGGGAACCTGATCCGCGATACGTTCACTCCGAAGCGGGACCCGAGGTGGCACACTGGCGACGGCGAGTGGGCCGAGGCCCCGGGGGGTGGGCTGCTGCAAAGCGATGTCGGAGAGGAGGCCGAGGGGTGGATCGAGTTTCTGCCTCCCGGAGGATCGCCCCGGGAATTCACGTTGCACCTGGTGCTGAAGCTCACCGGAGACGGGGTGGCCCGCCAGGCGGGAATCAGCTTCGATCGGCACGAGCCGGGCGGCCACGCCGAGGGCGTGTTTCTCTCGGCCGCAAAGAACAAGTCCGGGCTGGGTTTCTTCAGTGAATCCAAAGGAGAGCGTCGCTACGCGGATCCGCTGTTCCGGGCATTTGATGTGCCGCCCGGACGGGAGTTCGTGATCCGAATCCATGTTCGGGACCGGTTGATCAATGTCTACGTCAATGATGTGCTGTTGCAGGCGCACCGTCTGGCCAATCGTACGCCGGGTGGGATCCGGCTCTGGACCCGCGACGCCTCGGCGGAATTCGCGTTGTTGCAGCTGGACCGGTTGCCGGGCAACCTGGCGATGGCCCCGGCCGATTCGATCAAGCAGTTCTCGCCCTCCGCGGTGCTGGATCCGGCCGACGCATCTCACCGGGTGTTTTTCGAGGCGATTCGCGAGCAGGCGAAATTGAAGCGGGCTCTCCAACGCCAGGAACTGGCCGCTCACCAGGCCACCTGGACGGCCGATGCCTTCCGGCTGTTCCAGGCCCCTCCGCGGGAAGACAAGCAGGCCGTCGCGACCCACAAGAAGAAACTCGAACCACTGGCGATCGTGGCGCAAATGGCTCAGCGGCGTCTGGATGTGGCCAAGGCACGGGAGGCAAAGTTCGTGGCCGACCAGGCCCTGGTGATGGCCCGGTCGCAAAAGCGGCAGGGACCGCTGCCCGGGGATGTTGGGCAGACCATCGTCGAGCAGCAGGCCAAGGCGGTGGTCGAGGCCGAGAAGAAAGTCGAGTCGACGGCCAAGCAGCTGGCCACGGCCGTGGCGACGGTCGAGAAACCGTCGACGGCCCGGTACCGGGGACTCCCGGGCAGTTACGGGTCCTCGTCGGGTCGCCGGTTGTCGTTGGCACACTGGGTGGCCAGCACGAAGAACCCGTTGACGGCCCGGGTGGCGGTCAACCACATCTGGTTGCGTCATTTCGAACAGGCCCTGGTAACCAGCGTGTTTGATTTCGGTCTCAATGGCCAGAAGCCCAGCCACCCGCGGCTGCTGGATTGGCTGGCTGCCGAACTGATGCGGCCCTCGGTCGTTCGTTTGGTCCGTGATGGCCGGGTGGCCTGGGCGGCGGGCAAGCCGCAGGTGAAATCGTGGTCGATGAAGCACCTGCACCGCGTGATCGTGACTTCCCGGACTTACCGCACCGCGTCGACGCCGCACGAAAACAACCTGACCATCGATCCCGACAACCGTCTGCTCTGGCGAATGCCGGCGCGGCGGATGGACGCCGAGACGGTCCGCGACAGCATTCTCAGTGTCTCCGGCGGACTCGACACGACACTTGGTGGTCCCGACATTCCCTCTGCCGAGGGGCTCTCGGTGCTTCGCCGCAGCCTTTACTTCCACCAGTCGCCGGAAGACCAGATGGCGTTCCTGAAGCTGTTCGACGCGGCCGATCCCGCCGAGTGCTATCAGCGGCATCGCAGCATCGTGCCACACCAGGCCCTGGCGCTGTTCAACAGCGAGATCTCGCTGGTTCATTCCCGGCGATTGGCTCGCCGGCTGTCCCGGCAGTTCACCGAGACCACGGCGTTCATCCCGGCCGCGTTTCGTCGTGTCCTTTCGCGGGACGTTTCAACAGCGGAACGGGTCATCTGCGCCGAGTTCCTCGCAAGACGCGAAGCGGCGTACCGTCAAGCGGGGACGGTGAAACCCTCGCCTGAGCTGGTCAAGACCGCTGCCGCTCCTTCCATCGATCCCCGGGTTCACGCCCGCGAGAACCTCGTTCACTCGCTCTTCAATCATCACGACTTCGTCACGATCAAGTGATCGTTGATCACGCAATTCAGGTGAAACACATGTCCGACCCGCAGACGTCCACGGCCGGTTCGCCCGGCCTGTCGCGACGCACCTTTCTGGCCGATACGGGGATGGGTTTCACCGGCCTGGTCCTGGGCGCGATGCTGCACGAGGACGGCGTGGCCGAGACGACCTCGACCGGGGCTGCCGGCCAACCACATTTTCCGGCCCAGGCCGATTCGGTGATCTGGATTTTCCTGACCGGTGGCGTCAGTCACATGGAGAGCTTCGACATCAAGCCGGCTCTGAACAAGTACGACGGCAAGACGTTCGCCGAGACTCCGTTTGCCGACTTCCTGGACAAGGAGCGTCGCGAGAAGAACCTGGCGGGACAGGGCAGTGTCGTGCCCCCACGCGAGAAGTTGATGCGGTTGCAGAGCGGGTATCACGCCTACGGAGATTGTGGCCTGGCAGTGAGTGATTGGTTCTCGAACATCGGCGAGTGTGCCGACGACCTGGCGGTGGTTCGTTCGCTGTGGACCGTGCATCCCAACCACGGCATGCAGTTGACCTGGCACACCGGTCACCACGTTCGCGAGGGAGCCCGGCCAACGATCGGGTCGTGGGTCTCCTACGGCCTGGGATCGCGGAATCAGCAGCTGCCCAGGTTCATCGTGATGGGGCATTCGATCGGGGGTTGCTGCGGGGGTGAGTACGCCCACGGGGCCAGCTATCTCGGTCCTCATCATGCCGGCGTGAAGCTCTCGACCGATCCGGCGAACCCGCTGCCGTTTGTGGCTCCCTTCGGCCAGGGGGTGACGGCCGAGGAACAGGCGGCCGAACTGGACTTGATCGGCAAGCTGAACCGGGCTGTCGGGGTCGAGTATCCCGGGGATCCGCAATTGCGGGCACGGATCCGATCCTACGAACTGGCGGCCGGCATGCAGACGGCCGTGCCGGAAATCATGAGCTTCGAGTCCGAGACCCGGGCCACGCAGCGACTCTACGGGCTCGACCACGAACACTCCCGTGAATTCGGCAGCCAGTGCCTGGCGGCCCGCCGCATGATCGAGCGGGGAGTGAGGTTCGTGCAGCTGTACCACGGAGCCGGAAGTGCCGGGAAGTGGGATGCTCACAACGACATCAAGAAACGCTACGACCGCGAGGCCCCCAAAGTCGATCAACCGATTGGCGGCCTGCTCAAGGATCTCAAGCGACGGGGCCTGCTCGAGAGGACACTGGTGGTCTTCGGGACCGAGTTCGGACGGACGCCGGGAGCCCAGGGGAACGGCCGGGATCACCACCCGCAGGGTTTCAGCTGCTGGTTGGCCGGAGGCGGGATCAAGGGGGGGGTGACACACGGCAAGACCGATGAACTCGGGTTCTACGCGGTCGAGAACCGGCACTACGTGACCGACATCCATGCGACGGTGTTGTATCAGCTGGGGCTGGATCCGTTGCGGCTGGAGGTGCCGGGCCGGAAACGGATCGATCTTCACCGTGGGTCGCCGATCCACGAGATCATCGCTTGAAGTCCTGGAACCAGGGAACTGTGCTTGTCGCAGGGATGGTAGAGTGAGAAACTTGTCAGTGGGTCGGATCCGGTCGACGAGACATGTCGCCGCCGTGAAGGGACTTGTTCCGGCCAGGTTGTCTGAACTGGAATTCACCGAGATCTGAGGGATTGATGATCGCTGTCCGATCAACCGCCCTGTTGGCTGTCGGCCTGCTGGCCGCCTTGTCGATGCCGGTGGCGACCGCCGGGGAATCGCTCCTGGAACGCGATGTGCTGCCGATTCTCACCAAGAACTGCATGGGCTGTCATGGAGGTCTGAAGAGAGAAGCTGGCCTCGATCTCCGCACGATGCCGGGAATGCTCAAGGGAGGCGATTCGGGGCCGGCGATCGTGAAAGGACAGGCCGAACGCAGTGAGCTGTGGAAACAGATCGCCAGCGACGCCATGCCCTCGGGCGACGATCGCGAGAAGCTTTCGGCTTCCGACAAGGCCAAGATCAAGACATGGATCGATGCCGGGATGCCGACGGTCTTGGAGCGGCAGAAGGATGTGGACACGTTGCTGCCCGGCCTCCAGCGGCACAAACCGCAGCAGGTGGCCGCTGTCGTCGACAAGCATCTCGGCGGTTTCCTGCAGACGGCCGGTCTGAAGCCGGTTGCCCTCAGCAGCGACGCGGCTTTCCTGAGACGGGTCACGTTGGACCTGTGCGGTCGCGTGCCCACGGCCGGGGAGGCGGCGAAGTTCCTGGACGACAAGGACCCCGACCGTCGGGCCAAGCTGATCGATGTCCTGTTGGCCAGGCCCGACTTCGGCAAGCAGTTCGGTCGCACCTGGCGTGACTGGATTTGCCCGCCCGAGTTGCCATCCAACGGCAACGCCGGCACGCAGCCCTACGGCCAGGCCCGCGCCTTCGGTGACTGGATCGGGAAGAAACTGACCGAGGGGGCCTCGTGGGCCCAGATCACCCGCGAGATCCTGACCGTCAAGGGGGCGATCGGCAAGAGCCCACAGGTGATATTTTACGCCCTGGTCGGCCAGGGCGGCACGACGAGTGCGGATGGAACCGCCCGTGCCGTGGCCTCGCTGTTCCTGGGCGTTCAGCTGAAGTGTGCCAGGTGCCACGATGACCCCTACCGGGACTGGTCGCAGCGCGAGCACTGGGGGCTGGCGGCATTCTTCGGTCGGACCCAGGGTGACTTCACCAAGATCGAGACGGGCAAGGGGGCCAGCAAGAAGCCCGGTGAGATTGCGATTCCAGGCTCGGCGTTCAGGAACTCGGGCCAGACCGTCAAGGCGGCCTTCCTGCGAGGCGGCGAATTCAAGGTGAAGGAGACCGATGATCTGCGCCCACCGTTTGCCGAATGGCTGACGGCCAAGGACAACCCGTTCTTTGCCCGCGCGTTGGTCAACCGCGCCTGGTTCTACCTGTTCGCACGAGGCATCGTGAACCCGATCGACGACTTTCGTGATCTGAATCCACCGTCGCACCCCGGGCTGCTCAAGATGCTGGCCGACGAGTTTGTCGTGGCAGATTTTGATGTCAAGCACCTGTTCCGCTGCCTGTGCAACTCGCAGGCCTACCAGCGAACCAGCCGATTCGCTCCCGATGCCGATCCACAACTCCGCTCGGCACTGACGACCTCCTTTGGCCGGATGCCGATGAGACTGATGTCTGCCGACGTGCTGCTTGATTCACTCAAACGGGCCCACGGCGACGAAAAACTGGACCTGCGGACCGGGATCAAGGCCTCCACGGTCGGGATGGCTGCTCCGGTGGGAGATATCTGGCTGGAGTTTCAGAGGCGATTCGGGACCAACGAAGAGGACGCGACCGACTTCACTCATGGCGTGGCGCAGATGCTGACGATGATCAACCACCCCAGGCTGCAGGCCCGCAGCAAGGCCCTGGACGCGTTCCAGAAGAAGACTCCCGATGCCGGAGTCGAGCGGACCGTCGAGTGGCTTTACCTGAGCACACTGTCCCGCCGTCCCAGCCCCGAAGAGACTTCCGAGGCCCGCGAATTCATTGAAGGCTCCAAGGATCTCAACAAGGCCTACGACGGGGTTCTCTGGATGCTGGTCAACAGGAGTGAGTTCTTGCTGATCCGTTGATCCGCCAATCACTACGAGTTGTCACCCGGACTGAACCGGTGCTGAACACGGAGCGAACACGACATGCAACGACCTCACCTGAAACTGAAACGCCGCGACCTGTTGAAACTCTCGGCCGCCGGCCTGGTCTCGGGCGTCTCGGTGCCCTGGTTCGAGTTGTTGGCCGGGACGGCCGTCGGGAAACCGCCGAAGAAGTCGTGCATCCTGCTGTGGATGGATGGTGGTCCCAGCCAGCAGCACACTTTCGATCCCAAGCCCAAGGGTGAGTTTTCCCCGAAACCGACCTCGGTTCCGGGAATCCACATTGTCGAGCACCTGCCTCAACTGGCCGCCTTGATGGAGGACCTGGTGCTGGTGCGGTCGATGACGACCGAGATCAACGGGCACTACGATGCCAAGTACTTCCTGCACACCGGCTACAAGCGAACGACTGCCTTCGAGCACCCCTCGATCGGTTGCATCGCCTCGTCGCAGGTCAGTGGTGCCGGCGACGAGATGCCCGCGTTCGTGACGATTGATGCCGGTTACGATCGCAACGACGGCGGTCGCCTGTATCGCAATGTCCCGGGCTACCTCGGGCCGCACAATGCCCCGCTGCTGGTCAACGATCCCAACGAGGGGCTGGAGAACCTGGCCCCGACCGGCAGCGATGTGGAGGCGCGACTGAAGTTGCTGGCCCGCAGCGAAAACCGCTTTGCCAGGCAGTTTGCCACGCCGGTCGTCAGTGCCAAGCAGGCGGCTTTCGACCGTGCTGTCCGCCTGATGACGTCGCGACGCTCCAGGGCCTTCGACGTGGACGAAGAGCCCGCGAGCCTGCGCCAGGCCTACGGCAAGCACAAGTTCGGTCGCAGCTGCCTGCTGGCTCGTCGCCTGATCGAGGCAGGCGTGTCGTTCGTCGAGGTGGTCCACCGTGGTTGGGACGATCACGCCGGCGCCGCCAAGCCGATCGCCTACCGGTCTCCCTGGATGGACGCCGGTATGGCGACGTTGATCTCGGACCTGAAGGTTCGCGGCATGCTTGACGATACGCTGGTGATCTGGATGGGAGAATTCGGCCGGACACCCGGTGACGGCAACGGGCACTTCAGCAAGGCCTGGAGCACGATGTGGGCCGGGGGCGGACTGAAGACCGGACAGGTGATCGGCAAGACCAGTGAGGGCAAGAATCCCGGTGCCGAGATTGCCGAACGCCCGGTCAGCTCGCCGGATTTCATTGCCACACTCTGCCTGGCCCTGGGCATGGACATCCAGACCGAGTTCAAGGCTCCGGGGAACCGACCGGTTCTGATGGTCGACAAGATCGCCAAGCCGATCACCGAGATGCTGGGTTGAATCCTGGCGAAACCGTGTCCGGGACATTCGTGGACGATCAGCCGAAGAGGTCGATGATGCGCGTGCGAGAAACTCTGGCCGTTACGGCCCTGGTGTGGTGGTGTGGAATCACCGGTGGTTGGGAGGTGATGGCCGACGATGCGGCGAAGCCAAAGACTCCCGCGGCCCCGGCCTTCCAGGCGGTCAAGACGTCCGACGAGGCGGTTGCTCGGATCAGGCAACTGGGAGGACGTGTTCACCAGTTGTCGGCCAAGCGAAAGGTGCTGGTCGTCGATCTGCGGTTTGTCGTCGAGGGTTTCTCCGACGACCACCTGCAATACATCCCCGTGTTGAAAGACGTTGTCGTGGTGCGGCTCAAGCGGGTCGCGGTGACCGACGCCGGGCTGAAACACCTGGTGGCCGTTTCCACCATCGAAGAACTCGACCTGTCCGAAACTGCTGTCAGCGACGCGGGCCTGAAGATCATTGCCCGGCTGCCGGCACTGAAGACACTCAATCTCTTCGGCACCTCGATCACCGATGCCGGGCTGATTCAGCTGAAGCCGGTCAAGACGTTGCGGCGGCTGTTCATCGACCGGACGCGGACCAGTGTCGCTGGGATCGCCGATTTGAAGTCGTCCAATGCCGGGTTGGCCGTGGTCCCCGACCGACCGGAAACTCGACGGCGGATCGCGGCCCTGGTCGAGGTGGCGCGGAAACTGCTTGCCGAGTCGAAAACGGCAGTCGCGGCGGCCGCGAAGGCGCACGACCAGTTGACGCCGAAGGTTGGCGCGTTGAAGAAGAACGAGGATGCGACGAAGGCGGCTTCCGAGGCGGCCAAGAAACAGTCCGATGCGGCCAACAAGGCCCAGGCCGAGACCAAGAAGGCGGTTGATCAGGCGGCGGCAAAGTTGAAAGCCGCCACCGAAAAATACACCGCGACCAAGAAGCTGGCCGATGCGGCCAAGGCGAAGGCCGCTGCCGCCGGGAAGAAGGCCGCCGAGGCGAAGCAGCAGCATGAACGAGCCAAGAAGGCGAAGCCGGCCTTCGACCTGGCCAAGCGAATCCAGGTCGCCTCGCAACTGCGACTGGCCGATGCACGTCGCCGGCAGGTGATTTCGCCGGGAGCACCGTTCGAACCCAGGCAGGACAAGCTGCCGTCACCGGTTCCGCCAGGAGCGACCGTGCTCTTTGACGGCAGCGACACCACGAAATTTCTCTCCAAGACCGGCGAAAAGATCAACTGGCCGATCGAGGAGGGCAACCTGGTGTCGACCAAGGGGGGCAGCAATTCCAACCACGTTGTTTCATCGGTTCACTTCCGGGACGCGGTGATCCATGTCGAGTTTCTGCTGCCTCCGAAAGGAAGTGGAAACAGCGGGGTCTACATCCACGGGAATTACGAGCTGCAGATCATCCGTTCGCACGGCAAGAAGGAAGTCACGCAAAAGGACATGGGTGCCGTCTACGGTTTCGCCAAGCCGTTGGTCAACGCGGCCCGCAAGCCGGGCCAGTGGCAGGTCTACGACATTCTCTACCGGGCACCCCGGCGGGACGACAAACAGAAGATCGTCAAGAAGGGTTCGATCACCGCCTGGCTCAACGGACAACTGGTCCAGCAGAACACCCGGTTTGGTGAGCCGCGGAGCGTGTATCACCCCTACCGGCACCAGACGACGCCGTACCTGAAGGCGATATTCGAGAAACAGAAGAAGACGATGACCGGCCCGGTCTTCCTGCAGGACCATGGTCACCCGACCCGGTTCCGCAACGTCTGGATCCTGCCGCTCGACGACCAATTGCAGGGCTACAAGCCCCAGTGATGAAACGGACTGGGTGACCTGGCTACGATCTGTCGGCGCCCGGTCGTGCCAGAGAACGGCCCGACGGCATCAAGCGGGAATTGGGAGCGACAAGGCCATGCACGAAGACGAACGGTCCCGTGATCCCGAAACCCGTGCCGGGATGGGGGCAGGGCAGGTGCTGGTCATCCTGGGCCTGATCCTCGTCTACGGAGTGGGCGGTTACTGGTTTATTTTCGAGATCGTCGATGACCCCGAGACTCCGTGGTTCATCAAGTTCGGCGCGCCGGCTATCGTGATCGGGCTGACGATCCTGTTTCTCTCGGTGCTGGTCCAGCGACTCAAAGCGGCCAAGACCGACAAGTACACCGACGTGGAAGATTGACTCATGGCTGAACAGCAGATCCTCGCGGTCACCAGTCCCGAGATCCCCGGCAAGAGGATCGTTCGCACGCTTGGCCTGGTGGCCGGCAACACGATTCGCGCCCGTCACGTCGGCAAGGACATCATGGCCGGCCTCCGCAATCTCGTCGGCGGTGAAGTGACCGAGTACGCCAAGCTGCTTTCGGAAAGCCGCGAGCAGGCCCTGGATCGTATGATTGCCAAGGCCGAGGCGTTGGGTGCCAACGCGGTGATCAGCCTGCAGTTTCAGACCTCCGTCATCATGGGCGGTGCCGCCGAGATGATGGCTTACGGGACGGCCGTCGTGGTAGAGGATCAGTAACCGATGCTCGACTACTGTGCTCGCAGACCAGGGTTGCCCGGTCGGTTGTTCATCGGCGGCTGCCTGCTGTCGCTGGCACTGTTGCCGCGTCTTGATGCTGCTGCGGACCGGCCCAACGTGCTGGTCATCCTCGCGGATGACCTCGGTTATTCCGACCTCGGTTGTTACGGGGGCGAAATCGAGACACCCAATCTCGATGCACTGGCGCGTGCCGGACTCCGGTTCACGCAGTTCTACAACACCGCCCGCTGCTGGCCGACACGGGCGGCGATCCTGACTGGCTACTATGCCCAGCAGGTCCGCCGCGACAAGCTCCCCGACCTGCCCAAGGGAGTTCGCACCGGCGGGGTTGGACGGCGGCCCTCGTGGGCACAACTGTTGCCGGTCATGTTGAAGGCCACCGGGTATCGTTCGTATCACTCGGGCAAGTGGCACCTTGACGGCATGCCGCTGAAAAACGGTTTCGATCGTTCCTATTACCTGAGAGACCAGGGGCGTTTCTTCAGTCCCCGTGTCCACTTCGACGACGACCGGAAGCTGCCACCGGTTGCCAGGAACAGCGGCTTTTACGCCACGACCGCGATTGCCGACCACGCGATCCGGTGCCTGCGGGACCATGCCAAAAAGCACGCCGACCGGCCGTTCTTTCATTACCTGGCCTTCACCGCTCCGCATTTTCCGTTGCATGCTCTGCCCGAGGATATCGCCCGCTACCGCGACCGATACCGCCGGGCATGGGACGCGGTTCGCGCCCAGCGCTGGCAGCGGGTGCAGAAGTTCGGGATCGTTTCGGCACGGCTTTCCGATGTCGAACGCGACATTGGACCTCCCTACCACTTTCCCGACGCGTTGAAGCGGTTGGGGCCGGGCGAGGTGAATCGTCCCCTGCCGTGGAAGCAACTGACCGCCGAGCAACGCGAGTTCCAGTCAACGAAAATGGCGATCCACGCGGCGATGGTCGATCGCATGGATCGGGAGATCGGTCGTGTGCTGGGCCAGTTGCAGGCGATGAAGGCCTTCGACAACACGTTGATCATGTTTCTCTCCGACAACGGCTGCAGTGCCGAGATCATGGTTCGCAATGACGGGCACGATCCGACAGCGCCGCCGGGTTCGGCGGCAACGCACCTGTGCCTGGGACCGGGCTGGTCCACGGTCTGCAACACGCCCTTTCGACGGCACAAGACCTGGGTCCACGAGGGAGGCTGTGCGACGCCCTTGATCGTTCACTGGCCCCGGGGCATTCGTGCTCGTGGTCAACTAAGACAGGATGTCGGGCACGTGATCGACGTGGTGCCCACGGTGCTGGAACTTGCCCGCGCCAGACGTCTACCGGCGAAGGCTCCGCAGGCACCGGGCAGGAGTCTCGTGCCGGCGTTCGCGAAGAACAACTCTGTTTCCCGCGATTCCCTCTGGTGGTTCCACGACGGTCATCGCGCGATCCGGATGGGCGACTGGAAACTTGTCGCGGCCAAGGGCGAAGCGTGGGAACTGTTCAACCTGCGGAAGGACCGGACCGAAACCGACGATTTGGCCACCAGGTATCCGGAAAAAGTGAAACAACTCGAGCGTGCATGGAACCGTCGCTTGAGCGAAATTCGTGACCTCGCGTTGCGGGACTTGCCGGGAGCTTCCCGGTGATGCCGGCGGCGTCACCTGCAGGCAGAGAGCATCATGCGCAATCATCCCTGGTACTGGCTGGCCACGCTGTTTGTCGCAACCGGGCCGCTGCCCGCGTTTGCCGACTCGCCCAACGTGATCCTCGTCTTTGCCGATGACCAGGGGTACCAGGACCTGGGTGTCTTCGGCTCGCCCAACATCAAGACGCCTCACGTCGACAAGATGGCCGGCGAGGGTATGCGGTTTACCGACTTCTATTCGGCGGCATCGGTCTGTACTCCCAGCCGCGCGGCCTTGATGACGGGCTGTTATCCCGAGCGGGTTGGCCGGTTGGGTGTGTTGTTCCCGCGTGACAAGATCGGGCTCAACCCCGCCGAGACCACGATCGCCG
>Ga0163108_10001929_pt1 | contig 15111 bp, 10 predicted proteins | sample Fk1155metaG_FD_109644 | JGI IMG/M metagenome (GOLD analysis project Ga0163108, IMG submission 109644) | Marine microbial communities from the Central Pacific Ocean - Fk160115 155m metaG | ecosystem: Environmental > Aquatic > Marine > Oceanic > Photic zone | place: The Central Pacific Ocean...
CAAACTCGCCGATTTCGTCGTCGTGCCGCGCCCCGGCCAAGCGGTTGCCGATTTCCCCGAACCGTTCCGCGGCCAAGCGCTCCGAGGCTGGCCGTTCGAGGTCTCTTCCTCCGCCATCCGCGAGCGGCTTAAGCTTGGCCAAATGATCGACGGCTTGGTTCCGAGCGCCGTCGCTGAGTCGCTCCAAAATGACAATCCCTACACTTAGCCGGCTTTGGCTCGCGTTGGGTGTGGACATTCTCTAGGTTGCCGGCTCGCCATGTTGTTGCTGAAACGTTTTTTTTGTCACTCGTTCGCCCTGGGTTTTGTAGCGCTTGGCTTGCAGGCTGCAGATTGGCCGCAGTATCTGGGGCCGGATCGGGATGGGACTTGTTCGGGTGAGTCGTTGACACGTGGCTGGCAAAGCGATGGGCCGAAGGTGTTATGGCGAAAAAAAAATATTGGACCTGGGATGAGCGGTGTTGTCGTGGCCAAGGGCAGGGCCATCCTGTTTCATGAGGTCAATCGTTACGATACGATCGAGTGCCTTGACACCACGACAGGCGCGATGCTTTGGAAGAACCACTACGCCTCGGGCTTTGTGCCCGGCTATGGGAGTGGTGCCGGGCCGCGATCGACGCCGGCAATTGCCGGGGGCAGGGTCTACACGATGGGCGGGCAGGGGATCGTTGTTTGCACTGACTTTGCGACCGGAAAAACAATCTGGAAAGTGGACACCCAGAAATCGTATCGCGCTTCCGAAGGTTTTTTTGGAATGGCTTGTTCGCCGCTTGTCGAGGGCAATGCGGTACTGCTCAACGTTGGCGGCGAGGCAGGGGCGGGAATTGTGGCGCTCGACAAAAGCACCGGCAATCTGCTCTGGAAAACGCTCGATGATGAGGCTAGCTACTCGTCGCCGGTGATGGCCACGTTGCAAGGGAAGCGCCGTGCGGTCTTCTTCACCCGAACCGGTTTGGCGGTCGTCGATCCGGTCGTCGGCAAAATCGATTTTCAAAACCGTTGGCGTGCACGGATTCACGCCTCGGTCAACGCAGCCGCGCCGCTGGTTGTCGGTGAGTCGATTTTCGTGACGGCCAGTTACAACACCGGCGCACTCGTGCTCAAGGCGGCGGTGGATGGTTACAAGACGGTTTGGTCGAATGACACCAGCCTCTCGAGCCAATACGCGAGTGCGGTGCACAGGGACGGTTTCCTGTATGGGACACACGGCCGGGCGGACGTGCCGCCGATTCCGGCGCTGCGCTGCGTCGAGTTGGCCACTGGCAAGGTGCGTTGGAGTGTGGATGATTTTGGCGATTGCCTGATGCTGCTCTGTGGCGACCGACTCCTGGCGTTGATGGAGAGCGGCGAACTGGTGCTTGGCCAAGTGACCCCCGCCGAGTGGCGGGAGATCAGCCGTACGCAGACACTTGGCACTGGTGCGCGCAGTCAACCGGCCCTGGCCAATAGTCGCCTCTACGTCCGCGACAGAAACCAGCTGGCTTGTCTTGAGGTCCATTGATCCAAGCGTTTGGATGGATCAGGCGATCAGGCACAGTCACCGGCTAGGGCGATCAGTTTGGTGATGTCAGCGGCGGGGCCGCTTACGATGAGGATGGTGCCGGGAGTGAGGGTGGTCTCGGGTGCGGGTTTGATGATGTACTGTTCCCGGTCCGGTTCTCTGACGGCAAGAACGCGGAGGCCGGTGCGGGTGTACAGGTCGGCTTTGGCTAAGCTCATTCCAGCCAGTTCAGTATCTCTGTTGACAATCACTGCCTCGAACCGCGCTGTGCCGGAGGCGGCCAACATACGGTCGAGTACGGTGGTTGCTGTTGGGCGAAGCAACTCGGAAGCCATTCTGCGGCCTCCTGTTTTTGCAGGGTAGAAGACCTCGGCTCCGGCACGTTGTAGTCGTGAGTGGTATGTTTCATCTGCTGTCGTGCTTAACGCCCGGATGGAAGGATTCGCCTGCAGTGCAGTGACGATGACAACAAGGTTGTCGCGATCGGAGGTGAGGGTCGTGGTCAGGGCGCGAGCATTGCAGATGTTGGCTTTCGAGAGCGTGTCAGGGGAGTAAGGTTCAGCCTCGATCAGGCGCACATTTGGGAGTGCGTTGCGGAATTCGTTGAGTGCCTCGGGGTCGTTGTCGATGCAAACGCAGGTTCTCCGGGTCGAAGCCAATTCTTCAGCGATGGTTTGCCCTACTTTACCGGCACCGCAAACGATGAAGTGTCCCTGCAGTTCGGTGTCGCCCGGTTCCGCTTGGGTGGAGAATTCGGGCTCGGCTGGCGGTGAGGATTTTGGTGTTTGTTCCAGCGCTGTGACGTGGGCGGGGCAGGCAGGCTCGGCGGCGATGGCTTTGGCAAGTTGGCTAATCGACTTCCGGCTGCCGAGCATGATCAGTTCGTCTTCGGTAAGGAGGAGTGCGTCTGTGGTCGGGTTGAACGTATAGATTTCACCCCGTCGATACGCCACTATTTCCACTCCTTGGGCTTGGTCCATCGGCAGGCTGTCAAGGGTACGTCCGTCGTCTTTCTGTTGGAGGCAGATTCCGGAAATCACCATGTCCTGTGTGTCGTCATGTCCGAGAACTATTTCCAGAAAATTGACTACGGTAGGCCGGATTAGTTCACTGGCGATTCGCAACCCGGTGAGCTCGACTGTGTTCACGACGGAGTTTGCCCCGGCATATCTAAGCTGGCGCTGTGACTGGCTGTTGATGCATCGACTGACGATGCGAACGCTGGTGGAGAGTTGGCGTGCGGTCACTGTGGCGACGAGGTTCGCTCGGTCGTCAGGCATCGCGGCGACGACGCCGCGGGCACGATCGATTCCGGCGGTCTCGAGCGCCTCGATGTCCATGGCGTCCTGCCTGATGCATGCGGCCGAGGGGTATGTTTGCCGCAGGTCACGGATCACCTCGCTGTCCCGTTCGATGACAACGCAATCCACCCCGTCCTTTTGTGCCTGCTCAAGGACAGTGCACCCATTGCGGCCGCCGCCGCACAGAATCATGTGGTCGGTGAACCGACGGATTTTTTTTCTCGCCCGCTTGGCCGCGGCGTTTTCCTGATACTGGCCCTCGACGAAAAATGAGGTCACCTGTGCGATGACATAGAGAAAAAACGACATGCCGATGATCGCGACGAGCGTGGTGAGAGTGCGCGTCCATGCGGTGAAATCGGTGAACAGTTTCTCGCCCGTCGCGTCGTAGCCCTCCTGCTGGTGGGCATCAGTGTTGCTATCCCATCGGAACCGCCCGGTGGCATCGCGGTACACTGCACACTGTTCGGTGCCGAGCAGGTCGGTGTAGCCGATGGTGGTCAGAGTGATCGCGGAAAAGTAGAGGCATTCCGTGAACTCCCACTTGTCATCGGAAATGTTCCACAACCTTTTGCCGTAGCCGGCGTTCATGCCGCAGAGGCAGCCGGCTATGTAAAAGAGGAGAGTGCAGCCCAGCAACACCAGCGTCCCGAGCTTGAAGGCAGCCCGCCCCCGATTGGTCAGTGAACCAGTTTGTGTATCGCTCATTTAACTCTCTGAACGAATCCAGACCCTGGCTCCCTCCTGGAAGGTTGCTTTGCGGGCGTTGAGGCGTGTGATGGCCTTTACTGATTCGTCAGCACCCGGCACGGTGGCGGTGCCAGAGAGGAGAATGGCGACTTTACCGTACAGGTCGAGCGTTTCATCCGGTGCGGGAGATGAGACCTCGCCACCGCTGAGCCACCGACGGAATTCCCACTGCGAAAGGTTGAGGTACGGTTCCTGGCTCTTGAGCAGGTTCTCCGTGAACCGCCGACCGGCTGTCTCCCACAAGCCTTTGGCCAATGCAGGAGACTTCTTCATCGTCTCGTTCATTTCCTTGGAACCCATCCACAGAGCCGTCACCGTGGTGTCGGCGATCACGTCGGCCGTGCGCGGAACACCGGCCAGTACGGCCATCTCGCCGATCACGCTCCCTCGGCCGAGGATGTCCACGACCATGTCCACGATCGAAATTTTCACGCTGCCCCGGGTGATGAGAATCATCCCGTCTCCACGGTCGCCCTGTTCCATGATCATATCGCCCGGTTGATAGGTGCGTTCCTTGGATAACTCGATGATTTTGGCGATGTTGTCCTCCGACAAGCCCTTGAGCCAGGTGACTTCGCGCAGCACCTCCTCCGGTTCCGGCAGGCGCAGGATGAGCGGACGGTCCATGATGTCCTTCATGCGGCCCTCGACATCGACAATCATCCGGTCGGCCTCGTCCAACTCGATCGTTCCAGCGGCCTTCAGCTTCTTGACTGTGTTGCGTTCGTGGTTGAGCACCGAGCGGGCGGCATCCTTAGTCTCAATTCCGACGATCAGCTCGGGATAATTCTCGCGCATGTCTCGCAGGAAGTTCAGTCCGCGAAGGCGGTTCTGCATGATTTCTCCCTTTAATTTTTTGACCTTCTCCGCGGCGGCCTCCTTGCCGATGTCGCTCTCAGTGTTGGCTACGAGGCTGTCGACCAGCTTGGCCACCTCCTCCTGGGCAATGACAAACGACTTGGCTGACTCGTACGTCGTGGCCAGCCGGTCCATGAACATCCGCTTGAAGCCAGGCAGGCCCTTGAGCGACTCCATCCACGTCGGCACCTGCCAGATGCTGTCGAGATAGTCCCGGTCGCTCAACGGCACCTTGCCACCCCGGTCGAGCTGTTCCTTGATGTTGTTGTATAGTTGGTTGACACCGCCCGCGCCGAGAAGGCCCTCGCGGTTTTGCTTCCAATAGCTACTCGATTCCTTCTCAAGAATCCGTCGCCGGGTCTCGGCAACGGTGTCGATTGCGTCCGGATCGCCCTCGACATCGGTGATGACGATCGGCTCCGGTAGGAACTCGCGCACGCGGCTCCAGTTCGCGCCGCCGAGGAAGGAGTCGGACTTAAGCACTTCCATTTCGTTCTCGCAATTTTTCACGATGCTGGCCGAGGTCGCTGTCATCATCTTGGCTTTGACTGCAGGGACACGTGTTAGGCCAAGCTTGTTCACGATTCCCTTTATCGTAGTGGCATTGACCAGCAGGGTTAGCAGCACAATGCCAGAAATCAGGAAGAGGAACTGGTCTCGAATTCTCTTAGAAATTCCGATTAGATTGGCCTCAATCACGGCCCCGGAGCCGGCACCTTCAACGATGATTTTGCCGTTGGCCAAGTGCTCCCGCTCGGAAGCCAGCTTGGCACCATCTAAGTCAAACGGTTTCAAATAATCTTCCAAATAATCGGGGCTGATTGCCAAGCCTGCAATGGAGCCTCCTTCGTGTTCCTCTGCATGGCTGTCATGGTGGGTTTGATCATGTGTATGATCGTGATCCGCTGATGCCAAAGTAAGCGTAACAGATTCGAGCGGTTCGCGATTGCCGTCGGCATCCACAAAAAACACCTTCGAATCTGCGGTGTAGCCATGACCGCCCTCCTTGACATTGACCTGAAAATCGGGCGCATAGCCATAAACGACCAAGGCCAGCGCTAATCCAATCGCGCCTCGCAATGCTCCCCACCAAACCACCACCCCATCCTTCTTAGGGAGTCCGTAGCCTGTTTTTCGCATGATCGGATATAAGGCTATGATATTCACGCTTCGCACTATGTGTATAGCCAGGTAAACCAGACCTAGAACGAGAAAATCAATCGGCTGCGCCTCAACCTTGAGCGCAATGACAACGCCAACCACGATAAAGATAATCACGTTCGCCACGAATGCCGCAAATTCCCAGAACTCGTGCATGAAGTGCTGCACTTCCGGGCTGATTCGCGTGCGGCCCATCCCGGCCCAGACCAGACCTAGTGCCACAAGCCCAAGCACGCCGGACATAACAAAGATATGTTCGCACACATAAAAAGTCAGGTACGCCGTCATTAACATCACCGAGGTCTCTACCAGAGGATCGTTGAATACCCGCTTGACCCACGCCACACCCACGAGGCCGATAACGATGCCAAGCGCAGCGCCACCCAGTCCTATGTAAAAAAATCCTTTTACGGCTCCAATCGCAGTGAATACGCCTGAACCGGTGACTGCACCTATTAGGAGCAGAAATGCTACGATAGCTGTGCCATCGTTGAGCAGAGACTCCCCCTCAATCAGTGTGCCTAGTTTCTTGCTTGCGCCCAGTTCCTTTAGCAATGCAACCACGGCGACTGGATCCGTGGCGCTGACCACGGCACCAAACAACATCGCCAGATACAGTCCTAGATTTCCGGTCGGGACATTCCACTCTTCTAATCCCCAACCAAGAGAGTAGATGGCAACGATACACCCGCCGGTCATGACCGTGGCTGATACAATCCCCGGTCCAGCCATGTAAAAAGCGTTCCAGAATGATTTCTTGAAGACATGCACATCCAGTGCGTAAGCCGCCTCAAAAATTAGTATCGGAAGAAAAACATAAAGGATTAGGTGCGGATCAAGGTTAGCCCCCCATTCAATCGAGCCGCGCAGGGCGTCCAACAGCTTGGAGAGATAACCTTCATGCCCCGCGCCGTGTCCTGACCCCGCATGACTGCCAGCTCCTAACAGGCCGAACTTTTGAGCAAACCCAAGCCCCAGACCGATCAGCATGAGTACCACCGTGAACGGCAGGGGAACCTTGTGCAAAAAGTGGTTTGCCGCCGCACCAATGATCAGGGACAATATTACGAAAAACAGTCCGTAAAGGTATCCGTGATCTCCGCCGGAAGCCAAAATGGGGTTGATAACGATTGATGGGTTCATCGGAAAGAACTTTGCCCTACAGTATACGGTCTTCTCTGGCAAGCGGTTTGTGCCCGGAAATGCTGCGCTTGGCCCAAGCGGAGAGGAGTGACTTAGGCGGTGATGCCCTGCGCCTTGGCTAAGCCGGAGAATACCCCTGCCTGGGCCATCAATTCGTCAAATGTGCCTCCTTCAATGATCGTTCCCTGTGACATGACGATGATCCGGTCCATCGAGCGCAGTGTCGAGAGGCGGTGCGCTACGCAGAGTACGGTGCGGTTTTTGCTTAGCCGGTCGATCGCTGTCTGCACTTCGCCTTCTGCCTTGGAGTCGAGTGCGGCGGTGGCTTCGTCCAGCACGAGGATCGGCGCGTTGCGGACGAATGCCCGTGCGATGGCCAGACGTTGTCGCTGGCCGCCGGAGAGCGTCACACCACGTTCGCCAATGCGGGTGTCGTACCCGTCGGGCAGCGTTTTAATGAACTCGTGCGCGTGCGCGTTTCGCGCCGCCGCCTCGACCTGCTCGCGGGAACAGCCCGATTGGCCCAGCGCGATGTTTTCTGCTACCGACAGGTCGAACAATACGATCTCCTGGCTGACGAGTGCCATCTGCTCACGGAATCCCTTGATGCTCAAATCGCGCAGGTCGCGTCCATCCATTTTGATGACACCCGAGTCGGGGTCGTGAAACCGGAAAAGCAGGTTGATGAGCGTGCTCTTGCCGGAACCGCTCTCACCGACGATGCCCAGCTTGGTGCCTTTTGGGATGGAGAGATCGAGTCCGATCAACACCGGCTCATCCTCATACGCGAACGAGATGCCATCAAACTGGATGCCTCTCTCCAATCCGGTCACCGCCTCGGTTTCTGGGCGTTCGAGAATGTCCGGCTTTTCGTCGAGGACATCCATCAACCGCTGGGCACCGACGCTGGCTTCCTCAATACGCACGTGCAACCGGGCCAGTTTGCGGATGGGCGTGTAAAACATGATGACCCCGGTGAAAAACACCACCAAGTCCGGCATGCTGCGCTCGGTGTGAACGACATACAGGATCAGAGCGCCGATGCCGATCATCGATATGGTCTCGACCAACGGGCCGACAATCTCACGCGAGCGCACTGTCTTCATCGTCTGCTTGATTAGTTGCTGGGACAACTCCCGGAAACGATCCACTCGCGCATTTTCCAGCCCGAACGCCTTGATGACGCGCATGCCCGAAAACATCTCCACCGCGAGGCTGGACTGGTCGATGTTGGCGGCGACCCGCTTGCCCGTCGCTCGGCGTGCCTTTTTGCCGAAGTGGACAATGGGGGCAACACAGATGGGGAACAGCACCAGCATGGAGAGTGTCAACTGCCAGTCGATCAGACAAAGGCCGGTGAAAACACTGATGATGGCCACCGGCTCCGACACAAGGTTACTCACCCCGGAGGCTAGGCAGGTCTGCAGCAACTGCGTGTCTCCGTTAATGCGTGTGATGAGGTCGCCGGTGGTTGAACGGTTGAAGAAGGGAATGGACAGCCGGCTCAGGTTCTGGAAAACCGTGACTCGTAGGTCGTTGATTACGCGTTCGCTGGCCCATGCTAGGCAGTAGGCTGCGAGATATTTGGTGCTGCCACGGAAGCCGACCAGCATCGGGAAAACCAGCAGCCCGCCGATGATCTGCATTAGCGTCAACGGGTCGCCCATCTGTGGCAGCCAGGGATCGAGTACCTCGAGAATGCTAGTTTGAATGGAGGCAGTGCTTTCGGCAAACCAGTTATCAGTGGTCTCGGAAGGAGGGTTCGTCGGGACTGTGACGGCGTCCGGCTGCACGAGCCGGTCGAGCATGGTCTTGGTCACCCACAGCACCAGCCCGTTCGATGCTCCGAATAGCACCCCAAAAAAAACGCCGGCTACAACACGGCCCCAGTACGGTTTCACATGGGGCGCCACGAAGGCGAAGATTTGCCTTATTTTGTGCATGTCGCGATTCCGGTCGCGAGTTTAGCGCCCACTTTGGGCGGCAACAGTTTACTTGCCCAGTGCCAGCCGACTGGCCAAGCGCTCGGGCAGGCCGGCCTCCAAAATTTTGGCCTGAGTTTTTTCCAAATCATACTCTAGCCGGCGCAACTCAATCGTCCCGGCATCAAGATCGTAGATGACGTACCCGGCGCGAGGATCCCCGTCTCGTGGCTGACCCACGCTGCCGACATTGACGAAATATTTCTTTCCCTTCTCGACTGTTAACTTGTCGTACTTGCCGCCGGTGACGGAGTTCTGCTCACGTACGAATGCCAACGGCACATGAGTGTGGCCGAAGAAACAGACACCCGTGTTCTGGTAGGTGAAGCTGGCTGCTGCGTCGAGCTTGCTCATCACGTAGCCCCACCGCTTGGGCGCGTCGAGCGTCGAGTGAACGATGGTGAAATTGGCAATCATGCGTAGGTACTTCAGACGGTGGAGCCAGTCTCGCTCCTCATCGTTGAGTTGGTCGCGTGTCCACTTGATGGCGTGCCCGGCGTGTGGGTTGAACCCTGTCAAGTCTATGTCACCGGCGCAGTACTCGTCGTGGTTGCCCATGATGCATGGCATCTCCATGTCACGCACAATCTTCAGGCATTCCTTGGGATTAGGGTTGTAGCCAACTACGTCGCCCAAACACACGTAGTGTGTACAGTCGTTTTCCTTTGCGTCCTCCAACACCACCTCGAGTCCCTCAAGGTTGGCGTGAATATCCGCTATCAAAGCATACTTCATTCAAACAACCGGGTTTCAGCCGGCAATCTCAAACCCTCTAAATTCATCCTGCGCATCCTCCCAGACGATTTCTTCGTCCTGAACGTTACGCCGCAGACCCGAGTCCCGGACCGCCTGCAGGAATTCCTCCAGTTCGTCCAACTCACCCTCGGCGATCAGCTCCACACGGCCGTCAGGCAAATTTCGTATGATGCCGAGCACATCGTACCCGAGAACCACGGACTTCACAGTGTATCGGAAACCCACTCCCTGCACCCGTCCTGAATAGTGCACATGGACTCGAACCAAGCTCATTTTTGCAGGTGCCGGAATAAGCGTGGCCCCGGTCGGGGCAGCGGATTGTAAACCGTCGAGGCACGTCAACCGCACGGCAGGGCGAGAGATGAAGCCACAAACACCCCGATCCGGCAAACCTTTTGTTGGCGTTTATGCAGCCAAAACGGTGCGCTTGGCTTTTCTCAATCCCTCATGATCCAGCCTCCGCCCAGCACGAGGTCGTTCTGGTAAAATACGCACGCTTGCCCCGGAGTGACCGCCCGCTGCGGCTTCCGCAGCTTCACTGTCGCCTGGCCATTGTCGCCAGGGAACACTGTTGCCTCAGCTCCGGGATGGTTGTACCGGATTGCTGCTGCCGCCTCAATTGGCTGAGACAATTCATCAAAAGGGATCCAGTTGCAGCGGTCGATCCGAAACTCGTCTTGTCGCAATAACTCCCCATCGCCGACCACCACACGGTTGTTTTCCGGATCCAGTTCCAGAACGTACATCGGCGTCATCGACGAGATCCCCAAGCCCTTCCGCTGGCCTATCGTGTAAAACTCGATCCCGTTGTGATGCCCCAGAACTTGGCCACTCGTGTCCACGATTTCCCCCTGGTGCTCCTCCACCAATCCCGCTGTTGTCAGGAACTTCTTGTAGTCATTATCCGGCACAAAACAAATCTCCTGGCTCTCCTGCTTCTCAGCCGTCTTGAGGTTCACGCACCGGGCGATCTCTCTGGTCTCGCTTTTCTGCAGGTCGCCAAGCGGAAACATCATGTGCGCGAGCTGTTCTTGGCCGAGGGAGAACAGGAAATACGTTTGGTCCTTGCGAGCGTCTTTCCCTCGCAGCATTACTGTCCGGCCGTTGCGCTGCTCCAACCGTGCGTAATGCCCGGTGGCCACGTATTCTGCCCCGAGTTTTCGGGCGCGATTGATGAGCGTGCCGAACTTGAGCTTCTCATTGCACATCACGCATGGGTTTGGCGTCCGTCCTGCCCTGTATTCCGCCGCGAAGTAGTCGATCACTTCCCGCTGGAACTCCACCGACTCATCCACGAGATAGTATGGGATATCGAGTTTGTCGGCCACAGAGCGGGCATCCATCACTGCCTGCGGGCCGCAGCACTTGTCCTCGGCACGGGCCACACAATCCTGCGGCCAAACTTTCAGCGTGATGCCGACAACATCGTACCCCTGCTCGATCAGCAACGAGGCTGCTGTAGAGGAATCGACCCCACCGCTCAAGCCGACAATGACGCGCGTTTTTTTGTCAGCCATCAGAGAGATCCGCTTGGTCAAGCGGGAACATCACTTCGCGATCATTCCGCTTTGGCGCGCAAAATTGAACAACCCACCAGCGTCGATGACCGGGCGCACCTCGCCCAGCGACTTGATTGAATGCTCCGCGCCTGTTGACTGGATCATGACAATCCCTGCATCGAGATCAATCTTTGCTTTATCGCCGGTCTTCAGCACGTCGCAGAGCCTGTCTGTGATATCGCACGGGTAAAGCTCGCCGGTCGCCACGCAGTTGCGGAAAAAAATGCGTGCGAAACTCTCGGCAAGTACCAGTTTGCACCCAGCGGAGCCAAGTGCGATCGGTGCGTGCTCCCGGGAGCTGCCGCAGCCGAAATTCCTCCCAGCGACCACGATTGGGTAATCTGAGTCCAACTCGTCCTCTGTCACGTAGCGCGAGGGGTACAGCGATTCCGGCAGGCCAATCAGCGCGTAACTGCCGAGTTTCTCGTACTCATCCGGTATTGTTGGGACGAGGTTCAGGTACTGGGCAGGGATGATTTGGTCGGTGTCGATATTATCTCCTACGACGAAAACCGGCCCTTCGATAACACTATTCATGGCCGGCATTGGGCGACAGAAACGGGCTTATTTCAATTCAAAACGGGATCGACTCGTATTGGCCGCAGGCAAAGCGGCGATAATGCGTGAAACCGCTGCGCTTGGCCAAGGCGACCGCTTGGCCTAAGTGCTCACCGACTCGCTCCGGCTTGTGGGCGTCCGAGCCGAATGTCAGCCCTACGCCTATCTCCGCCGCCATCTGTAGGAGTGGTGGGGCGGGGTACATCTCGCCGCAAGGCTTGTTCAGGCCGTTAGTGTTGATCTCGATCGCTATGTCTTGTCGCTTCACCTCCTCCAGAAACGGTCGCCAAATCGCCGAACAGTCGCAGCTTGGCCGGTCGCCGAAAACCTTGATCAAATCGCAGTGGCCAATGATGTCGAATACCCCCAGAGCAGCCGATTGCCTAAGCAACTCGAAATACTCCGCCCAAGCAGCATCGACATCGCGCCCATCCCAGGAACTTCGGTGATAAGGATGATCGAAACTCCACTTTCCTCCAAGATAATGCACTGAACCGATGAGGTAATCCCATTTATAGCGCTTTTTAAGATCGCGCATCCATTCCTCGTAGCCAGGTATGAAATCGATCTCCAGACTCTTCCGGACAGTTACGCCGGGGTTTTCGGCGGCGGCTTGGTCGAGTTTCTCAATGTACTGATTCAAATCCCGCTCGAACATACGCCAGTTGTCGAAATCGTCGCCCGGCATCGGCGCATGCTCAGTGAAGCCAATCTGGGTGAGGCCAAGGCGCACAGCCTTGGCGGCATATTCAGTCGGTTCCCCCTCTGCATGGCGGCAAAAGGGCGTGTGCATGTGATAATCCGGAGGTAGCTCCACGCCCTCAAACTAGGGAAGTTTCCGCTTTTGGCCAAGCGAAGACCGGAGAGCAGAGGCCCAGTTGGCCACCGGTCAGCATCGATCTGGACGAGGGATTGCACATTGCCTGCTGGTAATAGGCACGTTCAAATATAGGGTCCGCTTGTGGCTAGGGGGGCGATGTTCGGGCTGAATCTCGGGCCTGATTTCATAGCAGCCCAGTTCTGGGCACCAAGTCGGCTGCCATGAGAAACAGCGTATTCGCGTTGTCACCGAGTGCAGGGCCGGCCAAACCCATCAAGGGCATGCCCCATAGGGCGATCCCAAGTGCAAGAGCCAAGCTCCGTGACTTCATCGCTTGCTACAGCACCCAGCCTTTGCGGTATTCATTGTGAATGAAGCGGTTCGCTTCGGGAGCATTTTTCAACCGCATTTTCTTGGCGTTCCATTCGATTTTTTTACCGGAGCGCAATGCGACCAAGCCAAGCAGCATCGCCTCCGTCATCGGCCCGGCGTAGTCGAAATTCGACCAGGCCGGTTTGCCGCCTTTGCAGGCCTCGATCCATTCGTCGTAATGGTTTTGGTTGAAATCAGTTGGTTTTTCGATCGTCTCCGGCACGTTCTTGTGATCCTCCTCGGTTGCGCCAGAGAGGAACGTGCCTTTGCCCCAGTACATCGGAATATACAGAGTGTCCTTGGTGCCTATGAGTATCGACCCGTTGCCGGGCAGGTCTTTCTTCTTGGCCAAGGCCGGATCCGGTTTTTTGCCTCCGTCGTACCAGACTACTTTCACCGGTTTCCGTTTGCCCTGCTGCGGGAAGTGTGAGGTGATGATAGACCAGTTCGGGGCGGTTTCATTATTGATGCCAGAGGACACGGCTTCGAGAGTCCCTGGATCACGCAGGTTGAGCGCCCAAAAGGCCATGTCGGAGTTGTGGCAACCCATGTCGCCGACGGCTCCGGTGCCGAAGTCCCAAAAACCGCGCCACTTGAACGGGTGATACGCTGGGTGGTATGGCCGTTCCGGCGCCGGGCCAAGCCACAGATCCCAGTTGACATTTTTTGGCACGGGAGGCGAGTCGCTTGGTCGATCAATGCCCTGCGGCCAGACTGGTCGGTCGGTCCAGATGTGCACCTCTCTCACATCGCCCAAAACGCCAGCTTGGACCAACTCGACGTACCGACGTGAGTCGGGATTCGAGTGCCCCTGGTTGCCCATCTGCGTGGCGACTTTGTGTTTGCGGGCGAGTTCGGTCAGGACACGTGCCTCGAAGACGGAGTGCGTCAGAGGTTTTTGGCAGTAAACATGTTTGCCCAGTCGGATGGCCATCGCTGCTGCGGTGGCGTGCGTGTGGTCCGGCGTCGAGACTGTCACAGCGTCGATGTGGTTGGCTTCCTTGTCGAGCATTTGGCGGAAGTCAGCATACTTGGCTGCTTTAGAGTGGCGATTGAACATGTGCGCAGCACGGCCGGGATCAACGTCGCAAAGGGCCATGATATTCTGGCTCTCGCATCCGTTGATGTCGACCTGCCCCTTACCCCCGGAGCCGATTGCCGCGATGTTAAGCCGCTCGTTCGCACCAAACACACGCCGCGGGACGATCATAGGGAAGGCGATCGAGCTAGTGACTGCAACAGTAGTTCTGATAAATTCTCTACGCCGGATGGGTGTTAATTGAGGGGTCTTCATAAGGCAATTGGTCAGAGGCATCATCTCCCCAGTTACTTAGGCAGTCAAGCCAAGCTCCAAGCCAGACGGATTAAAACGGAGTGGTGGCAACTGTGAAAGAAAGATTGAATGGAAACTCAAACCGGAAAAGAGTCCGCTCTCCGCGAGCCACTGACGGCTGCGGAGAGACATCAATTTTCATGGTAGTTGCCGTTCTTTTAAGTCGGCTAGATAAAACCAACCCAAGAATGTTTTTACGTTTTGTTATAGCTGGATTGGCTGCGTGCACGGTCATCGGATGTGGCCAAGTGCAGGCGCAAAATTCCCGGGTTCAGATACCGTTTGAGTTGCACGATAAATCGCTCAAACTGACCGAATGGGCCAGGCAGCCGATGCTATTGAATCCAGTTGCGCTTAGTTTTGACTATCAGGGCCGGCTGTTTGTTGTTGAGACGGCTCGCAGGGGGACGGTGGACATTGATATCCGGGCGCACAAGGAATGGGTGATCGATGATCTTTCGAATCAAAATATTCCACAGTTGCGAAAAATGTTCCGAACTAGAATGGCCCCGGAACTCAGCGAACAAAACAAACCCTGGCTTCAGGACAGGAATCAGGACGGTTCCCATGACTGGCGTGACTTGATGGCTGTCAAGGAGCGAATCCATCTGCTCCAGGACACGGACGACGACGGCAAGGCGGATGTCGCCAAAGTATTTGCCGAGGGGTTTAACCAGGAGGTCAACGGTGTCATGGCCGGTGTGCTCCCCTATCGCGGCGATGTGTTTGCGACCATTTACCCGGATGTATGGAAGTTGAATGACACGGACCACGACGGATACGCAGACAAGCGGGAGGTATTCATTCATGGATTCGGGGTTCACGCCGCCTTTGATGGACACGATCTGCACGGACTCACCATCGGGCCGGACGGCAGGCTGTATTTCTCTGTTGGCGACAACGGGTTTTCCGTACGAACCCGCGAGGGCAATCTTCTTCACCACCCCAATACGGGAGGAGTTTTGCGCTGTAATTGGGACGGCAGCAACCTGGAGGTGTTTGCGACCGGGCTGCGAA
>Ga0163108_10001930_pt1 | contig 15104 bp, 13 predicted proteins | sample Fk1155metaG_FD_109644 | JGI IMG/M metagenome (GOLD analysis project Ga0163108, IMG submission 109644) | Marine microbial communities from the Central Pacific Ocean - Fk160115 155m metaG | ecosystem: Environmental > Aquatic > Marine > Oceanic > Photic zone | place: The Central Pacific Ocean...
TGGAGAAAAATGTCCAGCAAGAATCAAGCTAATTTCACTGTTTTTAACAGATTCTACAATTTCAACTATTCCTCTTGTTGGAAAAAGGCCTCCAATATAACACACTTGGTTTTCTTTTTTCAGGTGACTGGATTTGTTAATCTGATCCGCCTCTTCTAATAATGGATAATTTGCAATTAATTCCACATTCTTATTGCAAGCTTTAAATCGTTGACAAATTTTGTCTGTAACAGACACAACTCCACTAATTCTTTTACATATATACGATTCATATTTTGAAAAAAGGGAAGAAATCAGCGGTCTAAAAATAAAGGGAATCCAATGTTTATCCATTATTTGTTTTGGAACATCTTCATGTGCATCATAAATTACAACTTTTCCTTTCTTTTTAAGTTTTAAGGCTATTCTTAAAAGTTCGGGGTCATGAAAATGATATAACTCTGCATCTATTTCAAGTGCTTTTTGATACACCATGTTTGTTGTCTTTAAAAACCTCTTAAGCCTTCCACTACTTTCAACTTTTATCGTTTTTATGTTTACGTTATTTATGGTCTTTTCCTCGGTATTAGGAACCACAAGAGAAACCTCATAATCTGCTTTACTAAGGCTTACACATTGTTTATAAAAAATTCTAATGTCATTTTGAGGGTGCGCACTAGTTAAATGACAAATTTTAATTCGATTTTTAACAGGCATCTAATTGTTTTTTAAAAAGAACATATAATAAAATTAAAAAGAACCAACCTCCTGATAAAAGCAAGGTGCTTAATGATCCCGAACTGAGTAAGAATACTAAAAACAAATTTAACGCAAGTTTTATTTTTATATCAGAGCCTTTATAAACGAATTCAATAAACAGAAAAAAGGCTGCGGTAATGAATGCTGAAAAAATTAATCCTAAAACTCCAAAATTTGAATATTCTCTCATGAAACTTGCAACATTAACTCTGCCTTGAATATTTCTTTCAGCCATTTTTGGCCGAATAAGTGGGTATAATTCTAATGCATAGTCATGAAACTCTTCATTTTTAATTTTGCTAATAAAGCTATATCCATTTCCTTTTAAAAATGGTTTTTTTGTTGGTATACATCGAAACCATTCCGAAACCATCTCTCCTGGTGTTATAAAAACTCTTTTAGAGAGTGATTTAACAACAACAACAACAATGTTTTCTTTTTTAATTTCTGTTGTTTTATTGTTTTTATTTTTGGATAAATCATCAATTCCCCCTCTTATTTGAGGGTTTGTCACATAAACAAGTGTTCCAATAACAACTATAATAGGTATTGAGTACTGAATAAGCTGCAGCCATTTTTTTTCATATACACAAACAATAATCATTGGAATAAAAATAGCTAGTATGTGGCTTTTTTGCATTAAAGTAAACGCATATAAACATCCTACAAAAATTACAATCCAATAATATAATTTTTGTTCTTTATGCCAAAATAAAACAATTGCAAATGGAATAAGAGCTTTAATATTTATACTTGAAATATAATTCCATATAGGATGAGCTCGAGTAGTAATCCCTTTTCTAAGTTCAACTGCTTTGGATAAATGAGTGATATCAAAGCATTCAAATGCGGGAAGACCATTAATTGAAACTAGATGACCCACAAAAAGCAAAATTATAATCGTAATTAACAGTTTAGAATTCGCAAAAAAAGCAAACAGATTTGTATTAATTTGATTTATTTTTGAGCTTAGCTTGTTTCCAATAAAATAAAATAAAACCAAGGAACTTATAAAATAAAAAAGCATTGAAAAGTAGATTAAACCTGAGGTTATAAAGACGCCAAGACATAAAAAAACAAACACGACCAAGTAAATAGTTAAAACCGTGTGTTTAAAGAACATGTTTTTAAAAGAATTCATTTGCTTATTGTTTTATCGTAAGAAAGAATTAAATATGTTGTTATTATAAAATATATTAGATAAATAATTACATCTAAACAAGCGTATATTATAAAAAATTCTTCTATAGATTTTCCATTTAAAAAAAACAACCCAATTATTAAAACAAAATAAGAAAACTGCCACAAAGCACTCCATCTTAATTTTTCAAGAGCAATTATAGAAACACTTAATGGAGAGACTATGAACTTTATGGCATATGAGAAAATCAATATTTGTGTTATTTTGATTGCTGTTTCCCAGTTATCTCCAAAGAAAACAACAAAAATAGGTTCACAAATAAAATATCCCAATATGGCCCCAGGAACACTTAATGATGCCAGGATAAAAAACATTTTTTTATATTCTTTTAATATTTTTTCTTTTCTGTTTATTTTTTCAGAAATCTTTTGAAGGTATACTTGAGAAACTGAAACTGAAATTAAAGCCAGAGGTAAAGCCAAAACGACTCTACTTAAATCAAATTGACCTGTCGTTTCTTCTCCAAATAAGGAGCTAACAATAATTACTGGAAACATTAAACTAAAAGTGTTTAAAAATGATGGAATGGCATTAAATATCGGGAATTCTTTATACGTTTTTAATGCCTCTTTAATTTTTGATAAATTAAATTTCGCCCAGTTTAATTCGTATTTTTTACATTGCCAAAACCCAAAAATAAAATTACTTACTTCTCCAATTATTCCACCAACAATCAACCCATTTGATGACAAGGCTTTATTCGCTCCTCCTTTTTTAAGGAAGCCTAAAAACAACTGCCCTATTCCTTCGCTTGACCTTCTAATTAATTTATTAACTGAAGAAGTTTTAAATCTTTTTTTTCTAATAAACCAAAAATTCATGCACTGATAGGAACTTAAAACAAATACACTTAAAGGAATTAACCAAAACATTACTTGTGTGGCTTTGGGAATTTGAAAAAAATTAATCCAGTTTTCTTTAAACAAAATCATCATAATTAAAATCAAAATGCTAAAAAAGAAAGAGATTATTATCCCTCCTTTTAACAAGTCATTCGCAGTGGTGTTTTTTTTTGCTATAACGATAGCGCTTTCATATTTTAAATTAGCAAGTGATATTAAAACACCAACAATTGTTGTGTAAATAGCAAAATATCCAAATTCTCTCGGAGTAAATATTCTTCTTAAAAAGGGTTGAAGTAAAATAGGAATTAATTGAGCTAAAAAAGTCCCTGAAATTAAAATCAAAGAGTTGGACAGAAATTCAGAATTTTTAATTTTATTAAGCAATCTAAAGCTATTTTTATAAACAAATATACAAGGATTTAATGTATTTTAATTTGCGGTTAAATCCTTTTCAAAAAAGAAAATAACGTTTGTTTTGTGATCTTGAAAATTTGAGAATGGCAAATATTATTATTGTAACACAAATTACCTGTGAAATAGAAACAAACCAAAGTATCTGAATAAATGATTCATTCGAGTTTCCAAGATAAAAAGGCAAAACTCCAAATCCTATTATTTGCAATAACGATGAAAATAACCCCAAATAAAAAAATTCTTTTTGTTTTCCCAAAATCAGAGGAATTGTTGAGATTGTAGATGCTATAAAGTTTCCTAGTAACCACAATGACATGATTTCTGAATACCTACCTGATTCGGCCCATTTTTCACTAAATATAAAACTAAACAAAGGTTCTCCATAAATAAAAATAATAGCAAATGGTATAATTGAAAATAGTAATAAGAATAAAATAGTTTTTTTTAAAATTTCATAAATACTCTGATTCTTGTTTATTAATTCAGAACATTGACTAAACAAAACTTGACCAATAGATGCTCCAATAACAACTAGTGGGATTCTTAGTATTGCATAGGAATGGCTATATGAACCGAAAACTCCCTTAGAAAAAAACAAAATAATTAAACTAGCAACCAGCAAGTCTCTTCCTAAGTCAACAAGAACATGAGGAAGGTTTATCATCGGAAAGTCTTTGTATTCTTTAGCTAAAACAATTGTTTTTGTTTTGGAAATGTCTTTTTTATGTGTTTTGCGTAATTTGAAAAACTCCTTTAAAAAGGACATCGAGGAAACGACGTATCCAATTAATGTTGCATAAATAAGTCCAACACTACCAAACTGCATCACGCCAAATATCCATCTAAAAGAGTTTGAAAATATAGAATTACTAATTCTTGAATTTGAAATTCTTTTAAACGCCTTTACTCTTATTGCCCAGTTTGTTCCTGTATTAATAATCACCATAAAAAGCGCACTTATTAAACAAAGCACAACAAAAAGAAACTCTTGTTTCTCAAATGGTTTTGTACAAAAATATATTGCACTTATCACACCAAGTCCTAAAAAAACATACAATGCTATTTTTATAGATAATTTGTACAACAAAAAAGCATGATTATTTCTTTTAGGTATAGGAAGCGTTAATTCATATCTAGCAGTTGCAAGAGCAGAAATAAAACCAACAACTCTTAAGTAAAACCCAAGATCTCCCATTTCTTCTGTAGAATATATTCGAGTTAAAACTGGTGTGATTAGATAGGTTAATGCTTGTGCTAAAACAGTTCCTGTCATCAGCACAGCTACTGATTTTATAAAAGAATTACTTTTTAATTTTTGGACTAATGACATTACTAAACCTGAAATAATAATGTAAAGGTAATATTACCCTTTATTAAATTGAATTTACACTCTTAATAAAACATAAAAGAACTTTTGAAATTAAATGAACTCAACTTGTTTTTGTTTGTATTTAGAGCTAAATTGATGCTATTATGAAATTAGAAATTAAAGACCCTTGCAATGAAGACTGGAATAAAATGAAAATTGGGCTTATTTCCCGTCATTGTGATTTATGTGAAAAAAATGTAATGGATTTCACAAAGATGAATCGCGCTGAAATAATTACCTATATTCTTTCTAATCCAAATGAACAAACTTGTGGAAGAATGAATAGAGATCAGTTTGATTTTCATCATGAAGATATTCCAATATTAATTGAAACTCTCAAAAATCAAAAGGGAGCAAATACATTTTTAATCCTTGCGTTGGTTTGTCTAAGTCTAAGCGCTTGCGCGCAAACGCCTCAGAAAAACATCAACACGCCACCTGTTATTGAAACAACTATTGGCAAAGTCATGGCTACTCCTCCAGATTCCACACAAATAAACGACAGCACCAATGTTATTAAAGAATGCTTTGACAAAAACACAATAAAAGGAAAAGTAATGATTGAGCCGACTCATCAAGAAAAAACTCAAAAAACAAAAATAGAAGAGCCCGTGCCGGAGATAGGAGAAGTAGAGCCATTAATGGGAGATATTGAACCCGAAATAGAAATTGATAAAGAAGCTTCAGATGGCAAGGTCTTGCAGTTTGCAGAAAAAATGCCCGAATACAAAGGTGGTTTGGACTCGTTATATAAGTTTTTACATAGAAACATTAAGTCTTCAAAAGATAAAGGGCAAGGAAATGTGTATGTTCGTTTTGTAGTAGAAAAAGATGGAACTATTACGCGTCCTAATATTTTAAAGTCTTTAACCAATTCAAAAGCTCTTGATGCTGAAGTGCTAAGAGTGATAAAAAAAATGCCTAAATGGATTCCCGCCAGAAATAATGGTCAAACTGTTGCTGTCTACATGACAATCCCTATAACTTTTCGATTGAAATAATTTTGAAGCAATTTTTTTGTGCTATTTTATTTATTTTTACAATAAAAATGAAACAATTACTATATCTCCTTGCTTTGGGTGCATTAATGGCAGCCTGCAATTCCGAGGATTCTACAATAACAGCAAAAGAGCTTCAGAAAATGCTGGACAAGCACAAGAAAACAGATAAAAACAATGCTGCAGGGGAATATTTTGATGACGTTATGGATTGTGTTAATCCTGTTTTAGATCAAATGGATAGCCTCACAGATTTAGTGAAAAATCGCGCTTCGGCTGATGAACTTTTTGCTCAGGCAAACAAAACTTCAACTACCGCCTCTACAAAAAAGGGAACTTTAGTTATGGTTTTATGTTTTAACGATGCTATACTACTAAAAGACTCTTTAAAAGCAAAAGGAACCAATCTAATTAATAGTGTATATAAGCTTTCCTCCTTTTTTGTTTACAATAAACACAAACTAAAAACTCATAGTTTAGATGGCAAGAAAATGAATGAGCTTTTAGCTCAATATTTTTCAGCACACGATGACTTTGTTTCATACCAACATACTTTTGCAAACGCAAACGGTATAAGACTAAACAAAAGCCAAGCAAACGATAAGGGAGTAAAAATCAAGGCTAATTCCACAAACTAACCTTAATTCATTTTTGACTCACAGAAAGCCTAAGGGCCACTACTTTTAATAAGTGTCCTTTTTGGAACTTTCCGAGAAATTTAAATATAGGTGGAAACGAATCCCTATTACAAATGGGATTAATCTGATTAATAAGAAAAACTAAATTTTCTTACGCTTTACCTAAGATTCTAAACATGCCAGTGCCGCAATCAGGACATTTTCCTTTCATTGCTTTTCTTCCATTTTTCATGGTAACTTCTGCTGCATCTTTGATCTCTTTTTTAGCTTTACACTTTACACAATAACCTTCCATAGTAGTATATTTTTTAATTAGTTTAAATTATCTTAGAATAAAAATAATTTATTTTTTATGAAATCAGCAATAATAAACAACAAAGTATTAACAATTTAATGAGGATAAAAACCATTTTAGCCTGGATTTAGCTTTAATATCACTTCTATAATGAGTTTAATATCACCGAGCTTGCACCACTAAACCTATTCATAGTCAGCACGAAAGGAAAAAATAATTATTACATTGTCGCCACAAATAAACAAACGCTTATAGCATGAAAAAAATTATTCCTCTAATGTTAATTTCTATCTTGGCCGCATGCAGCGGAGGTGCAGAAGGCGCCAAAGAGAATGAAAGCACTAAAAACGCTAAAGAAAAGAAAATTCAAAAAGATAAAGCAGACAAGAATTCTGCTGAACTAAAAATGCCATTTGCAGATGTTGTAAGTCTAATTGAAAAGTCTAGCCTAAACACAGTAGAATTCAATCGCGTTGTTAATTTTATTAATGGATCAGAAGTGACTTTAACAGGATATCCTTCTGCACATTATCGTGGAAAAGCATATGAAATAGAATTCAAACCAAATTCAACCGGCATGATTGATGCTAAGGATAACTCATTAAAAAACGTGACGATTTCTCTTAAATTTAAAGGAGAACCTAAAATAAGAATAATGAAAACAGGTGACTTGTTTACGGTAAAAGGAATTCTTGAAGTGGCGCATTCTGTGAGTGAATACGGCACCACAACAAGGCTTAAGTTAAAGAATGCAGAGTTTATAGATGATGTTGAAGCAAAAACGGAAAAAATAAATTCACTAGCTGATTTGAATCTAGAAAAGCCAATCTTTTGTGGAGATCTTTATTCAATCTTGAGTCAACATTATTTAGACTTGGCAAAAAATAAACTAAGCATTTCTGGAGCATATATCTCAACCACTGTTTCTAAAAGCCTCGAAGGTGAAATATTGGAAATCAGGGTGGACTTAGGAAATCGAGATAACAAAGTTGGCTGCGAAATGCTAACAGAGCCAAATAGGGACACCTTAAATGCGAAACGATCTGGAGGAAAAAATATAATTATTGAAGGCTCATTTTCAGGCATCACATTTGGAAATCCAAGAATTACTGGAGGTCTATTGAAATAGCCTTCTTATTTAAATGATGTCCGTTTCCTTCTTTTATCCATGGCATATAAATAACTGTGCATGGAGTTTTTGTTTTTTGAGGTCTGCTTAAAACTTTATACATTTTATTATTTATCAAAATCTCTTTTATCATCTTTTTTGATATAATTCTTATTTTATTTTTATCATTTATAATTTCTATTTTTTTATTTGCAACATTTATATAAGTTAATTTCCCTGGATGAATCTTAGCATAAGATCTTGCTAAAAATTTTGCTTTTTTTAGTTTCGTTTTATCTCCTTCATAAAAACATAACAAATCATTTCCCACTCGAACAGTCATTACAAAATTGGAATTATTAAAAATACAAACCTCTTGTTTATTAATGTTTTCATGTCTATTATAAACCAAATATCCCAATATGCATATATAAATAAAAGAAAAGTAAAATATATTCCTTTTGTTTGCCCGTGTTTTTAACAGTAAAACAATTGAACATAAAAAAAACATCGCAACAGAAAAAGACAAATAATAACCTGTGGCCACAGAGCCTGGTAATTTTTCAATCCATTTTATATAATATAATAAAACAAAAAGCACTCCAGCAACCAATACAGATATAGCTCTACTTAATAAGGGCCAGTATTTAATACTTAATAAAATCATTAGCAAGCTCAATAAAGCTCCTGACAAAAGCATTATTCCTAAATTGGTTAAAATAAAATAATTCGGAAAAGAATTAAAATAATATAGGGTTAAAGGAAGTGTCATTAATTGAGCTGAAACCCCCAAAATAGATCCTTTCCAAATCCAGTTTAAAAAAGAGTTTTTAAAATTAAAAAGAGAAACAAAAGGCTTGTAAAAAAGATAAATACCAAGCATTGCCAAATAAGACAATTGAAAGCCTATATCGAATAAATATAATGGGTTTATTAAAAGCAAAACAAATGCCGTTAAAAACAAAACATTAAAACTGTTATAAGGTTTTGATGTCGACTTAGCTATTCCCAACATTGAAAACATAAAAACTGCTCTTGTTACACTTGGTGAAAAACCTGTTATTAATGCATATGCCCATAACACTAAAACAGAAATAGCAAGAGCTTTATTTCTAGAAATATATTTAGAAAAAATTGAAAAAAAATTGATTAACATCATATATATGATCCCTATATGAAGTCCTGAAACTGCTAACAAATGCATTGCTCCTGCATTGCTAAAGCTATTAGTTGTTTCTTCACTTATAATTGATTTATCTCCAAACAATACCGCTATTGATACCCCTAAATATTCTTTTTTTAAATATTTTGATAAGTGATTTTTAATGCTGGATTTAACCTTACTAGATGCACTATATAATATGTTTGGTTTCTGGTTGTCTATCCATAAAAAACTTTCTGCAGAAACAAAACCCATTGAATATACCCCTTTTGATTTCCAATATAATTCAGCATTAAATCCCCCTGGATTGTTTTTGTTTTTTATAGGTTTTATCTCTGTTTTTATTAATAAGATATCTCCTTTTTTTATTGCACCATTTCTTTTATTGACAAACAGAACACTTTTTTTATTTCGCAACTCTTTTGGCCCGTTTATCACTTTTTGAATTTCGACTACCGACTTTCTCCATTGTTTTTTATTCCCTAAGTCTATCACTTTAGCAACAAACAAAACCTCAGCGCTTTCTTTTATAAAATATGAAGATGAATTTCCATTAACTTGATTTTGCCTATAAGATCCAAGCAATATAAAACAAAGTATAATGAAATATAAAGCCCATTTCCACAAAATCTTTATCAATAATGAAAAACTCAATAAAAAAATAAATACACCCATGCAACTTTCATTAAAAACGGACATCTCAGAAATTTCAACAATGACAATTCCTATCACATAGCTTAGGGTGATGTATAAAAAAGGATGTTTATAAAATGGACCTATCAATAAAAAACTATTTATAGTTTAATAAACAATGAAGAAGCAAAATGTTTATGTTATAAAATCATCGTTAAATTTCCTCGTATAAATTCTAAGTTAAGAAAGATTAATTAATGATAAATAAAATTAGAAGTACGGATATTACTGTTTTGAACCCAAACATATTTTTTATTTAAATGATGCATTAAATAAGATGTCATTTTGATTAAAAAGTTGGGCTTTACAATGACTCATTTAATTATCTAGATAAGAAGCTGCTATCAACACCTCTTCTGTTTCTATTAGCTCTGCTGATTGATTAGAACTTAATGGAGCAATGCAATAAACTCTGTTTTTTAAACGCAAAAAAGCCGCCAAACAAACTTCTCTTAAATCAAGATCTGATGCGTTTTCTAACAATAGCGCCATGGTAAATGTTCTTGAAAGCTTTTCCACACATTCTCTAGAATGTCTTTGTTGCTGTTCTTCTGTTTTGTTTAACAATGCACCCATTAATTTCCTGTCTTTTTTCAAACGCTCTTTTATGGTATTCACATAATCTGAAAGTCCTTCCCTTTTTTCAGCTTTTACTATAATTCTTTCTGTTTTCTCAAATAAAAGAAAGTGCGTTTTTTTATGAAAACTTCGAAGAGACTCTAAGGTTAAAATATGAGTTGCCCCCTCCCAAATAGGAAGCACCTGTGCATCTCTAAGTAGTCTTGGTACAATCGTATCTTCTATATAGGCATTACCCCCTATAAGCTCCATGGCTTCGCTAGCACAAAACACCGAAAGTTTGCCGCTGATTGCTTTAGAAAAAGCGGTTAATAGTCTAACCAATTCTTTGTCTTGTTTACTTGCTCCATTATCCACTTTATCAAGCAAACGAATAGTTTCAAAAACAAGCACCATATTTCCTGTATGTTCTGCAATAAGATCAGAAATAGCACTTCTCCACAATGGTTGCTTTACTAATTTTTTACCAAATGCCATTCTGTTATGGCCAAAAACAAGCACTTCCAGAATGGCCCTCCTCATAACAGAAATGCTCGCCACAGAATTATAAAGCCTTGAAAAATTAACCATTTCAAGCATGTTTTTAAGCCCTTCTTTAACTCCAGCCAACAAAAAAGCCTGCGTGTTTTTTAGAGTAACCTCTCCTGTTGGCATTGATCTAACTCCTAGTTTATCTTTTAGTTTTTGAATTTCAATCGTTGCAGAATTGTCTTCTGGAATCTCTCTAAGAATTAAAAACAAACCTAAGCCATCTGTACCAGAAGGTGAGTTTGGCATTTTTGCCAAAGCAAGAATTGCCTTGGCATCAACATTTGAACAAAACCATTTTTCGCCATTCAAGTACCATTTACCCCCCTGTTTATTTGCAGTTACATTATTAGCGCCTACATCAGATCCTCCTTGCTTTTCGGTAATAAACATTGCTCCTTGCCAAAACTCCTCAAGGTCTTTATTTGCTATATGGCTAAGTGCTTTCTCTACTATTTCATTTTCCGGTTCTTTTTTTAAATGTTTTTCAAGTACTCTACCAACACCATCGGTCATACAAATAGGGCAATATAAACTCATTTCACTTTGCGCAAAATAATACCCAAGAGAAAATCCTAACAAATGACGAACTATTCTGTATTTAACCATCCATTCTGGATCATATTTAATCGAAATAATCCCTTTCCCGTAGGACAGTTTTTCAAGTTCATGATAGGAGTCATCATAAACTACTTTGTCTATCAATAATCCATTTTTTTTTACTTTTTTGATTTGGGGTGGGTTTTTATCCGCAAGCATAGAGAACAAACTTGCTTTGGCGGCATTTTTTCCATAATCAATATAAGTAGCTTCCAAAGAAGCAAAATGTTTTCCCATCCATTTTTTAAATAACAAACCACCCAAAGGGTCTTCTTTGAATAAGTTTTCTGGAGTAAAAATTGGCAGGTTATTTTCTGTTGAAATCATATATGATTGATTATTACACTAATATAAGAAAACTAATTTCAAAAAAATATGACTTATTTCTCTTCTATTTTTTAATAATAGCTCAAACATTATTTTTAACCAAGCATTATGCGCGCATAATATTTTGCTTTATATTTACATGCTTAATTAAAACGGATTTTAATTAAAATGAAAGTCAACAAAACGGAAAAAACAGCATTAATAATTCAAGGAGGAGCTTTGCGCTCTATTTTCACCGCTGGCGTGTTAGATTCTTTTTTAATAAATAATTATAATCCATTTGATATCTACATTGGTGTTTCAAGTGGAGCAATGTGTTTAGCTTATTATTTAGGAGAGCAATATAAGGTTGTACAGCGCATTATCACTAAATTATCTAAAGACAGTAATTTCATGAGCGTCTCTCAAGTTTTTTCAGAACAGGGTTACATGAATCTAGAGTACCTGGAAAAATATTCTCAAAAAAACTATCCTTTAGATATAGATTCGGTTATAAAAAAAACAAATAAAAAGAAGTGCTATATCGTGGCAACAAATTTAGACAATGGAGAAGCTGCATATCTTCAGCCAAACAAAAAGAATTTTTTAGCTTGTTTAAGAGCTACAGCAACTTTGCCATTTGTAACAAAAGGGAATTGTGATGTTGATGGAATGAAACTTATGGATGGAGGTTGGTCAGATCCCATCCCAGCTAAAGCTGCAGCTGATTTTGGGGCAACAAAATTGATTGCTATTAGAACAGTTCCTGTAAATTATAAGATTGATTGGAGTTTTTCGGGGTGGATAGCGAGCTATTGGCATGGTAAAAACAAAAAACTAAGTGCTCGATTTGCTAATGAGCACCTATATTATAATAAAGGGGTAGACTATTTAAATGAAAATCCAAACAATATTGAAATTCATCAAATAGCTCCTGATCAAGAACTTCAGACTAGCGGATACTCTGTTTCTTCTGAAGCTTTACTTAAAGATTATCAATTGGGTTTAGAAAAAGGCTTGGATTTTTTAAATAAAATTAGAAATAAAAATTCGAAATAAGAGAATATTTAAATTAACATTTTTTTAGCAATAAACCATTTACTGTTTTCGTTTTTAACACCAACAATGTTAGCAAAATTCATTTTCATTCCCTTTCTTTTAATTAGTTTTTTAAGCTTTGGACAATCTCCAGTAATCGATAAAAACAAAAAGACAACACTCGTTTTTATTGGTGGTTTTGGACATACCAAAATGGGATTAAAAAAAATGTTCAAAGACTTTAAAAAAAGATACCCCAAACTACAAGAGTATAAAATCGTTTATTACACCTATAACACACGTCTAAAAAAAATCAAAAAAGAGATTAAAAAACATGAAAGCAAGAAAATAAAGCTTGCAGGTTATAGTATTGGGGCAAACCTCGCTCTCAAACTTGCAGGCGAATTAAACAAAGAAAAATTAATTCATTTTACGTTTATAGACCCCTGGTTTACCTGTTCTAATTGGGGAGATGATTTAGAACAAACAAGTTTATCGTTTCAACAAAAAATAAATCAATTGCCATTTCACAGCTTTCTTGTCTATGGGTCTGATTTTGTGGTAAAAAACAACAAGGGTCTTTCAAAAATTGCAGGCCCTTTCGGTACAAAACAATGCAAGGCATGCTATATGTTTTTGAAAACAACTTGGAATGGAAAAGGAAAGGTTTTCAAAAGTGGAGCCGGTCATCGATATTTTCCGGAATTATATATAAAACAATTTTTAAATGCCCAAGTATTAAAATGAATTAATCCTTAAAAAAACGATTCATCATTTTTTGATCTTTTTGTTTGTATGCATTTAAAGGTTCCGAAAGGCTTTGAAGGTATTTTTTTACTGGATAACTGAAAATTTGTGTCGCTATTTTTTGAATCCATGGAATGCTGTTTTTGGTCATTAAAAAATAGTCTTCAAGTGTATGGCTTCTGAAACTTAGAATGTTTTCAAGCTCATCGCTATCCATCATGTACCCACAGTGAAAGTTTTTTTCCGCAAATGTTTTAGGGTGAAAATTTAATCTTCCAAGTCCATATAATTCAAAGCTTTTTTCCAATAGTTGTTTATAAGTTAACCTACATTTTTCGCCCCCACCAAGATTAAAAAACTTTCCAGCTAAAACTTCTTTTTTCTCTATAGCCTTTACAAATACCCTAGCTGTATCAGGTGGGGTAACTATTTCCATTGGCGTCTCTAAAGGCATGTGAAACATCAACTTTGAGAGCTTATGATTTTTAACTCCCATAATGGCTGAAAGCCTAAATATTGTCCAACTTAAACCGCTGTTCTGAATGTATTTCTCTGACTCTATTTTTGTAAGTCCATATTTATCTCCTTCACTAGCTATCAATGGATCATCTATTTTAATGTATGGATTGGAAAGCCTGTCTCCATATACAGATACTGAAGAGCTATACATAAAAAAAGCTTCTGGGTTTAATTCTTTTACTCTTGACAACAAGTGTTTTGTTCCAATCGTATTTACTCGATGTGCCATTTCTGGTTTTTCATCAGCAAGGGGGGGGATAATTGCCGCTAAATGAATGACAACATCAATTGGTTCAATTATTTTTTTAAAATCTTTTTCGTTTTCAAGGTTTCCATAATGAATGATGATTTTGTCTTTTATTTTAGAATAAAACCTCTTGTTTATTTTGCTTTGAGGGCTAAAAACAATAACATTATAAGTGCTCTTATCTAAAAGCTGACTCAAAACTTCTTTGCCAATAGTTCCGGTGGCTCCCGTTAATAAAATGTTTTTTTTGTCTACCATATAAAAGGAATAACTGCTTTTCTATTTTTAGGGTAATCTTTAAAATATGAGTGATACCACTGATGATGATTAAGCGCCCTTGGCACCAAGTTACAAAATGTCCAGATAAAAAAGCTTAGAGCAGGTATGCTCCATGCAATAATTGCAAATCCAGCCCATTCTATAATCTCTCCAAAATGATTGGGGCAAGAGATATAATTAAAAATTCCACCTTTTGGGATAAAATATCCCTGATCTTTTTTTCTTAAAGAAATCAACTTTTTATCTGCATATCTATTGATTATCATTCCAGAGCAAAACACGCATAATCCAATTAAAACATTTGCACTCAAAACCTCTTGTGATGAATGCGAGACAAAACCAATAAAATAACCATTTACTAGTCCGTTAATTCCATTAAAAAAAAGCGCACTACAAACAATAACTAAAGGCATCTTTTTATCCTTGGTTTTAAGTCTGAAAGGAAAAACAAAGGTTCTGAAAAAATAATGATACGACCATAAAAAAACAAGTAAATAACTAAGGTCCGTTTTTGGTTCTGGACCAGCCAATGCCAATATGGGCATAATAATAAATGCAGGCAACTCCATCCAAAACCATCCCCACTTATTATCTATTACAGGGCCCCACTGATCACTACTATGCCTTCCATAAGGTGCTTTTATTTTAAAGATAACAAGTATACAAAACACTAAAATTCCTATTCCCGCCCAAGCCCAAACTAAATTGTAAAAAGAAAACATTTGATATATTATTTATTCTAATTTACAATATCTAAGGTAAAAGTCGTAGGAATTTACGCCAATTAACGTATTTCAAAA
>Ga0163108_10001934_pt1 | contig 15090 bp, 15 predicted proteins | sample Fk1155metaG_FD_109644 | JGI IMG/M metagenome (GOLD analysis project Ga0163108, IMG submission 109644) | Marine microbial communities from the Central Pacific Ocean - Fk160115 155m metaG | ecosystem: Environmental > Aquatic > Marine > Oceanic > Photic zone | place: The Central Pacific Ocean...
AATACTGCACTATCTCCGTGTCCACACCTCTTTCTAGAAGTATTTCCAGAGTTTTTCTTGATTTTGAGCATCTAGGGTTATGAAAAATTTTCGCTTTCATGGTTACTTCATTATCCATTAAATATATCTTAGATTATACTTACCGATTATGATGCGATATATAGAAAATAGCATGAATAAATTTCTTAAATTCCTATTAATTATCTACACAAGAACATTATATATTTTTCGCCATTTTTATCTATCAAATGGTATAGAAGCGGCATCAGCCCTAGCTTTTGAATCTTTACTTTCATTAGTTCCTTTATTAACTGTCATGTTTGGACTTTTTGGCCAAATTTCTATACTCCAAGATTTTTCAACTATGATTCAGAATTTTATTTTTACTAACTTTGTCCCCGAGTTTGGACAGACTATAGAGCAATACATGTATATTTTCTCTAGTAAAGCATCACAGCTTACGATTAGCGGTAGTTTCATTCTTATTATAATTGCATTAATGCTACTAGCAACAATTGATAACACTTTTAATAGGATATGGGAAATTAAGAAAAAACGAAATCCTATTAAACGTGTATTTATTTATTTTTTATTACTTATTATGGGGCCATTATTAATTGGAATTGGTCTCGCCTTAACTTCATATTTACTTTCGATTCCTGTTATTGCAGATGTTGATACAGCATTTAATATAAGAACCCATTTATTGCATTGGCTCCCGTTTTTAATGACGTCAATTACTTTTATTTTATTGTATATACTTGTCCCAAATTGTTATGTATCTAATAGGCATGCTGTAATAGCAGGGATTATTTGTGCGATATTATTTGAGCTAGCAAAATATACATTCGGTATTTATATTAAAGAAATGTCTGACTTGGAAAATATTTATGGTACATTAGCAATCGTTCCGTTTTTTCTGATATGGATTTATATTTCTTGGGTAATAATTTTGTTCGGTGCACATATTACTTATTGTTTATCATTATTTTATAAAGATAAAACGATTTTTAAAAAATCATAAAGAATGGACGCAAAGAAAAAAGCAATTAATTGTTTCATAAGTGGCAGAGTCCAAGGAGTCGGTTTTCGTATGGCAACAAGCCGCCAATCTAAATTACTTGGTTTAACAGGCTGGGTAAAAAATCTCGATGATGGTAGAGTTGAAGTATACGCATGCGGGGGACAAAGCTTGCTTGTTCAATTGCATAAATGGCTAGCACATGGGCCAAGTATCGCAAGAGTTATTGATATTGAGTGTACAGAGCTTGATTATCAAGAATTTGAAGATTTTTCTATACGTTAATTATTATTAATTTTTCCTTTAATGAATGTAATTGCTTCTTTGATTTGAATGTTCTGATTCTCATTATCTTGTCTTGCTTTATATTCAATTTCACCAGTGTCTAGGCCTTTTTCACTAAAGACAAAACGATGAGGGATTCCGATCAACTCTATATCTGAAAACATTACCCCAGGTCTCTCATTTCTATCATCGATTAGAATATCTATATTATTAGCTATTAACTCCTCATAGAAAGATACTGCTGCTTCACGTAGGCGTACTGATTTATACATGTTTATGGGAACAAGCGCGAGCTGGAAAGGTGCTATGGAAGTTGGCCATATAATGCCTTTTTCATCATGATTTTGTTCAATAGCAGCAGCGACGATACGTGATACCCCAATACCATAACAACCCATTGTTAAAGTAATTGATTTTCCATGCTCATCAAGACAATTTGTTTTCATGCTTGAACTATATTTTGTTCCTAGTTGAAAAATATGACCGACTTCAATACCACGAGCAGACTCTAATACACCAAGTTCTTCCTTTGCTAAATCTGTTTTAGCTCGCTCTAAACTGGCAGCATAATCACCATTTTTAGAAAATACGATTTGGTCTTCTCCCGATTCTGCTAAAACATGAAATTCGTGTGATTTGTTTCCCCCAATATTCCCAGAATCAGCAATAACGGCACGAAATTTGAGACCAAGGCGAGTGAATATTTTTGAGTATGTTGTATGCATTTGTTTATATGTTTTTTGCAATGATTCTTCGTTAAGATGGAATGAATAGGCATCTTTCATTAAGAATTCACGGGAACGCATAATTCCAAAGCGTGGACGTATCTCATCTCTAAATTTTGTTTGTATTTGGTATAGAATAATTGGAAGCTGTTTGTAGCTTCGGACTTCACGTCTTACTAAATCTGTAATAACTTCCTCATGGGTTGGCCCGAAACAGAATTCACGTTCATGACGATCGTTGATCCGGAGTAATTCTGGGCCATACTGATCCCAGCGTTTGGATTCACGCCAAAGTTCAGCAGGCTGAATTGCTGGCATCAAGATCTCTTGAGCGTCTGCTAAATTCATTTCTTGACGAACAATAGCTTCAACCTTCTTCAACGTACGGTAACCTAATGGCAGCCATGTATATATACCCGAGGCTAGTTGACGAATCATCCCCGCCCGCAACATAAGTTTATGGCTTATTATTTCGGCATCAGCTGGCGCCTCTCTTAAAGTAGCAGTTAGTAATTTTGATAGCTTCATGTGTTGAATTATCTATATTATAAATTACAAAAAAATACCCAATTTGCAGTGATATAATGAGTTATATCAGACACAGGTTGATAGGCGGTGTCTAGCTGTATTGGACTAGTAAGATTATAAGGGATTCAATATTCTGTGAAGGTTTTATTTATGTTTAATTGTCAATTCCAAGCTATTTCCCAGACAATATACCATAACACAGCTTGACCTGACCTCAGAATCTCAGTAACTTCCCGCGTTTTCGTTCAAATTAATGTATATTTATAACTTCAACATAATAATTGGTAGGTTAGGTGTTAAAAAAGAAAGAAATTTTAAGAGGAGCAGAAATTTTCTGTCGTGCGCTGAAGGACGAAGGGGTCAAGCATTTATTTGGTTATCCTGGCGGTGCTGTACTTCATATATATGATGCTCTTTACAAGCAGGATGATGTAGAACATATTCTGGTACGTCATGAGCAAGGGGCGACGCACGCTGCAGATGGTTATGCGCGAGCAACAGGAAAACCTGGTGTTGTGCTGGTGACGTCAGGACCAGGCGCTACAAATGCAGTCACAGGTATTGCCACAGCCCATATGGATTCCATCCCATTGGTTGTCTTTACCGGGCAAGTGCCAAGAAAAATGATTGGAAATGATGCTTTTCAGGAGGTCGATTCTATTGGTATTACAAGACCCTGTGTGAAGCATAATTTTTTAGTGAAAGATGTTAAGGTATTGGCCGAGACCATAAAGAAAGCTTTTTATGTTGCAACCAGCGGAAGACCAGGTCCAGTTGTTGTTGATATTCCAAAAGATGTTACGGCGGATTCTTGCGAGTACGAATACCCAAAAAATATTGATATGCGTTCATATCGTCCAGTTATCAAAGGACATCCGGGTCAAATAAAAAGAGCATCAAAATTAATTCTATCAGCAAAAAAGCCAATGATTTATTCTGGCGGGGGCGTAATTCTTGGCGAAGCGAGTAAGGAGCTTACTAAATTTACACAAATACTAAATTATCCTATTACTAATACACTCATGGGTCTCGGGGCATATCCAGCAACTGACAAACAATTTATAGGGATGCTTGGAATGCATGGTACTTATGAAGCGAATATGGCTATGCATAATTGTGACGTATTGATTGCGATTGGAGCAAGATTTGATGATCGTGTAACTGGCGATCTTGAAAAGTTTTGTCCGTACGCAAAAATTATTCATATTGATGTTGATCCATCATCCATTGCTAAAAATGTTCCTGTTGATATTCCTATTGTTGGTGATGTAAAACATGTTCTGAAGGATTTAAATGAAATTTTAAAAAACGATCTAGATAAACTACAAGCAAATAAAAATGAACTTAAGTCTTGGTGGGACAAAATTCATGAGTGGGCAAAAATTGATTGTCTTAAATATGATCGAACATCTTCTATTATTAAACCACAGTTTGTGGTTGAGAAATTATGGGAATTAACAAAAGGCGATGCCTATGTTACATCGGATGTCGGCCAACATCAGATGTGGGCTGCACAATTCTATAAGTTTGATAAGCCAAGGCGTTGGATTAATTCTGGCGGTTTAGGCACCATGGGATTTGGGCTTCCTGCAGCAATGGGGGTGAAATTGGCTTTTCCGAATGAGACAGTCGCATGCATTACAGGCGAGGCAAGTCTCGTGATGTGTATCCAGGAGTTATCAACCTGTTTGCAATACGAGACGCCAGTAAAAATTATAAACTTGAATAATCGCTATATGGGTATGGTTCGTCAATGGCAGGAATTCTTTTATTCTGGCCGTTACTCACATTCATATATGGAGGCTTTGCCTGACTTTGTAAAAATAGCAGAAAGTTATGGTCATATGGGTATCAGAGTTGAAAAAAGCAGTGATGTTGAAAGCGCTTTGAAAGAGGCTTTATCAATGAAAGATAAAACCGTGATAATGGATTTTATTACCGATCAGACTGAAAATGTTTACCCAATGATTGCATCTGGCAAAGGGCATCACGAAATGCATTTGTCGTCCGAAAGGGAACTTGCTTAATTATGAAGCATATCATCTCATTGCTTCTGGAGAATGAAGCGGGAGCTTTATCAAGGGTTGCAGGATTGTTTTCAGCACGAGCTTTTAATATTGAATCATTATCGGTTGCACCAACCGAAGATTCAACAATTTCCCGATTAACATTGGTAACCACTGGTTCAGACGCTATTGTTGAGCAGATAACGAAACAACTGAATAAATTAGTTGATGTCATCAAGGTAGTCGATCTTAATGAGTACGAACATATTGAAAAAGAGTTATTACTGACCAAATTAATCGCGAAAGAAAAAGAAGACCACGAGGTAGTTAAACGCGTAGTTGATACATTTAATGGCCGTATTATTGATGTAACTAAAAATTTATATACAATCGAAATCACAGACACATGCGAGAAAATAGATGCTTTTATAACTACATTAGATGATCATTTGATACTTGAAGTTGTTCGTTCTGGTGTGTCAGCCATATCACTTGGCGAAAAAGCCATACAATCTTAAAACTATATTTTAATGAGAGAAGTTCAATGAATATTTATTATGACAAAGATGCTGATTTAGAAATTATAAAGGGTAAGCAGGTAGCTATAATTGGATATGGTTCCCAAGGGCATGCACATGCAAATAATCTTAAGGACTCGGGCGTGAAAGTGTGTGTTGGTCTACGGACAGGATCAACATCCATTGAAAGGGCAAATTCCGCAGGGTTAGAGGTTAAGGTAATTGCTGATGCTGTATCTACTTCTGATTTGATTATGTTGTTGGCTCCTGATGAGCATCAAGCTGAGTTATATAAAAATGAGATAGAGCCAAATATAAAAAAAGACGCGACTCTAGCATTCGCACATGGATTTAATATACATTTTAAACAAATTATACCTCGCCCTGATTTGGATGTGATTATGGTTGCTCCTAAGGGCCCAGGGCATTTAGTGCGTGCTACCTATGCAAGTGGGGGCGGAGTTCCTTCACTGATTGCTATATTTCAAAATACTTCTGGATGCGCCAAAGAGCTTTCTTTGTCTTACGCCTCTGCGAATGGAGGTGGACGAGCAGCAATTATTGAAACTACGTTTAAAGAAGAAACGGAAACCGATTTATTTGGCGAACAAGCAGTACTTTGCGGGGGCATAACTTCCCTTATACAAACTGGTTTTGAAACTCTAGTGGAGGCAGGTTATGCGCCGGAGATGGCATATTTTGAATGCTTACATGAGACGAAATTAATTGTTGATTTAATTTATGAGGGCGGTATTTCAAATATGCGCTATTCAATTTCAAACACAGCAGAGTATGGCGATTTTACTCGCGGACCTCGTGTTATAACTGGCGATACAAAACGTATAATGAAAGAGATATTAGCAGAGATTCAAAACGGCGAGTTTGCGCGTGAATTTATTTCGGAATACAAGAATGGCGCTCCTACAATGGAAGAAAAAAGACGCGTGAGTCGTGAACATGGAATTGAGATTATTGGAGAAAAGTTGAGATCAATGATGCCGTGGATCGGAGAAAATAAATTAGTTAATGAAGAAAAGAATTAATTCAATTTCATAAATATATTTTTTAATTTTTTCAAGAAAATTTATTTTTGAGTTTAGAACTAAATGTCAAGTAATTATTATCCCTTTATAGCAAGAGAAGCTTGGTTGATGTTAATTGTAATTTTTAGCATTGTTCTTTTTGCAAAGGTTTTTTTTACTGGCCCCGTGTTCATATTTTTATTATTTATCCTACTAATTTCCCTTTTTCTTTTTCGTGATCCTCATAGGAAAATACCTTCACAGCCATTAGCTGTTGTTTGCCCAGTACATGGCGTTATTTCAAAAGTTGGGAAAGCAAAAGAAATTCGTTTGAATTTAGAAACAATACGTATTCGAGTCGTGATGCGTATTACTGATATCTATTCACTGAGAAGCCCAATTGAAGGGAAAGTTATTGAGCAATGGTATAATCCATCATGTAAAAATAAATCTCATCAACATTTAGATTTTCACGTTCAATCCGACGAAGGGGATAATGTTATAACTGCAATTAGATTTAGAAATATTTTACGCAGTTCACATATTTATTTGAATTCAGGCGAGAGAATTGGCCAAGGTCAACGATGCGGCTATTTACCTTTTGGTGGTGTTATTGATCTTTTTTTGCCGGTCGAATCTAAAGTTCTTGTAGAAGTTGGTCAGCACGTGGATTCAGGTAGTACCGTATTAGCAGAATTAATACATTCTGAACCTCTAAGTTCAGTTAAAGTCTAGTTATAATATCTAATTTTTTCTTTTTTCTTGGTTTAAGTTAATAACTTTCAGGGGTAAACTCTCCTTTTAAATATTTCAAAAAGTGGTATTGAGAACAGTGAAAAAATCTGGACGCGGAATTTATTTATTACCGAATTTACTAACAACAGGAGCGTTATTTTCCGGTTTTTATTCTATCGTCGCTGCGATGAACCAGCATTTCGATTCTGCTGCTATTGCTATTTTTGTCGCGATTATACTTGATGGGATGGATGGTCGAATTGCTAGACTAACGAACACTCAGAGTGAATTTGGAATGCAATATGATAGTCTCTCAGATATGATTTCATTTGGCTTAGCCCCATCACTAGTAGTCTACCAATGGGTATTATTTGATATGGGGAAATTAGGTTGGTTAGCTGCTTTTGTTTATACGGCCTGTGCATCACTAAGGTTGGCACGATTTAATACTCAAGCCACAAGCATTGATAAACGTTATTTTCAGGGTTTACCAAGTCCGGGTGCGGCTGCAGCATTAGGTGGAGCAGTTTGGTTTGGGAGTAGTTATGGATTGGCTGATGCTACAGCTATTGCGATTATGTGTTTTCTGTTAACAATTATTATTGGTCTATTGATGGTTAGTAATATTAGATATCATAGTTTTAAAGAATTTGATCCTAAAAATCGTATTCCGTTCATGGCTTTTCTTATAATAGTTCCTGTATTTGTTCTGATTGCAATTAAACCAGCCTTAGTTTTACTTCTTTTGGCAATGTCTTACATAGTTTCCGGACCAATTTTTACGTTAATTTTATTACATCGTCATAGAGCAGCAAGAAAAGATGCCAGATAAATTAATTATTTTTGATACAACTCTACGTGATGGTGAGCAAAGCCCTGGCGCTTCAATGACCAAGGAGGAGAAACTTCGTATCGCAAAAGCTTTGGAGAAAATGCATGTTGATATAATCGAAGCTGGTTTTCCAATTGCAAGTCCTGGAGATTTTGAAGCTGTTAAGTCGGTTTCAGAGTTAGTTGCCGAGAGCACTGTATGCGGTTTAGCAAGAGCATTAGATAAGGATATAGATTGTGCTGCAGACGCATTAAAGCCAGCAAAGTCTTTTCGTATTCATACTTTTATAGCAACATCGCCAATACATATGCGAGAAAAATTACGAATGGAACCTGAGCAGGTTATTGAAAATGCAGTTAAGGCAGTTAAGCGAGCAGGAAAATATACTGACAATATAGAGTTTTCTCCTGAGGATGCTGGACGCTCTGAATTTGATTTTCTGTGTCGTGTAATTGAGTCAGCCATTAATGCTGGGGCGAATACTATCAATATACCAGATACAGTTGGGTATAACTTACCGCAATATTTTGGAGAATTAATAAATAATCTCATAAAAAATATACCAAATTCTGATAAAGCAATATTTTCAGTGCATTGTCATAATGATCTAGGACTTGCCGTCGGCAATTCCTTGGCTGCAGTTTTGAATGGAGCAAGACAAGTTGAATGCACAATAAACGGTTTGGGAGAACGCGCTGGTAATGCGGCCTTGGAAGAAATAGTGATGTCAGTAAAAACACGGAGGGATGTTTTTACATGTGATACCAATATCGACACAAGTCAAATTGTCCATTGCTCAAGACTTGTTTCAACCATTACAGGTTTCCCCGTGCAACCAAATAAGGCCATTGTTGGTGCTAATGCATTTGCGCATGAATCAGGTATTCATCAAGATGGTGTTCTGAAAAGTCGTGAAACTTATGAAATTATGCGAGCTGAAGATGTTGGGTGGAATGCAAATAGAATGGTTCTAGGTAAGCATTCAGGACGTAATGCTTTTCGCACACGTCTAGAAGAGTTGGGAATTACTTTTCAAAAAGAAGAAGAATTGAATACAGTTTTTTCGCAATTTAAAGAATTAGCTGACAAAAAACATGAAGTCTATGATGATGATTTGCAAGCACTGGTTAGTGACGCAATACATAGAAGAGCAGACGAAAGAATAAAACTTATTTCTCTTAAGGTGGGAACTGAGACAGGAGTAAAGCCAAGGGCGCAAGTTATATTATCAATTGATGGTAAAGAAAAAAAAGCTAATGCTGAGGGCGGTGGACCGGTAGACGCAACATATAAGGCTATTGAAAGTATGGTCGAAAGTGGCTGTAACTTACAATTATATTCAGTTAACAATATAACTGATGGTACAGATTCACAAGGAGAAGTAACAGTACGTATAGATAAAGGTGGGCGTATAGTTAATGGTCTTGGAGCTGATACCGATATTGTTATCGCTTCTGCTAAGGCTTACATTAATGCACTAAATAAGATTTTTGATCACAATGTGCGCGCACATCCACAGCAAGTGTAAAATTATATATGAATGGTATTCGTCAACAACAATATTTAGAAGAGATTGGCATTACAGTTTGGTTAGAACGTAAATTAGCGGATAAAGAAACCGCTGATTTTGATGTGAAAAGTATTTCAGAAAAAAATAAATCTTCTAAAACAGAATTAGATAAAAATCTAGATCATCTTTCAAGACAAGTTGAAACATGTAATTTATGTGAATTACACAAGTTTAGAACAAAAACAGTTTTTGGTATTGGTAATAAGAATGCAGATTGGCTAATTATTGGCGAAGCTCCTGGAGCAGATGAGGACCTTAGGGGAGAACCCTTTGTTGGACGTGCTGGAAAATTATTAAATGCAATGTTACTTTCTATGGGGCTACAAAGAAAAGAGGTGTTCATTGCTAATATATTAAAATGTAGGCCACCAAAAAATCGTGATCCAAAGCCAGAAGAAGTTAAAGTTTGCGAAAATTATTTAAGGCAGCAGATTGAATTAATTAGACCAAGGATTATTCTAGCACTAGGGCGAATAGCAGCACAAAATTTGTTAAAATCGACAACGCCAATTGGTAAAATGAGAGGTAATTCTTATCTGTATCCAGATAGCGATTTGCCTGTAGTCGTGACTTATCATCCGGCATATTTACTTCGTTCCCCTAGTGAGAAACGTAAAGTTTGGGAAGATCTAAAATTTGCGCAAAATATATTTAGGGGTTTAGTGTGAGTGCGGTAATTCAAATACCAGAAATATATGTTCGCCCTATGGTGGAGCAAGATCTTGTTCCCATTTTTAATATTGAAGAAAATGCTTATGATTTTCCTTGGAGTAAGACAATCTTTTCGGATTGCTTACGTGCAGGTTATAGTTCTTGGGTTATTGAAGATAATAAAATTCTCATTGCTTACGGTATTATGCTAATCACCTCAGATGAATCACATATCTTAAATTTATGCGTACATACTGATTATCAATCTATAGGGGTTGGTAAGCAACTATTGGGTCATTTCATATCTTTGGCTAGAAGACAGAATATTCATAGGATTTTTTTAGAAGTTAGACCAACTAATTTTAGAGCTATCAAACTTTATCTAAGCATGGGGTTTAATGAGGTTGGAAAACGTCGGAATTATTATCCAACGAAGATTGGACGTGAAGACGCATTAATTTTAGCAAAAACTTTATTAAAAGAAGAATCGTGAATAATGAGCAGTAAAAAAAATACTGAAAACCTATCGGATTTTCCAACATTAGAATCTTTTGTTGGCAATACTCCACTGGTAAAATTACAACGCTTATCAGGAAATTCCAGTAATGTTATCTTAGGTAAACTCGAAGGCAATAATCCAGCGGGTTCGGTGAAAGATAGGCCAGCAATGAGTATGATTAAACATGCAGAATTACGTGGCGAGATTAGATCTGGTGATACCTTAATTGAGGCAACAAGCGGGAATACCGGCATTGCTTTGGCTATGGCCGCAGCGATACGCGGATACCAGATGATATTAGTAATGCCTGAAAATATGAGTATTGAACGACGCGCAGTGATGAAAGCCTTTGGCGCAGAAATTATATTAACTTCAGATGAAGGTAGTATGGAAGAGGCAATAGATGTTTCTCGTGAGTTGCAGAAAAAAGGAAAAGGCAAAATACTCGATCAGTTTGCTAATCCAGATAATCCTCGTTCACACTACGAAGGTACAGGGCCTGAATTATGGAAAGGTACTAACGGAAAGATTACACACTTTGTAAGTGCAATGGGTACAACAGGAACGATAATGGGCGTGTCGCATTTTCTAAAAGAAATGAATTCAGATATACAAATTATTGGTGTTCAACCTGAAGATGGCGCACGCATTCCCGGTATACGGAGATGGCCTGATGAGTATATGCCGAAAATTTTTGAGCCTGCAAGAGTTGATAGGATTATTGATGTAACACAAGAGTTAGCTGAAAATACAACTATTGCCCTTGGAAAGAGAGAGGGTATATTTGCAGGTATTTCTTCAGGAGGTTCTGTTGCTGCAGCACTTCAGATATCCAATGAAGTTGAAAATGCTGTGATAGTTTCAATTATTTGCGATCGAGGCGATCGTTACCTTTCAACAAATGTTTTTCCTGAATAAACATAGTCAGAAATAGTATTCTGGAATGAATATTCTTGTTTTTGATATTGAGACAATTCCAGATATTAATTCAGGAAGAAAGATTTTTAATTTAGAGGATCTTAATGATAAAAATGTTGCCGAATTAATGTTTAGTTATCGTTATCAACAAAGTGATGGTAGAACAGAATTTTTACAACATTATTTACATAGGATTGTGGCAATATCTGTTCTCCTGAAAACGGATGATAAGTTAAATGTATGGTCATTGGGAGATAAAGATTCATCTGAAGCAGAATTACTTAGGCGTTTTTTTGAGGGTATAGAACGATATACCCCAACAATTGTTTCTTGGAATGGGGGTGGTTTTGATTTACCAGTCATACATTATCGCTCACTTATTCAAGGCGTTACTTCACAACGTTATTGGGAGAATGGTGATGATGATCAGTCGTTCCGTTGGAATAATTATTTGAGTCGTTTCCATAGCAGACACACAGATCTGATGGATGTCTTGTCAGGCTATATTCCAACAGCTAGAGCACCACTAAATGAAATTGCCACTATTCTAGGTTTTCCAGGCAAAATGGGCATGAGTGGTGAAAAAGTTTGGGATTATTTTTTGGCTGATGACATTGAATCCATCCGTAACTATTGTGAAACTGATGTTCTTAATACCTATTTAGTTTATTTAAGATATCAATTAATACGTGGGAAATTAACTAATGATCTGTTAATTGAAGAGTACCAAAAAGTTTGTGATATGCTAGAAAATGAGAGAAAAATACATCTAAAAGAGTTTCTCGATGTTTGGAAAGTTGGTTAAAAATATACTTTTACATTATAACTGTTTTCTGTAAATAAATGAGAACGGAAAAAAAAATATTAAAAACCAAATTTCTATTAATATTATTCTTTTTACTTTCCCAATTTTTTATTAATAGTTGTAAATATACAGATAGAAATACGATAGCAATTGGTTTAAATGCAAGTCCAATAACCTTAGATCCACGTTATGCAACTGATGCAATTTCATATCGTTTAACACGATTACTTTACAAAAGTTTAATTGATTTTGACGAAGATTTTCATGTCAAAGCTGAATTAGCAGACTGGGAAAAGATTTCACCAACTCACTATAGGTTTACATTAAGAGATAAATTAAATGAATTCCATGATGGTTCTTTATTAACATCCAAAGATGTGAAGGCAACATATGAGTCGGTATTAAATCCAGAGAAGATGTCCCCACATAAAGGATCGATTTCTATGATCGAATCTATTGAGGTTGTGGATCAAAATATTATTGACTTTAAATTATTTTACCCAGATCCTCTTTTCCCCGGGCGTCTCGTTATGGGTATTTTGCCTGAGAAACTAATATCTAGAAAACATAATTTTGCTAGAGAACCTATCGGAAACGGGTCGATGAAAATTATTGATTTTAGAAATGACAGTCATCTAAAATTATTACGTCTTCGTGATAATAGGATAATTGAATTTATTACTTTAAAAGATCCTATAGTAAGAGTTCTAAAGTTATTAAAAGGCGAGATCGATTTAATTCAAGGTAATTTACCTCCCGAGATTATAGTTTGGTTGAGTCAAAAGAAATTAATTCATGTAAAGAAAAAAGTAGGAAATACTTTCACATATCTTGGTTTTAATATGGAAGATCCAGTTACAGCTAATATTTTAATTCGAAATGCAATCGCTCATGCAATTGATAGAGAATCAATAATAAAATATGTGATGGGATCATCAGCCAGAAAAGCTGAAGCATTGTTTCCCCCAGAGCATTGGGCCGGTAATCCTAATTTAACAGGTTTTGATTATAATCCTGAAAAATCAAAAATATTAATTAGGAAAGCTGGTTATAGTGACTCAAATCCAATTAGGTTAGTTTATAAGACATCAAATGATCCTTTCCGATTACGTTTAGCGACAATTATTCAAAGCCAATTGAATTTTGTTGGAATTGAGGTAGAAATACGTAGTTATGATTGGGGAACTTTTTATGGTGATATTAAAGAAGGGCGCTTCCAAATGTACAGTCTGTCATGGGTGGGATTAAAGATACCCGATATTTTTCACTATATATTTCACAGTAAATCAATCCACCCGTATGGCGCTAATAGAGGTAGATTTAAAGATAAGAATGTTGATTCAATTCTGGAATTAGCTAAATCTGAGGTGTCATTGGATAAACAGTCCCTATATTATAGGGAACTTCAAGAATATTTATTAAAAGTATTACCTTATATTCCATTATGGTACGAAGATAATGTATTGGTATCCAGATCTAATATAAAAGGCTATACACTAAGTACAGATGGTAATTTTGATTCACTTGAGCATGTAACAAAGAAATAACCAAAATATTTTATATGCATATTAAAATATCAATTTCCAAACAACAGCTATTTCTTTTTGATGGAGAAAATATTGCTAGGAAATATTCTGTTTCAACAGCGAAGAATGGCGCAGGAGAGAGAAAAAATAGCGAATGTACTCCCCGAGGAGAACACATTATTGCCGAGAAAATAGGTCATCGTGCTAAACAAGATTCTGTTTTTATAGGCAGAGTAGAAACAAATGAATTATATAATCCTGAAATGCGTGATTCATATCCGGATAGAGATTGGATCCTAACGAGGATATTATGGTTAAGCGGGGCAGAGGAAGGTAAAAACAAAGGTGGAGATGTTGATAGTTACGACCGATATATTTATATACATGGCTCACCAGCAGATATCAAAATGGGTAAGCCCGGCTCTAAAGGATGTATAAGAATGCGTAATTTTGATGTTATAGAATTATTTGATTTGGTAAGTGTAGGAACAATAGTAACTATTAGTGAAAAATAGAAATAATGAACCGATAAAAAACTGTGTATCTGAACTATATATTTAAACGTTTGTTTGGCGCTGTTTTTGTATTGTTTAGCATATCGACGATAGTGTTTTTTTTAATTCATATTATTCCTGGCGATCCTATTGAGGTGATGCTTGGTGAGACAGCAAGAGCAACAGATAGAGAAGCCTTAAGACATTCACTTGGTTTAGATCTCCCGATTATTCAGCAGTGGTCTCTATATTTACGTGGGTTCTTTCATTTTGATTTAGGCACATCATTACATTCAAAACAACTTGTTAGTCAATTATTGTTAGAACATATATTGCCAACATTGATATTAAGTTTTGCTAGTTTATTTATTGCAATCATAATTTCTGTTCCATTAGGAATCATGTCAGCTGTTTGTAAAGATTCAGTTTGGGACCGACTTTCAATGATAATAGCAATGCTTGGTATTTCAATTCCTAACTTTGTAATGGGTCCATTATTAATTTTGATTTTTTCGTTATGGTTAGGATGGTTTCCAGTAAGCGGTAATGAAGGTATAAGCTCATTGATTCTCCCAGCTTTAACTTTAGGCACTGCACTTGCTGCAATTTTATCTCGAATGATTCGCTCATCAATGTTAGAAATTTTGCAAGAAGACTATATAAGGTCAGCACATGCACGCGGTTTAACTAAATTTAATGTATTAGTATTTCATGCACTACGTAATGCCCTATTACCCGTCGTTACTATACTAGGAATGCAACTCGGCACTCTTTTGGCAGGGGCTGTTATTACAGAAACTATATTTTCATGGCCAGGTATTGGGGGACTAATGATTGAATCAATACAGAAAAGAGATTATCCAGTTGTTCAGGGCTGCGTAATATTGATTAGTTTTACTTATGTTTTTGTCAATCTTGTCACAGATTTTATTTGCGTATTACTAGATCCAAGAAT
>Ga0163108_10001937_pt1 | contig 15056 bp, 8 predicted proteins | sample Fk1155metaG_FD_109644 | JGI IMG/M metagenome (GOLD analysis project Ga0163108, IMG submission 109644) | Marine microbial communities from the Central Pacific Ocean - Fk160115 155m metaG | ecosystem: Environmental > Aquatic > Marine > Oceanic > Photic zone | place: The Central Pacific Ocean...
ACGGATCGGCCCCGAGCGTCGCGCTGTCGCCGACGACGGTCAATTGTCGCCTGGCCCTGGTCAGGGCGACGTTCATTCGTCGGGAATCGGAGAGAAACCCGACTTCACCGTCGGAGTTGGACCGCACGGTGCAGATCACGACCGCCTCCTTCTCCCTGCCCTGGAATCCGTCGACGGTGTCGATTTCGAGATGATCGATCTGGCAGTGCTGCCGCAACCAGCGGACCTGGGCGGCATACGGGGCGATCACGGCGATGTCGCGGGGGGCGATTCCTCCCTCACACAATGCCGTGACCCGGTCGAGTACCAGTTGGCCCTCCTGGGGGTTGAGCCGGCTGAAGCCTTCGGGTTCGAGTTGTTCGTCCCATCCGGCTCCGGCCGTGTCGATGAACAGGACCGGTTGGTTGTCCCGACCGTCGATCTCAACATCCGGCAGGTCGTTGAGCAGATGTGTTTTCACCGAATCGTCGGCAGTCAACGTCCCGTCGTAGAAGTAGTCCGACGAGAACTGCATGATTTGTTCGTGCATGCGGTACTGGACCGTCAATTGGCGAGTGACGGTGTCGCCGAAGTGTTCGACCAACCTCTGCATCAGGCTGACATCCAGTCCCTGCTGTGCGGCATCGCCTGAGAGAATTGTGGGTGGCAGTTGGCAGTGGTCCCCGGCCAGCACGACGCGTTGGACATGCCGCAGCGGGATCCAGCATCCCGGTTCGACGCTCTGGCACGCCTCGTCAATCACCAGCAGGTCAAATGTGCTCTCGTCGAGAACCCGGAAATCGAAGCTGACCGTGGCGCAGATTACCTCGGCGTCGGCGAGCAGTTGGTTGATGGCGTGTTGTTCGAGCATCCTCGCATGTCGCCGGAGTTCACGGGCATCCTTTCGTTGCTGGTGTTTCTGGCCCGCGGCGGGGCGGGCGCGGGTGTATCGTCGTGAGCGGCGTTCGAGGTGGTCGGCTTCCTTGAGCATGTCCCGGATCACCGGTCTCGCGTCGTGTTGTTCGACAAGCGCGTCCAGCGTGTGACTGCGGACGACCTCGAGAACCCGGGCCGGGTGGCCCAGTCGGACGGCCCGGGCGCCGGTGGCGATCAGTCGTTCGAGAAGGTTGTCGACGGCGGTGTTGCTGGGCGCACAGGCCAGCACCCGTTCGCCGTTGGCAACGGCCTGGCGGATGACCTCGACCACGGTGGTCGTTTTCCCTGTTCCCGGCGGTCCATGAATGATCGCCAGGTCCTGGGCCGAAAGCGCAAAGGCGACGGCCTGGCGTTGTGAATCGTCGAGATGCTCGGCACCGTCGGGTTCCAGGTTCTCGTCAAACTCCGGTTCGCCGTGGTACAGCAACAAGTCTCGCAATTTGGCCAACCGACCGGTGGCACGTTCAGCCGCATCTAATGCCTCTCGTTGCCGTTTGCGAGTGATCTCGTCGGGAGTCATGTCGACCCGGAAGCTGTCGCCCTCGGGCCACTTGTTCAACGCCACCTCGATGTGGTCGCGACGACGGGCGCTGACAACCCCGGACAAGGGGCGGTGATCCTGTTCCGAGGAGAGTGACACAGGACTGCCGACCCGGAAACGGTGCCAGGGAAGCCGTTCGGGGGCGTGCCGCTTCTGCAGTGTCACCAGGTAACGCCCTCCCAGCCCGGTCGTGTGACTGGTGATCACCATATTCAGCAGCGTGGAGCCGTTGCGTTCGGCCTCTGCCGGTGTCAGTCGATTCCGACGGGACTCCATGCGTTGCTGTTCGGCCTTGCCCTCCAAATCCAGCCAGCTGCGGAAGTTGTCAAAATGAACGCGTGGGTTCAGCGGTGAGTTGCGTGACGCCATGGTGGCGGAGCATAGTGACCTACTAACGGGATGGCCACCGAATCAACACGCGGTCCGTCGTGCCGAACTCAAATGGGAAAGATCGGGATCGATTGGACGATTTTCGCCATCAACTGCACCGGATTTCGCACCGCCCTCCTCTGAAACATGCGTATTCCTGCAGGAAGACGCCCCAGGTGCGGGACCCCTGTCCTTCACTCGACCGGATTGCAGCACCTCGCACCCGGCCGCACACCCCTGCAAAACAGGGATTCTTTCATGCGAAGGCAAAGTGACTTGCGCCCCGTGCGAGGCAACACGGCAGCCTGCCCGAAGACAGGTCGTCGGTTCAGCGTCTGTTTTCCAGAGCACGATTACGCACCGTAACGCACTCTCTCGACTGGAAGGAATCTCGCCGAAAGTTGACGGTTCAACGCGTCACTTTTATAGTCCGAGTTCGCTCGACCGGAAACGAGCTCTGAGAGACGTTCAAGCGACACTCTGCGATCCTCCAGGAGAATCACATGCTCACCGACAGTGAAATCAAAGAACTCGTAAGTGATTTTGGGCCGCATGTGAATGAAGGCAGGACGATCAAACAGATCATTGCTGACAATGACATTCCCGATCTTGCGGCCGCCACTGTGCTGGAAGGGAAAGTCTCGGATTCCGTTTTCAGCGACAGCCTAAAAACAAGCGACGGGGTGCCGATTCGTTTGATGTTTCGTGGAAACCGTATTTCCACGCACGACGTCAACCGGGGCGCCATTCCGTTCAAGGATCAGGTTCTCGCCCAGAACCATGACCACATGCTCAATCTTGTCGAAGATACCCTGGGGTCATCCCAGTTCGAGGTGGAGGGGCTGCACCCGTCTTCCACGGTCATTCCCGCAGAAAATCTCAAGCTGCTCATGGTGGAAAATGTCCAGCGCATGTACATGGCCGAAAGCTCGACATCCACGTCACTGTTTCAGCATTGGCTGAAAGCAAAAGAGGAGGGACTGTCCGAATTTGAATATGCCGGGCATGAAGTTGATATCAATTCACTCAGCCCGAACGGCAAACTCCCCTATCTCATGGACACTCCTTCAACCAAGGACAAGGTTGACCGAACCATCGATCCGTCCTATTTGATCGAGAACGGAGTCTGTACTGCAGGCCAGTACCAGCAACTTCGCAACGCATCGATCATGGCGTTTGGCATCGTGTCACAACACCTGCGTGAAAGAGGGATGGTGCTGGTCGATACCAAGACAGAGCACGGCGTCAACGCCGCGAACCAGATCGTTGCGGCTGATGAACTTTACACGATGGATTCGTCCCGTTTCTGGAAACTGACCGAGGACGGCTCGGTGATGGAACGAGATGGCAAACCGGTGTCCTTCTCAAAAGAATTTGCCCGTGGCATGGTCAAGAATACCGACATGCAGTTTTCAACAGAGCAAAGCAATGAAATTGCCGTTCGCTACATCGTTGGTTTGCAGCACCTGACGGGTACGGCGTTCGAACCGGATCTGCGTCCACGTGATCAGCGCATCATCGAGTCAACCAACTTGATCCTGGAAGCTTTGACATAGCCGCTCTGAAGAGGCGCGTCGCACCGCTTCCCCTTGAGGGCAACTCCCTCTTGGGAGGCAGGCTCTCAGCGGCCGGACAGCGACTGCCAATTACTGACATCCCACACGGCAGCTTTACTCGACCGCATCCAGCACCGCGACCATTGCCGAGCGAATCGCCTCGGTTTTCTTATGCGCGGGCAAAGTGGCTTGCGGCCCCGTGCGAGGCAATACGGCAGGTTGCTGCAGCGCTTTTTCACGGTGGTCGTTGGCCCCTTGGAAGTAGTGCTATTAAGAGACTGTCGGGCTGTTGCCGATCCACTGACAGACGACGTGCATGGGGAAGTCTTCGGTGAGTTTCCGTTCAACCACTAGAGGAGGCGCCGGAAGGCAATCGTCGACGATGACGCTGGTGGCAGGTCGTCGGATGGAAGTACAATTCTGTCTGCAGCCGGGCACGTGTCTGCCGGTGCTAGTTGATCCTGGAGTTCGTTGATGCTGTCGATTCGTGAGACCGCGAGTTCGTCGTTGGGACGACGAGAGTGGTTGCGCATCGGCGGACTCAACACCCTCGGTCTCTCGCTGCCAGGATTTCTGGCCGCCCAGGAACAGGACACGGTGGGCAACACGGCCGATCCGACGTTCGGACGGGCCAAGAACGTCATCTACCTGTACCTGGGTGGTGGCCCGCCCCAACACGAGACCTTCGATCCGAAGCCCGACGCGCCCGCAGCGGTCCGCGGCGGATTTGGTCCCATTCACACCAACATTCCCGGAATCCAGTTCTCGGAACTGTTGCCGCGGACGGCGCGGATGGCCGACCAACTGGCTGTCTGTCGCGCCATGTCGACCAACGACAACACCCATTCCACCAGCGGGTACTGGGTGCTGACGGGGTACAAGTACCAGGGACCCAACGCACGGACGATTCAACCCACCGATTGGCCCAACCTGGGGTCGATCGTGAAGATGCTGAAGCCCAGCGAGAAGATCCCGTTCAGCTTCGTGTGGCTGCCCGAGCCGATCGTGGCCAACCCGGGAGTGCTGATTTCTGGACAGAGCGGTGGGTTCCTGGGTGCGCACGCCAACCCCGAGCGATTCACGTGCGATCCACAGACCCCCGGGTTTGCCGTCAAGGAATTTCAGCTTCCGGCAGATGTCTCACCGCTTCGCCTCTCGGGCCGTTCCTCGCTGCTGGACCAGATCGACGGTCACTTCCGCGACGTGGAGCGTTTCGCCGCCGTGCGTGATTTCGACCGTCACCGCCGTGAAGCGTTCGGGATTCTCTCCAACGGGAGAGCCCGTTCGGCATTCTCCATCAAGCAGGAACCGGCCAGGCTTCGCGACCGGTACGGCCGGGGCAAGTGGGGGCAGAGCGTGCTGCTGGCCCGGCGGTTGATCGAGGCCGGCGTGCGATTTGTTCACGTGCAGTGGCCGAGAGAGCCCGGCGATCTCAGCTCGAATCGTCCGATGTGGGACACCCATGCCGACAACAACAACCGGGTGAAGAACGTCCTCTGCCCCCAGTTCGATGTCGGTTTCACGGCACTGGTTGAAGATCTCGCCGACCGTGGATTACTGGACGAGACACTGGTCGTGGCGGTGGGCGAATTCGGACGAACCCCGAAATTCAATCCCGCGGGTGGCCGCGATCACTGGGGCCCGGTGTTCAGTTGCGCACTGGCCGGAGCCGGCATTTCCGGTGGCCAGGTGTACGGGTCGAGTGACGCCAATGGCGCGCAGCCACACAGCGGACGCGTGCTGCCCCAGGAACTGGCGGCAACCATCTTCCACCTGCTGGGAATCGGACACAACGCGACATTCCAGGACCTCGCCGATCGCCCACATCATGTCTGCGATGGTCAGCCCCTGTACCAACTGCTGGGCAACGCACCGGCGACAACCCGGCGGCAGGCAGCAACCGGCGTGGTCGGATCGGTCCCCGACTTCCGTCCGATTCACGCGAAGAAGACGGGCTGAACTGATGCCCCAGTCGACTCATTCGGTACCGCCCGGTGAGGTCAGAAACCGCCTTGTCGACTGGCGAACCATCATCGTGTACTTGGCCTGCAGGGTCGCGATATCGCTGATCGCCTGCTGTGTCATCGAGCGAGCATGATCTGACGGATCTGAGTCGTTGCGAATCCGGACCAGGGTCAGAATTGCGTGTGCAAATCTTGCCTGATCCACTCGTCTCATGAGCCGCTCATCGCCGTCAATCTTCTCAACAGCCTCCTGCAAGAGTTGACGGCCTCGCTGGATTTCATCGAGGCTGAACTCGAAGCGACCATTGGGATGATAATCTGCCCGACGAGGTCCCTCGCGGTGCAGGACCGCCTGGTTCATCTTCAAATAGAAGGCCGTCATCTGCTTGCCCGCTGGCCCGTAAAACAACGGACACAACTCCACGATCACCGTGCGATAATCGGTGTCAACATTCCAGAGCATCCGTGAATAAATCGCCCACCACATCGGGTCGGCCTGGATCGTTGTGTGGGTCTCGCCCATCATCCCAACAGCACGGTAGTCTCGCTTGAGGGTCCGCAGCAGGTCGCTGACATTGAAATACCAGTGAATCGCCGCATCAGGATAGACCCAATCCGTGTACGGATAATAGGTGAGATGACGGGTGCCTGATTCTGCCCAGGCTTTCAACCAGCCCCGCTCCTTGGCAGCAAGAGGATCGTGTGGATCTCGCAGTGGCACGTTGACTTCGCGACCGCTGTGATAGGTGAACTTGACCGACACGGACGGATGAGCTTTTTCGCGAGAGGGAGGCACTCGACTCGCGTAGTTGTAGAACTCAAACAGTCGATCCGGGAACACTTTGGTAACCCGTTCCGCGACATGGTTGACATAATTCAGGTACCGGTCCGATAGCGGTGGCAACCTGAGATTGGGAAATCGGGGAAAACCCGAGAAGTCCTGGTTCCATTCAAAACCGGGGGGATCCAGGGCCCGGCATTGGTCGCATTCGCAGTTGTAGTTCGGCCCGTCCATCGGGTTCATCGGAAACATCCGGGACCGTGGATTGTCACGGAAAAACTGCACGATCTGTTTGACGGTGTGATCACGCAGGGACTGGTTGGAAACACACAATTGGTTGGGCAACCGGATGCTGACATCGCTGCGCGGCATCCGCCGGCCACGAACCAACGGATACCACTCCGGGTGTTCCTCGAAGTACTTGCCGTGAGGAGCGACGGTCGCGTTCCAACTGTGCCCGGAATCCTGAATCCACCCGTGGCCACGATCAGCCCCCCACTCCAGGGTCTTGCCCCCCGTCCAGACCGAATTGAATCGGTTCCGTAAAGCCCAGTCGCAGAGTTCATCAGAGTCGATGTAGATCCAGCCGCCCTGTGGAAAGAACTGTTGAAATCCGGTGAAAACAGACCGTACGAGGTGATAATCCGGATTGAAAACACGGGTGACGACCGGTTCCAGGGCGGAACGACGGGGAACCACCTCACCCAGATCCCCGGGCATCACCCAGCGACATCCCTGCAACTTCAGGAATTCGTATACGGCGTACAGAGTTCCCACCCCACTGTTGCCCACCAGGCTGGACGCGGCCTCTCCCCGATGCAGCACGTAAGCCTCCGACGCCAGTCCCTCGAGCGGCTGCACCGCGTCCCTTGGTGCGGCGGACCCGATCATCATTTGCCGTCCCGCCGAGACATGATCTCGGCCGGCCAGGCCAGGAAATTGCCCGGTCATTCGGTAGAGAAACCGCTGCAATTCGAACGCGGCAAAACGTTCCGCAGCCGTCGGCTTTTCGCCCAACACCACCGCGCCCAACGTCTCGCCGCTCTTTAGCCTCACCAAGCCGCCATGGAGTTGAATGGCGTCCAACCGCGCCCTTCGAAAACGTACGTCGGCTTCTCCAGATGTCTGAAACCGCAAGTGCACCCGCAACCGCCCCGCCACGCGCGGAACGATCATTTCCAGTGTCTGCCACTGGCCGGTGACAGTCACCGTCGCTGTTTGCAACGAGACCTTGCCCGACACTTCCAGACGAGCCTTGGTTCCGGGTGTCCCGGAAACCTGAGCTCGAAACCGCCAACGTCCATCGAGCAATTTGACGTCCTGGAAGATGTACCCCTGGGACGCCGTTTCACACCGAACCACGGCAATAGCCCTCGCCTGAAACGGTAGGCGAGGAATCGGGTCAACTGTCAGCCTCACCCGTCCCGCCTCACGTCCCAGTGCCCACCCGGCCGGACGACCGTACCCCTGGTAACTCGAGAATTCCCCATTTCGCAGAGGATAGCTGGGAACATCGCCGGCTAGCGCCGGAGTCGCCGCCACAACAATGGCCGCCACAGCGAGACCGGTTTGAAAGATCCTGCGGGACACGCTTGTGACCACTCCTCTGCTCCGCGGTTCAAATCTCAACACGCCCGCCCGTTGGCCAAGTCTCGGTAGCTCTCATCACTCCTGTCGCACCGCCAGCCAATCGATCAGCAGCATCACAGCGTCCACGAGGCAGGCATTGTGCCCACGAAGGCCGGTAGTTCTCAACCGATCACCGCGCACTCACTGTGCCCTCCTGAAAGGCCACCACGGTGAGTGCCTGATAAGTCAGGGACTCCATGCCGAGAGGTTCGGTTTCTGGGCACACGCCCCAGCGAGTTGAACGCCGGGGCTGAGGTGGGGAGACTGGAGTTCTGATTCTCCAGGCGACGGAAACACACGATGAAACGACTGCTCGCGGGTTTGCTGCTGGTATTGCTTATTCCGGTTTCTGTGACCGGAACACCACCGATTCCGGTCGGTCACCAGAAACAGGTGTTCTTGGACGGTCTGCTCGTCGCGAAGGCCCAAGGCGTGCAAATGGTCGTCCATTCGCCACGGAAAACTGGCGAGATCAGGTAGGTTGGGCCTCGCTTCTCATGCCGGAAGCGGCCCCTTCCGTTCCATATGGATCACCGCACACTCGCCGGCGATGCGGTAGCCGGCCCGGACTCGCCTCAGCACAGTTCAGTCGGCTTTGAAGTCCCAATCACTATCCTGATCGAAACCTTGCCGGTGAAGTCGCGGCACCTTGTACTTGAGGCTAACCAGGTGCAACCCCTCCACCTTTTCTGGGGGAATATTGAACTGCACGATGGTACCCGGACCGCGCTGCACCATGTACCCATCCACCTCGGACCGCTCCACCGGGTGGCCGTCGATCCGCGTGTCGTATATCTCCGCCCCCGCGTAGGGAATGAACACACGCATCGCCATTCCGTTTTGAATCGGAGCATCGGTGACCTCACCGGATTTGTACCCCAGTGAATAATGAGGGGGTGTCCGAATGCTCACCGGCAACCCCCTGACAAAGTCCTCTATGTAGTCGAACTTGATCCTGTTGTGCTTGGCCAGGTTGGCCATGATATCCGTCTTGGTCCCGTAGCCGATCCACTTTTCAGACGCGGCCGTTGTTGTCGCACAAATGCTCAATATCTTGTGATCTGCCAGGCCGGGAGACCGAACGTTGGTAACGCTACTAAAATGAATCTGGTTCATTTTACGCCACAATTCGACACGGCTTTTTCTTCGTTTTTTTGCCGTGTCTCCCCAGGCCGCAATGCTCGTTGACCCCCATCTCCCAAGTTGCCTGTTCGGGTAGCCGGGATAAAACTCATTCCGCCAGGTTTCCGTTCCTATCTCCAGCAACCGCCGCGCCCGGGCAACCACTGCAAAGTCGAAAGCCGCCTCGCAATTGTATGCCAGGGTGTGATACCGCAGATACAGGTGGCTCATGATCGTTTGCTTATCGTTGATGCGGTAGTAGTTGTGCTCCCGGCCCCTGATGCGTGACCCGATCTTGATCCTTCCGGAATCCATCGCAGGCCTTTCTGCCAGGCACCCCGCTTTCTCCATGGCCCGGTTCATCTCTTCGACAATCAATGGCTGGAAACTGTGCGCGTTGAAATCGCCCCACGAAAAGCCTGTGCTGTCGGGCATGGTCAGGCCTCTCTGCGTGCTATGAATATCCATCGAGGCGTCCGGGGGATACTCTTCCGCAACACGCAGGATCGCCAGCCCCTCCGGATTTTCTTCAGCCGCTTTAGCGCCGAACCAATACTGCGTGTCATAGATGTTGATTCCATACACGTTCCACGCGGTGTTGGTTTTCCCTCTTCTGGAATGGTAAGGCCGGCCGCTTCTCCTGCGGGCATCCCAACCGTCCGGGTTAACGCAGGGCATGATGAGAACGATAATTCGTTCCCGAATTCGCTTTGCCACCGCGCCCTTTCCGAGGAGCCATTTTGTCAAATGAAGGAGGCTGGTCGCCCCAATCTCCTCGCCACCGCAATGAGTTGACGTGAACAACACGATGGACTTGTTTTCGTCAGAGGTTTTCTCGTCTGTGATCTTCACCAGCAGAACAGGCTTCCCCAGGACACTCTTTCCCCTCACCTCGACATCCATGATATCTGGATGGACCCGGGCCCATCCTTGAAGCCCCTTCTGCATCTCTGCAGATGACGGGTCCTTGGCGAACGGGTTGTCCTTTACCGGGAACGGCTCCAAACCGGCTAACAGGGCTTTGAGCTTGGTTTTGACCTGCTCGCTCTTTTGAAGTTCGAGCAACCGCTTCAACATTTCAACAGACGATCGATTCACAACTCGTGTCAACTCACCCAGGCCATAGACAGCCCACCCCCTGGCTTTCGGGCTGAAAGTGGTGTCCTTCAACACCTCGAAGAACACCTTCTTCGTTCGTTCGTCTTTCTTGTGGGACAGCACATAGACCAACGCTTCCTTTGCGGGATCACTTTTTGATTTCTTGAGTGCCTCTATTACTGACGGGGTGGAGGTGTTATCACGTTTCACCAACTCCTCTACGGCTTTCTTTCGCAGGCTTTCATCTTTTGCCTCCACGACGGTAGTGAGCAGCGATTCCACTGTCTCACGGTTTTCCCGCGTGCCTGCACTGGCCGAACCATCTCCGGCCAGCAGAATGCCAATCACGGCTACAATCGCTGTACACTTCTTCATAATCCTGCTCACCTTCGCTGTGTCTGAGAGGCTGCATCTCATCACGTACTCACGTTCAATCACAACCGCCCGGTTTTCGTCCCTTCAACTCCATCGCCGTGAGGCCCAACAGAATCCTACCCAGCGGCAGTCGAACCTGCAGGGCCTCGCGGCCGCCCTGCACTGAAACATGCGTATTCCTGCAGGAAGACGCCCGAGTTGCTTGAACCACCGCCCTGCCCTGGGTGAGACTCGTACCGGAGACTCACCAACCTCCGACATCCGGTCGACCAGCGACTGCCTCCTCGCCAATGTGTACAACCAGAACTTTTCGGGACAGGAAGCCACCGATGCGAGAAACGCGGCAGATCAACCCGGTGCCCATCCTGGTGACTGCGTTGGCAACAGTTGCCACGTTGCTGACGAACCAGACGACCCTCGGCCAGGACAAGAAGGGGCCGGTGCTCACATTTGGTCCATCGCTCCAGGTTGGCGATGTGAGCGATGTCGGCGAAGTCGACCTGGTCGTCTCGCCCACCGGGGCGGTGGCGGCTTTTGTGCCGACGCGGCGATGGCCGGGCCACGAGGGGCAATCGTGGATGGCCTACCGCGTTTCAACTGACGGGGGGCGAACGTGGACCGGCCAACTGGAAGCTCCGATGCCCGATCGATCAGCACCGGTCGTCGGCACGGGCCGGACCGTCGCAGACAATCCCACCGGAGTCATCAGGCGAATCGGCCTCTGGGAACACATGATCCGGCCACCGGTATGGTTTTCGGCCAGGTACGCACGGTTCAGCAACGACCTGATGAGCTACCAGGTCGAGGCTCTCAAAGCCGAGGTGCCACAGGCGATTGTCCTGGTCAAGGAACCCGACGGTGTCGCATTTCGGACCGAAAAGGTCCTGCCACTTCAGGACCAAAACCAGGTCCTCAGGTTGAGCAAGAGCGAGTTACTGCTGGCGATGCATGGCAGGTTCAAAGGCGAGAACAAAACACGAGCGTTCCTGATCCGCTCGCTCGACGGCGGACGTCTGTGGCGGACGTTGACCACGATTGGCTACGCGGCAGAAGATCCCGACCCCAAACTCCCGGGACAATTTTCCGGTTTCAGGACGCCGGGGCTGATTGCCCTGCCCGATGGAAAACTCGTGGTGGTGATGCGATCGGATGTCTCAAGGAAGCCGCCTTTCCGACCGCTGTACTTCAGCTGGTCCGAAGATCGAGGCGTCAGCTGGTCGCAACCAAAACCGGCTCATCCACATCTCTTCGGCGCAAAGCCAACGCTGGTCGTCCTGGAGAGAGGGCTGCTGGCCTGTCTCGTCGAGCAACCCGGTCCGGCCATCACTTTGAGTACCGACGGCGGACGTTCCTGGAGCCCGAGCCAGGCGATCCCCGGTGCAGCCACCCGCACGACCGGCCAGGTCGACATGGTCAGAATCGGCCCTGCAAGGTTGCTGGTATTGGCAGCCGCCAGGTCCGGTGGTGTCCGTGTTTTCCCGATCACGGTCCGCACAACCACTTCCAGGCCCAAGAAAACCGACCCCCGGCCAACAAGGCCGACCGAGATCCTCGAGATCACCCAGGGCAAGCCGGTCAAGCTGGGGCCTTACGGTTATGTCAACGACGCGACGCTGGGAGTTTCGCCGACGGGTGTGATCGTGGCAGGGGTCGGCGTCAGAAAATGGCCTGGGATGCACGAGCAGTGGATAACCTATCGCGTCTCCCGAGACGGAGGAAAGACGTGGACCGAGCCCCTGCAGGGGTTCGGGCCGGTGCGATCCGGGGCCGAATCCTGGGCGACCCTCCGCGGCGGTGGCGTCCTGCAGGTCGGTGGGTGGCGAACTTCTCCGGTCGAAAATCGTAAGGGATGGTGGCAGACAATCCTGACGCGATTCCACAACGACATGATCCGCTACCAGATCGAACCGGTCCGAGTGTTCATGCCCGACGCCGGGTTCGTGATCAGCGAACCCTCGCCGCTGTACATGTCGGGGCCACACTTCGGGACCGGTCGGGTGATCCAGCTTCCCAACGGGGACCTGCTGTCACCGATGCAGGGAAAATTCCGGGGAGACACCAAGTACCGCGTATTTGTCACCCGTTCGGTCGACCGGGGACGAACGTGGCGGTTTCTCGGCACGATCGCCTACAACCCCATCGACCAGCAATCGGAACTCCCCGGCCAATACGTCGGTCATGCCGAGGCGAGCATCGCTCTGCTGCCCAACGGTCGACTGCTGTCGGTGATGAGAACCCAGTACACGCAAATGACCGCTGAATACCGCCCACTCAACGCCAGTTGGTCCGATGACATGGGCAAGACCTGGAGCAGGCCGGTCGCGACCACTCCACATCTGATGGCCATCCATCCGAACCTGATCGTGTTGGACAACGGCGTGGTGGCCTGTGTTTACGGCCGACCGGGATTCCACGCCGTCTTCAGCATCGACAACGGCCACACATGGCAAGACCGCATCAGCTTCTCGCATCTCCCCGAACCTCGCATCACCGGCCAGGTGCACGCCAACAAGACCGGACCGAATTCCTTGATGGTCATCGGCGGAGTCTCCTCGGCCGGCACCCAGGTCTTTCCGTTGACCGTCAAGCGAACAAGAGTCCCGTCGACGATGGGAGAACTGGCCGGCAGGGTGTTCGACACCACGGGTCGTCCGATTGCCGGTGCAACGGTGCAACGCGGTCCCAACCGTTACGCGGCCGACGACTGGCTTGAACATGAAACCGATCTGGATACCTGGAAGGCCGCCCCGCAGATCGTCGGCAATCCCGGACTGGCGTTCCGGTCGATCCGGAAACCGGATGACAGGACGACGGTTCAAACGGATGCCGAGGGCCGATTTCGCATGACCAAAGTTCCACTCGGCGAGTTCATCCTGACCGTGGAAGCCAGGGGCCACGCGCCGCAACATCGGCACGTCACCGTGAGACCGAAACCACAACCGCACAAGTTTTCACTGTCAGCGGGAGCACGCATCCGTGGACGGGTCGTCGACTCACAAGGCAAACCGATCAGCGGTGTGTGCGTGGTGCTGGATCACTGGCACTGCCACACCGACCGCGAAGGGTATTTTCACTGGTCCGCCAGGGCACCGTTGCCCAAACAGGTGACCGTGAGAGTGCACAAGCGGTACAACGACACGTACACGACCTTCAAGCAGCAAGTTCGATTCTCGGAACTCGAACGCCGACCCATCACATTGCAGAACCGGTGACCTGATCGTCGGCGATGAGGCCGGAGCATCCCGCCGGGAACCGGCGTAGCAGGTCAACGCTGCCCAGCCGCCTCGACGAACTTGATCTTGGGTTGCCCGTTCGCCGTCGAAGTACGCATGAAGGTAGCGCCGGGGCGACCGGTTTCGTTGAAGAAGCCACAGTTGCGGAGATAGAAGCGACCGTCCCTGGCCCCACCGGCGAAATCAAGCCGGTGCCGTCCTCCTCCGGTTGGATCGACCGAGAAACGGGCGCGGGTGCATTCGTGCCATTGTCCCTCGACGTCACGAACCCACACGTTGCCATAGAGAGCGCGGCGGCCAATGTAGCCATGAACGGGAGAGAAACTCTCCAGGAATGAATGGAAGCCACGCAGATCGGTATTCGTCTTGGGACGACGAAAACTCGCGATCAGTCGCCACTCGTCGGCCGCCTTGTCACCAAACCACGATGTGTAGACCGTGTTCCCACGGCCATCGGGTTTCACCTCGGTCAGAAAACGATAACACTTCCCCGCCTTCCACGGATAAACCAGGTAGCTCTGGCCACCGGATCCCTCGTTGCCGAACTTGCCGACGTGAACCTTGGGGCCACTGGCCAACGCGGTGATCCGCTGGTCCTTGGGAATGTCGCGGGGATTGTTCGTCTTGAACGGACTCCAGACAGAGAACAGCACCCGTCGCTCCTTGGGGCCGTTCACCTGGAAACCAAAATATCCCTCTCCGAACCCGTTGGCCATGAAGAATGAACCGATCGGATCCTGTCCCGAGGGAACGGTGATCTCGGTGTACGCGTAACGCAACTTCCGTCCCCGGGGAACCTCGTAACGAAGATGCACCGAAGGCCCGCGACGTCCCCAGTAGAACATGCTTCCCTTGTTGGTTTTCACGTAATCCACGACCAGCCCAGCCGTGTCCGATGACACGCGTAACGAACCGATCGCAGCGTAGACATCTGCGGTTCGCTTGAGACCCTTGAAGTCGACGCGAACGTATCCGGCCTTGGCAACCCTGACCTGGCCGATCTTGCGATCAGCAAGTTTCGTACCTTCGATCACCGTACTGAACCGCTTCTCGCCAACGCTGGTTGCCAGGGTGGAACGGCCGGCCTTTGTCCGCGCATTGATCGACAACTTCAGCTCCGCCGGACGATCGACGTGGAAATACACCGAGAACACGGTTCCAGGGTCGCCCCAGCTGATCGTCCCATCCCGTTGAAGTCCACCTCCCCCCGGACCCGGTGCCGTGCGAAAAGCATTGCCGGCCACCTGGATCGACCATTCGGCGGCATGCAGTCCGCTGGTCAAAACCAGAGTGTTCGCAAGCACCGCCACAGCGACGAAGAGTGATTGAGTCGAAGATTTCATTTCTGGATCGCAATCGGGTTGGATGGAACACGGGCCTCGTCGGCTCTCACCATGCGGGACCGGACCAGACCAGTCAAGTTACCACACCAGCCAGACCTGCGGAGTGTGAACGCCCGCAGCACCGCAGCAC
>Ga0163108_10001938_pt1 | contig 15056 bp, 12 predicted proteins | sample Fk1155metaG_FD_109644 | JGI IMG/M metagenome (GOLD analysis project Ga0163108, IMG submission 109644) | Marine microbial communities from the Central Pacific Ocean - Fk160115 155m metaG | ecosystem: Environmental > Aquatic > Marine > Oceanic > Photic zone | place: The Central Pacific Ocean...
AGGTTTTTCAAAATCTGCAGATATTCCTGTGAAATTAGGAATAAGACCTTTTTTTGCTTTTGCATAAAGTCCTTTAACATCTCTTTTTTCACATTCATCAACACTAGCATCTATAAAAACTTCATAAAAATTTTCTTCTCCAATAATACTGCTAGCTAATTTTCTTTGTTTTTTACTTGGGCTAACAAAACAATTAATACTTACTATTCCGCATTCTACAAATAGTTTAGATACTTCTGCTATTCTTCTTATATTTTCGCTTCTATCACTATCAGAAAACCCTAAATCATTATTTAATCCTACTCTAATATTGTCTCCATCTAATAATTTTGTAATTATATTTTCTTTATGGAGTTTTTTTTCTAAATATTTACCTATAGTAGTTTTTCCACTTCCAGAAAGGCCTGTAAGCCAAATGGTAAGTCCCTTTTGAGAGAGTAACAATTCCTTTTGTTTACGGGATATTAATTCCGAAAATATTGGAAATATATTCTTATTTGTATTATTCAAAAGATTGAAATTTAATATTGCAAAAATACAAAATTAGATTTATTCTTGGGAATAAAGAAGTTCCTTGCTTTAATGTATATATTTTTTGCTTATTATTTATTTAGGTAAATAGATATTAAGAGTTGCGTATGTCCACCAGTGATCATCATGAGACCATTTATAGTCTCTCCCCTTTAAACAACTAACACCAGCAAATTCTGCTTTATTTGAAAGTAAAAGAGCATTGTGTGCTGGAGATTTTTTCCATAAGAACATTATTTTATTAGCGATTTCTATATCGTCCTTATTGTCAGAATTAGTAACTGCACAGTTTTCACCCACATATAGCCATTTTATGCCATAATAAGCAAATCTTTCTCCAGCTAATTTTTTAAGTTCTGACCCACCATAATGTCCCATAAATCCTGTTTGCTTTTGGTATTGGGAGTGTGTTTGAGCGACATACCACGCCTTATCACTCCATTTCCAACAATTTAAACCATTATCTTTTCTGTATTCACAAATTTTGTAATAAAGAATAACATCTAAATCACTTTGTGTATAAATATAAGTGCTTAAAAATAAAGTTACTGATAGAAGAATGATTTTTTTCATCGTGCTTAGGTTTTATAGTATTTGGGCTATAGCGTTTAGCCTCGAGTATTTTATATTAATATTACTTAGAGTAAGCTACTGCTTATAGCTAAGACCTTGCAACACATTCAGCTAATAAAATATAAAGTTTTAAATAACATTACCTACTAAATTCTGCAGACCAACAATGTGGTTTATCAGAACCTGGAATATTTATATAGCCAATTCCAACTAATCTATGGTCTGGATTAAACATGTTTTTACAATGAGGTGGAGAATTAAACCAAGATGTAAACACTTCTGCTCCTGTAGTGCTACCATAGGCACAATTCTCAAATACAGCTGCAGAGACCTTCCATAATTTATCTTTTGACTCATATTTTAGAAATTTTTTAGTTCTAGCATGTGCATCACATACAAATTCCAAGCTATCTGTAATTTTGTTTCTGTCATATGTTTCGTGAGCAAAATAATTTTGAGTACTCATATCATAAGAATGATACCTTGCCGCTCTAGAAAGATCTTCATCTATCATTAGCGGCTCTAGAAGAGAGTCCTTACGCGCTTTGTTTAAAATAATTAAAAACTGTCTTTCATTCATCTTGCTAGAACTTGGAACATTTTCAGTGCCAAAAGCAATGCCAAAAAACTGTTGGCTTTTTTCTGAATATAATAAGCTCATAAAAGAAGAAAACAGAAAGAGTATAAGTATAAAAAATATAAAAAAGCCGGCTTTTTTATGTAGTAAAATCATAGCGTATATTTTAGGTTAATAATTTTAAGCGTAATGGTTTTTATATAGGCATTTGTTTATTATTGTAATAATTCAATAATAAAAAGGTACATTATCAAAATGTTGAGGGTTTAAAAAAACGAGTCTAGATATTCCATTCGTTCAATTTCAGTTATCGAAAATGTACAAATTTTACAAGGGCACGTTTAAGCTTAGATTATATTTCTATAACTCCAAATTTAATTAAAAAAATATTGTATTTTCGTTATTAAAATAGAACTGCTAATAGCATGTAATTTACAAATATAAATTAGAAGTTATGAATAATAATATTTTAAATAAATTTTTTGTGTCTAAAAAAATGGAAAATATACAAATTGGGAAATGCATTATTATTAATGGTTTTTCTAGAAACTCATTAGCAATTACAAGAAGTTTAGGTAAAAAAGGGGTAACTATAGACTTAATTTCATATGATGATGGTGAAAAAATAAATAAGTTTAGAGAACGACATACTTCAAAATATGTAGATAGTGTTTATTTTATTTCAAGAAATGAACCCTTATTAGATCAATTAATATCTATTTTAAGTAATAATAGATACGAATTTATTTTTGCTGGAGGAACTGATGGTTCTAATTTCATATCGAAACACAAATTAAAACTCTCTAATTACACTACTGTGGTAGCGGAGGATTATGACAAACTTGTTAAAGCACATGACAAGCATATGGTTTTAGAGATCATTAAAAAGTTAAATATTCCTTTTCCTAAAAGTTATAAAGCAAAAGATAAAACAGAACTAACTGAAATTGCTAAAAATTTAAATGGAAAAGCCATTGTTAAATTTCCAGATTCTTTTGCTTCAAAAGGCATTTTTATTGCTGATAAAGATGAGACTTACTTCATAGAAAGATATACAGAGAAATTTGGATTTGAATATGAAGATGGCGACTACCCTATAATACAAGAATTATTAAAAGGAGATTTGTTTGATACTACATCCTTTTCAGTTAATGGAGCACCAAAAGCTATATTAACTCAAAAAAGAGTAATGACTGCATGGTTAAAAGGTGGTGGAGGAATAGTTAACCGAACTACGAACCATCCTGAAATTATTAAACATGCTCAAAAAATAATTAAAGAACTTGAATGGAGTGGACATATGGAAATAGATTGGATATTTAATGAAAGGGACCAAAAGTTTTATTTCATTGAAATTAATCCAAAATTTTGGGGAACTACACAATTGACAATTTCAGCAGGATATGATTATCCATATTGGAATATTCTTATGTATAAAGGAATTGAAATTCCAGATAATAAAAAATACAAAATTGGCTTAACATACAGGTGGATAGAAGAAGAGATTTTAGCTATTTTCGAACATTCTTCTAATTTTTTTGTTTTATTATTCGAATCTATAAAATTTCTTGGTCGTTTTTTTCAATTTAATGTTCAATACTCAATTCAATTTAAAGATTTTAAACCATTTAAAGGTATAATGATTGAAACAATATGGTCGATTTTCAAAAAAAGAATTAAACTAAAAAAGTAAATACTAATGAGTATAAAAAGTTCTTATTCTTCTCATTTCATTGGTAGCAGATACAACACCTTCCTTATAATAATTTCCAGAATCATAAAACCCTCCGAATGGAGCTACTTCAGTTCTATATGCAGGAGAATTATTCCAATTAAATTGACCTACTTTTATATTATTAGCCATATATATGGCTAAATCCTTGTTAGATGTCATTATAGCGCCTGCTAATTTAAAATTTACACTATTTGTAATCTCAATTGCTTCCTCAATGTTATTAATTCTAATTATAGGAGCTACTGGACCAAAGGTTTCTTTAACAACTAATTCTGAAATAGGGTTCACATGATCCAATATTGTTGGTGAGAAAATTGCACCTTCTCTGATATTTCCAAAAATTAATTCAGCTCCACAATCAATAGCATCATTTACTCTTCTTTCTACATTAATAGCAGCATTTTCATCTACAAGTGCACCTAATTTATTATTAATATCCATTGGATCTCCATAGCTTAATTTCTTAGTAAGCACTAATAATTCTTTTTTAAATTCTTCTACAACAGAATTTATAACTAATATTCTTTTAATAGCTGTACATCTCTGTCCAGAATTACCAAAAGCACCTTCTAAACAAATCTCAGCAGCTTTCTTTAAATCAGCATCACCCATAACTACTAATACAGAATTACCGCCAAGTTCTGCAGAGAATTTACATAACTCATTGCCTTTATTTGGAATTTGCTTTGCTAAAAATTTACCAATTTCAACACTCCCAGTGTAAGAAATTAATTGAACTCTTTTATCACTTATGATCTTATCTACTAATTTAGAAGGATCATTAGTTGTTATAATTTTTACAAAACTTTCTGAAATCCCTAATTGTTTTAACAAATCACCAAATTTTAGTGCAGTTAGAGGTGTTTTTTCACTTGGTTTAACAATAATAGATGTTCCTGCTGCTATTGCTGGAGCAATTTTACCTACAACTTGGTGTAAAGGAAGGTTAAAAGGGGTTATAGCAAAAACAAGATCTAATGGCTCACTTATAACCGTTAATTCAGCTGTATGTTGAAAAATAGATTTATAATTAGAAGACAAATCAATTTCATCAATCTTATTAGCAGTTGCAGAAGCTTCTTTTAAAACTACAATAGACCTTTCTACTTCATTTAAAGTTTGAGATAATGAAATTCCAGATTCATTACTCATAAGCGAAGCTATTTCGTTTTTACATGTTTTTAAAGCATCTGCAATTTTTAAAAGTAATTCACCTCTACCTTTCCCATCATAAGGGGATTTATAATCGAAGCTTTTATTTATAAGATCATCAATCTTATCATATGAAAATACTGGGGCGACTCCAACAATTTCACCATTGAAAGGATTTACTACATTAAATAATTCTTTCATTAAGAATTTATAATCGATTCATTAAATTTTCTTTAATATCAACACAACTGAATGGAACTTCAGAAACTGCCGCATTTCCTTTTTTAACTAAAATATGAGCGAATAATGGATTATTAAAATTATCTTTTACACAATCAGCAATAGAATCAGAATCTAAAATCCTTGAAGTATTTTCCAAGCCATATGCTTTAGCTAAAGTTTGTAGATCTATACCTAAATAACTTGCTGTCATTTGATTTCCCGTAGAACTATGAACTCCATTATCTATAGCAAGAATTTTAAGGTTTTTTGGAGAAACAGAATGAATTGCATCAAAAACATTTGGATTATGAAATAGACTACCATCTCCATCAATCACATAAATATTCCTTTTATTAAACATTGACAATCCTAATCCAATAGCAGATGCTTCCCCAAATCCTGCCAGCATATAAAAGACTCTTAATTTAGAATTTTTATTTTGTATTATATCATACAACTCCATTGAAGGAATTCCTAAATTACACACTAAAACTGATTCAGGATCATATTTATCAAGACTATCTACAATTGTTTCAATTGCATCATATCTAGACATAGTAATATCAGTTTCATTCAATGCGTCCTGTTCTATTTTTATATTATTAATATGTCTACTTGTATAATTAACTGTTATTTTTTCATGCTTATCCCAAAAAACAGGTGAAATTAAACAACCTGTAATCTTATTTTGTTCATATGCTGTCTTTATAGTTAAATCAATATTTATTGCATCATCTTTATTTTTTGAAATCCAATATGGAATTTCTAATGCCTTCAATAGAGATTCCATTGATTCACCGAACTTCTTTTGGGCAACAATATTTTCATTCTCTTTACCTCTCCAACTAAACAAAATAGGTAATGGAATTTCATAATTCTCATGAAGTGATGCTAAATTAATTATTGAATTTCCTAATCCAGAATTTTGAATTAATAATAACGGTTTAGCTCCAGCTAGATATGCACCAGTTGCAATTCCTATTCCTACAGATTCTCTTGAGAGAGGCAATAAAATTTCTTCAGGAACTTGACTAATTAGTGATTTCATCATACCGCATGGTACATTTAAAACTAAATCAATATCATTATCCTTAATAATATTAATCACTTGATTTTCAGTCGTAATTCCAGTTAATTCATCAAACATCTTGTATGTTTTATTTATGATTTAAACTATATTAAACCATAATTTTAGCAAGCAAAAATAACTATTATTTATTGAAAAAAAAATTATAGAGTATAACTTTTATTTATGTACTTTGTTTTTTGTTTCTTCTGAATTAGAAAATATATAAATTTAAATGAAAAACAAAATTTACAAACATATTTGCGGCAACATTTGTAATAGGCTTATTCTTTGTCTCTTGCAAATCGCCTGTTCCAATTTATTTTAATAAACCAATTGGAAAATCAGTAAATGGTTTTGACTCTACTATTCTAGGTAATTATGCGAATGTTTCAGGATTATTAAATAGAACAAAACCTAAAGCGCATTTAGATCCTAAACAATTAAGTAATCAAATAATATAGCTACAAATCTTGAACGTTCTGCGCTAGCTAAAACTTTGCCTAAAAAAATTCTAATCACTAAAATAAACACATTCAGATAAAGCTAGCTTTTATTTTAACTCTAGTAATAATAAAATTGTATCTTCGTTTATATATTGTTATTATATATACTATATGACTCCTTTCGAAAATTTAATATTAAAAATTGATTCCTTTATAAGGAAGTTTTATAAAAACTTACTTATAAAAGGGGTTTTATATAGTTTTAGTTTATTACTTCTTTTCTTTTTAAGTATAATTACTATTGAAAATATTGGTGATTTTGGAACTTTTGGAAGGGCCTTATTGTTTTATAGCTATCTAATTATAGCTATTTTAATATTAGTATATTACATTATTATTCCGATAAGTAAACTTTTTAAACTTGGCAGAATTATATCTTACAAACAAGCAGCTATAATTATTGGCAATCATTTTACTGAAGCTAATGATAAGATATTAAATATTTTACAACTCCAAGAGCAGCAAAAAAATATAGAAAACAAAAATTATAATTTATTACTTTCAAGCATAAATCAAAAAACAAATGAGGTTAGTTCGCTTTCTTTTGTAAATGTTATAACTTATAAAGAAAATTTAAAATATTTCTTAAGATTTTTATTATTACTACTACCATTAATTCTTATATATTTTATTAACCCATCTTTTATTACTTCTCCAACAAATAGAATAATAAATCATAATACAGTTATAGTAAAACCTGCTGCTTTTACATATAATTTAAATTCAAAAGATTTACAAGTCTTAGAAAATGAAGATTATAATCTAGAAGTGTTTTTAAAAGGAAGTGAAATTCCAGATAACATTTATATATCATATAACAACTTAAATATTGCTTTAAGTAAAAATAGCCCCGTATCTTACTCTTATTTGTTTAGAAATGTTCAGAAATCAATAAATTTTACCTTAAACGATGGTATAAACGAGTCTCAAAACTTTACTTTAACAACTATTCCTAAACCTTCTTTGCAAGAGTTTAGCGTTTTCTTTGATTATCCTAAATACACAAATATTCAAAACGACTCCTTAAACAATTTAGGCGACTTAATAATTCCAAAGGGAACAAAAATTAAATGGATTTTTAGCACGAAAAATGTAGATAGTTTATCTTTAGAATTTAGAGATACTATTTATAAAAAAAGTAATAATACTATGGGTAAGTTTAATATAAACAAACTCGCTTTATATAACGATGCTTACAAAATTAAAATTAAAAATAAATACTCAAATTATATAGACTCTTCAACTTATTCTATTGATATTATTGAGGATATGTATCCAAAAATTAAAATAAGAGAGGATATTGATTCATTAAATAAAGACATTCGTTATTTTAAGGGTAGTATAAGCGATGATTATGGTTTTTCTAGACTAGAGTTTGTTTATAAAAAACAAAGCTCTAAAAATTACTCGAAATTGCCTATTAAAATAAATACATCATTAATAAATAATATTTTTTATCATTACTACGACTTTTCCATCTTAGATATTAATAATGGAGAAAGTATTGAGTATTATTTTGAAATATGGGATAATGATGCGGTTTCAGGAAGTAAAAGCTCTAAATCTAAAATTAATATATATACAGCTCCAACAAAAAAAGAAATACAGCAACAAAGAGATAGGAATAATAAACAAATAAAAGACGATATAAACAAAAGTATTAAAGAGGCTTCTGAAATAAAAAAAGAGCTAAATGATATAAAAAATGAATTATTAAATAAACAAAAACCCGATTGGCAAGATAAAAACAGAATAGAAAATTTAATTAATAAGCAAAAAAGTTTTCAAGATCAGATAAATAAAATAAATCAAAATCAAAAATCTTCTAAAAAGCAGAAGCTAAATGAAGAGCTCTTAAAAAAACAAGAACAATTAAATGAACTTTTTGAAGAACTTATGAGTGATGAAATGAAAAAATTATATGAAGAATTACAAGAGTTAATAAACGAAATGAATAAAGATAAAATTCTTGAAAATTTAGAAAACATAGAGCTAAATCAGGAAGATATGTTAAAGGAGCTAGACAGGTCTATAGAACAGTTTAAGCAGGCGGAATTTGAGCAGAATTTAGAATCTTTAATAGAGAAAACTGAAGAGCTTAGTAAAAAACAAGAGGAATTATCTAAAGAAAGTTTAGAAAAAGATAAAAGCGATTTTAAACTCAATGAAAAACAAGAACAATTAAAAGATGAATTCTCAGATATACAAAAAGATATAGATGATCTAAAAAAATTAAATAACGAGCTAGAGAATAGTAAACAAATGCCTGATTTATCAAAGGAAGAAAAGGAGACCTCTGAACAAATGAATGAAAGCTTAGAAAAAATTGAACAAAGCAAAAATAAGAAGGCTAGCGAGGCTCAAAAAAAAGCATCAGAAAGTTTAAAAAAATTAGCTAGTAAAATGAAAAATATGCAAAGTAATTCTCAAAGCGTTGACTTAGACATGGAATCTTTGAAGCAATTATTAGAGAATTTAGTGCATTTTTCCTTTAAACAAGAAGAAATAATAGGAGAGTTTAAAAATTTATCTACTAACGACCCTAAATATGTTAAACTTGGACAAGAGCAACAAAGATTACAAGATGAATTAAAAATAATTGAAGATTCGCTTTTTGCTCTAAGTAAAAGGGTGAGTGCTTTAGGGCCTCATATTAACAAAGAACTTGTAAGTATGAAAAGATTGCTTAATAAGTCTATTAAAAACATAACAGAAAGACAAACAAATAAAGCAAATATTAATCAGCAAACTATAATGACTTCTGCTAACAATTTAGCTCTTTTACTAGATGAAGTATTAAAACAAATGCAAGGCTCTAAATCTGGGAGTGGTCAATGTAGCAAGCCTGGAGGAAGTAATCCTAGTGCTGGTGAGGGTATGAAAAAATCTTTAAAGCAAATGAAAGAACAAATTGAGAGTATGAAAAAAGCTCTAGAAGAAGGTAAAAAACCAGGCGGTGATAAGCCAGGTGGAGATAAAGCTGGCCCCTCTAGCGAGTCTATAGCTAGAATGGCTGCAAAACAGGCTCAATTACAAAAACAACTTTCAGAAATTTCTCAAGAGCTTAATAAAGACGGTTCTGCTATGGGTAATGGAATTAAAAAAATAGTAAAGGAATTAGAAAAAGTTCAGGAAAATATTCTTAATAATGAAATTGATGAAAATACTTTGTTTAGGCAACAAGAAATATTAAGTAAATTACTTGAACACGAAAAAGCAATTCGTGAGCAAGAAATGGATAATAAAAGAGAATCAGAGGAAATAAAAGATTATGAAAATAGTAACCCAAATCAATTTAATGAGTATAAAAAGAAAAAAAATAAGGAAATAGAACTTTTAAAAACAATACCTATAGATTTGAAACCTTATTATAAAAATAAAGTAAACCAGTATTTTAATAATATTCAATAATAGTATATATGGAATTAGAATTATACCCTCCTTTAAAAAAAATAGATTTTCCGTCCATTCCTAATAATATTAGATTAGTAGAAAAATTAATTGATGATATTTGTGAAAACCTAGGAATTAAAGAAAATAAATATGGAAATATTTTAATTGCTATAACTGAAGCTGTTAACAATGCGATTATTCATGGGAATAAGAAAGATTCAAACAAAACCACATCTATAACTTGCTCTCAAAAAGATAATGAAATATTATTTTCAATTTCTGATGAAGGTTCTGGTTTCGATTTTGATAGCGTTCCTGATCCAACAGATCCAAAAAATATAGAAAAATCTAAAGGGAGAGGAATATTTTTAATGTCTCATCTGTCAGATAAAATTTCATTTGAAAATAAAGGAACACGAGTAGAACTTACGTTTAGTTTATCATAAATATTATTTGTGCCTGTTTACTTCCACTTAGAAAACATCAATTTTATACTTTCTAATAAATCTAAAATAAGCAATTGGATTAAAGAGGTAATTTTAGATAATAATAAAAGATCATCTAATATTAACATAATTTTTTGTAATGATGATTATCTTCTAAACGTTAATAAAAAGCATTTAAATCATAATTATTATACCGATATAATAACATTCGATAATTCTGTTTCTACAGATATTTCTGCCGATTTATTTATTTCTATAGAAAGAGTAAAAGATAATGCTAACAGACTAAAAGTAAATTTTAATACAGAATTACATCGAGTTATTATTCACGGTATATTACATTTGTGCGGCTATAATGATAAATTAGAAAAAGAAAAAACACAAATGCGAAGTTTAGAAAATAAATATTTAACTAAACTAAAGATTTAAAAAACGCTGATATTCAGACATATAGATAAAAGTTTCACGTGGAACATAATCCTTATAAATACGATATAATAATAGTTGGAGCTGGTCATTCAGGCAATGAAGCAGCACATGCGGCTGCTACTTTAGGTTCAAAAGTTTTGCTTATTACTATGAATTTAGAAACAATTGGCCAAATGAGCTGCAATCCTGCTATTGGAGGCATAGCTAAAGGGCAAATTGTTAGAGAAGTCGATGCCCTGGGGGGGTGTACAGCAGAAATAACAGACAAAAGCTCTATTCAGTTTAAAATGCTAAATACATCGAAAGGACCAGCTATGTGGAGTCCTAGGGCGCAATGTGACAAAAATTTATTTAAAGAGTATTGGAGGAATAAATTAGAAAGCAACAAAAATATTGATTTTAGGCAAGATTTAGTTTCTGAAATTATTATTCAAAAAAACAAGGTAATAGGTATAAAAACTCAAATGGGAAAAGAAATTTATGCCTCGGCTGTAGTTTTAAATAATGGAACGTTTTTAAATGGTAAATTGCATATTGGTAAAAGTAATTTCGTTGGAGGAAGAATGGGTGAAAATAGCGCTAAAGGGCTTACAAAACAATTAATGGATATTGGTTTTAAGTCTGGAAGAATGAAAACCGGCACTCCTCCAAGGGTAGATGGCAGGAGTTTAGATTTTTCTAAAATGGAAGAGCAGCCTGGTGACGAAAATCCTGACAAGTTTTCATATTTCAAAGATAGATCTAGCTTGTCAAAACAATTAAGCTGCTATATAACATATACAAACAAAAATACTCACGAAATATTAAAACATGGCTTCGAAGACAGTCCAGTTTTAAACGGAACTATAGAGTCTTTAGGGCCTAGATACTGCCCATCAATAGAAGATAAAATAACTCGATTTGCACATAGGGAAAGACATCAAATTTTTGCTGAGCCAGAAGGTTGGAACACTGCCGAATACTATGTTAATGGATTCTCTAGCTCTTTAGCTGAAGATATTCAATTAGCAGGCCTTAAAACAATTCCTGGCTTTAAAAATGTTAAAATGTTTAGACCTGGCTATGCTGTAGAATATGACTTTTTTCACCCAACACAATTAAAACATAGCTTAGAAACAAAGTTAATTGAAAACTTATATTTCAGTGGTCAAATTAATGGTACAACGGGCTATGAAGAGGCAGCGGGTCAAGGTTTAATAGCAGGTATAAATGCACACAGAAAAATTAATAAATTAAGTGAATTTATTTTATCTCGTAATGAAGCATACATTGGTGTATTAATTGATGATTTAATAACAAAAGGCACAAACGAGCCATATAGGATGTTTACTTCACGTGCTGAGTTTAGAATACTTTTAAGGCAAGATAATGCCGATTTAAGGCTTTCAGAAAAAGCATATAATATTGGAATGATTTCAAAACAAATGATTTCAAAAGTTCAAAATAAAAAGTTTGAAACAAAACAAATGATTTCATTTATAAAAAAACTATCAATAGACCCAGAACTAATTAATCCAATTTTAGAAAATAAAAAAAGCTCATTATTAAAACAAAAAGTAAAGGCTAATACAATATTATCTAGGCCAAATATTAACATAAAAGATATTATTAGTTCTAGTAAAAAACTTAAAGATTATATATTGCAAGAAAATATAAATAGTGAAATTTTAGAACAAGCTGAAATACTTATTAAATATAGTGGATATATAAGTAGAGAAAAAGATGTTGCAGAAAAAATAAGTAGGCTAGAGCAGGTTAAAATAAATAAGTGTATAGATTACGATAGCTTTCCATCTTTATCAAATGAATCTAAAGAAAAATTAAAATCAATTCAACCCCAAACAGTAGGTCAAGCTTCAAGAATTAGCGGCATCAAACCGTCTGATATTAGTGTGCTATTAGTATATTTGGGGCGTTAAAAGTTTCACGTGGAACATCAATTAAAAAATATAGAAAATTGCCCAATATGTGGCTGCAAAAACAAGAAACATTTCTTGTCTGCAACAGATCATAATGTTAGTGGCGATTTATTTAATATTGTTATATGCTCTGATTGTAATTTTAAATTTACAAATCCTATTCCTAGTGAAGAAAGTATTGGCAAATATTACAAATCAGAAAATTATATATCGCATTCTGGAACAAAAAAAGGCCTAATAAATTACATTTACCATAAAGTTAGAGATAGGCAATTGAAGATGAAATTTTATCTTATTTCTTCATTAACAAAAAATAAATCCTTATTAGATATTGGTTGTGGTACAGGAGAGTTTATAAATCTATGTAAAAATAAATCGTGGGAAGTTTTAGGTTTAGAGCCGGATAATGATGCTAGAGAATTAGCTAAAAAAAATTATAATATTGATTTATTAGAGCAAAATAAATTATATAGTATTAAGGAAAAGAAAGTATCTGTTATTACTCTTTGGCACGTACTAGAACATGTTTATAATTTAGAAAAAGATTTAAAACATTACGCTAAAATTTTAAAAGATAATGGTTACCTAATTATAGCAGTTCCTAATTGTAATTCTTATGATGCTAAACATTATAAAGAACATTGGGTAGCTTATGACTTGCCGATACACTTATATCATTTTACACAAAAAGATATTAATCGCTTAGCTAACAAAACAGGATTTAAATTAATAAAAACCTCGCCATTAATTTATGACGCTTTTTACATTAGTATGCTAAGCGAAAAGAAAAGAGGAGGAAATTTTTTGAAAGCACTTTATTTAGGGCTTAAGTCAAATTTGAAAGCAAAAAAAGATAATAATTATTCAAGTTTGATATATATTCTTCAAAAAAACTAATTACAAGTAATTTAAGGGGGTTTTAAACCCTTTGTTATGTTAAACCATTAGTCTTATTAAGAACTTCCATAAGAACGCATTATTTAAATAAGCGGTTATAATCTTGATTATCAGTAATATAGCTATTAAATTAGCTAATGTGTAATAAAATATTCACTTTTATATATTAATGACTTATTATTTAAAATATTTACAAGCAATAAATAATATAATATTATTATAGAATAATCGTTTAATGTATAATTTATGAATTTAATAAAATCGAGCACTTTTATAATTCTTGTTTGTTTTTTTGCAATTTCTTGCAAAAAAGATAAAAACAATTGTGTAGCCACACCATCAGTAAGTTCTGGAAATTGTATTGATACCGCTTTAATTGATCAAAATATGGCGTGTACTGAACAATGGGAACCTGTTTGTGGGTGTAACGGTGTAACTTATTCCAATTCTTGTCATGCAACAGTGTTTGGTGGAGTTACGTCTTACGTTGATGGAGAATGTTGCAAATAAATAAATTTAATAACTATCTTTAGTCGCAATGATAATATAAATTAATTATTATGAGAAAAATTGATTCTTTACTTAATGAATATGGCGAAAGCCATCAAAACAAAACTAATAAGCTTATTCATTGGATTTGTGTTCCATTAATTTTTTTTAGTGTGGTAGGTTTAGTGTGGGCTATACCAAAAGGACCCCTAGAAAACATTAATATATTTGAATATGATTATATAAATTGGGCCAGCATTATTCTTTGTTTTGTACTCTTTTATTATACTTCATTATCCTTTTCACTAACATTAGGAATGAGTATTTTTTCAATTGGATGTTTATATTTAACTAATATTTTAGAAAACTTAATACTAAACAAAATAATTAAAATAGATCTTTGGCAAATTTCCCTTTTTATATTTGTTTTAGCTTGGATATTTCAATTTATAGGTCATAAAATAGAAGGTAAAAAACCTTCATTTTTTAAAGATCTTCAATTTTTATTAATAGGACCGGCTTGGCTTATGCATTTTGTTTATAAAAAACTTAAAATTCCATATTAAACTATTTAGTTAAAAAAATTATATTAATGAATATTATTAAAAATATATTTTTGATTATAGTCTTATTGCAATTTAATAATAAATTGTTTAGTCAAGATGTAAAAGAATTTAAATTAGATGGTTTTGCAATTAACCCTAAAGTTGGTGGTACTGCATTTTCTGAGAATGGTGGAGATGATGCTGTTGTTATTGGTCTTGAATTAAATTTTATAAAAAATAAATTCATTTACTCTATAGATTATTTAGGACATAATAAAATTGGAATATTATTTGGTTTTTCTGGTCCTTCTCAAAATCAATTTGATATAATGATGGGAAAATATATAGGCGAAAAATATTTTAGATTTCAATACCAAGCTGGTATTAATGTTTTATGGGGAGAATATTCCTCTCCCGGCGGAAGCCAAGCCTGGGTAGGTCTTGGTGGAGGGCCTAGAAAACCTTTTTCTACAATAGGAGCTGTTAGTAAGGCTGGATTGAAATTTATTCCTTTAAAAAAATTAAGTATCGGTATGGATTTTCTAATAAATTTAAACTTTGTAAATACAATGTTTA